>CEON01120200.1_pt1 | contig 21296 bp, 30 predicted proteins | sample 530291 | NCBI WGS metagenome assembly CEON01 (sample SAMEA2619888, study PRJEB7988) | marine metagenome | biome: marine biome (ENVO:00000447); feature: surface water layer (ENVO:00002042); material: "saline water (ENVO:00002010), including plankton (ENVO:xxxxxxxx)" | depth 5 m
GATCGTCGAAAGCATCCGAGATGTAGAGACGATCAAACCCGCCATCATCATGGCGTCCGAGCACGACGAAATCGCTGCTTGGAAGCGTCTCAAAGCTATTGATCTGAACACGTTCAATGCAGTAGCTGACGAAGAGACGAAAGCTCAGGTCAAACAAACCAGAGCTAAACCCATTAATTCCATTTTGAATTTCAATGACTTCTCTTCGGAGTCGTTGGAAGAAACAACAACACCAACATCAACAACAACATCGGAGGAAGAAGTGAGCACTCCTAAGACTCCTTCTCAGCTTGTGACCATGCAAAACGGTCAGCAGCAACAACGTGCTTTTGCAGAGAACGACGTAGCTGAGATCATCACCACGAACCAAGGTGATAACTATCTCTACGACAGCCAGCACGACAACTTCTACACCTACGACGAAGACGCTGGTCTTTGGTATGTGCAGGATGAGATGCACGTCAAACGTCGTGTAGTCAACGCTTTGGACACCTTCGTTACCGCTGGTCTAATCCCTAAATACCAGTCTTCGACGGTGAACAGCGTTTACGCGATGCTTCAGGCAAAGATGCTCAAGTCTTTAGATGGAGGACGAACGAGCATCTTCAAAAAGGGAACAAAATACATTCCTTTTAAGAACGGTGCTCTCAACAGTGAGACCTTTGAATTTACTCCCGGTCACAACAAGGAGTTGTATTTCCGCAGTCGCCTTATGTACGACTGGGATGAGACAGGCAAATGCCCTAAGTTCCTTCAGTGGATGGACGACTCCCTTCGTCCTGGACAAGCTCGCTTGATCCAAGCTTTCTCACGAGCGCTCCTCACTGGCTATACCTCTGGCGAACGTTTCCTTCACCTTGTTGGTCCTGGTGGAACTGGTAAATCCACCATGCAGCAGTTGATGATCGCACTTGCTGGTTTCAACAGCACCCACACATCGAGCCTCGAAATCATCGAGACAAACAAGTTCGAGAGCTACAACCTAATTGGTAAAAGGCTTCTCCTTCTTACGGATGAATCGAACTACAACAAGCGGATGGACGTTCTCAAGAAGCTAACTTCGGCTTCTGACACCCTTCGTGCAGAAAGGAAGTACGGCAAAGAAATTATCTCTTTCAAACCTGAGTGTCTTGTTTGTATCGCAAGTAATGAACACATCAGTTCGAATGACTCTACGAGTGGTCTAGAGCGTCGTCGTTTGACGATTGTGATGGATAAGGTCGTTCCCCCTAGCCAACGCAAAGAGCTTCTGAGCGTTTACGGAGACCGCCTAGAGGGTGAATTTGTAGACGAGCTGCCAGGCATCGTTGCCTGGGCTCTCTCTATGAGCTTTGACGACATGCGTGATGTCTTAGCTAACCCCGTAAAACACGCTCCGTCACTGGCACAGACGAACATTGAGGCTCTTGTTTTCAACAATCAGTTCGTTGCGTGGATGGCTGAGTGCTGTCTTTACGCACCCAACTCCTCCACGGTTGTTGGTCGTGGTGCAGCTCGCCCAAGCACTGATGAATCTGAGAAAGGCATGCACGTCAAAAACTCTTACTCAGAGCTTTACGCCAGTTACGCCAACTTCTGTAAGTCTTGTGGTTACAAGCCCGCAGCTAAGCCTCGTTTTGTAGAGAGAACACTAGAAACTCTGTGCAACATTCTCAAACTGCCTCACTGTAAAACCACAATGAAACAAGGTTTGGCGGCTATTCAGGGTTTACGCCTCAAACCGTATGATTTATCATCCGATCGCGCCTCACATGGTGACACTCGACTGCCTAATCCTGTCGAGTTTGCTCAAGATCCTGACTTCTCTAAGTGGGAAGCCAACTTTTTAAAACACGATGGCATCTCCTAAGTTATTTCCTCTGACTGTTCTTGTTGGTGGCGCAGCTGCTGTAGCCACAGCTGTCACCGCTCCTCAGTTTGTTGGCGCTCCTCTGACTTTTATCGGAGGGGCGCTTGCTGGTTTGAGTATTGCTGAGCGTAAAGACAACAAACATCTTGAAAACAAGAACACAGCAAGCAGAGTAAGTGGTGCTTTCAGCGCTCTTTATGAACGCAATCGTGGGTTAATTGATCCCGTCGAGCTTTCGTTTGTTGCCAACGTGGATCTCGAAAAGGCTTACAGCTTCTTAGAAGCTTTAGCCGAATCGACTGGCGCGACAAAAGTTAATAACAATCAAGGCATCGGAGCTAGTTTTAACTTCCCTCACACCGCTAACGTTCTAGAAGAGCTTTCTTCGAACGCTCAGAACTGGGCTAACCAACAGACGGCTGCTCTCAACGAACAGCTTGAGCAACACAAAATGGCTCTTCGAGCTGCACAGTTGGCTCAAGCAACTCAGCCACGGCAAACTACTCAGCCTGTAAAAAACGAGGATTTTTGGAATAACCAATGAGTCAATCAGAACCCATCATCGAAATGGTTGACGACGGTACTATGTACCGAGTAGCCATCGAAGAAGATGGGTTCTATGCAGAGTGCTACGTAAGCAGCATGCACCTTGTTGACGAAAAGGTGAAATACCTTCGTCAAACCATTCTCAAAGAATCCCTCAAAAGTTTCGATATCAGCTGTGACGAAGCCCAACCCTGAGCCCGAAGAAAAGCTTACAGAAGAAGAACAGGAGCTTCTTGATCAAGCTCTTAAAAACTTGATTGGGTTTATCGAAGAAGAGACGACCCATTATCTAATCGAGGAGGTCGAGGATGACGATGAAATCATCGACGTTGTTGACGAGTCACAATTAGATGAAGAGCTAGAGCAAGAAAACTAGCTCCCACACCTGTAACCACAGCTTCTGTCCACCAGGCTCCGAAGTGTGTCGGGTGGACATTGATATCTGCGACAGCAGTGAATACTCCTGTAAGAAGAACGTCTTTAAAGACGCTATTCCTTTTAAAAACAAAGCTTCCTACGAAGAAAGCAAAAGCCGTTAAAAAACCTGTCTTACTTGCGATGAAAGCATGCTTTAGCGTTAGAGCAGAAATATCACCTTGAACCATAGTGAGAAGGCATGAGAGCCATGCCTCTCCAAACTTCTCAGGACAGACCTTAAAGGCTTTAGTTATAGACATCTGTCGATAACTGCTACCTATTCATTTTGGACTATATTTTCACTTTTTAGTCAAGTCCTCAAGGAGCCAAACGGGCTTTGCCCCAACGATTCTTCACATACCACTCACACACTTCCGGAGCCCAATCCTCGAAATGAGGAAGCATCAGCTGACACATCTGACCAATCTCTGCCTGAGCGTCTGCCTTGGCTCGAAGATCTAAAAAGTGCATAAGTGACCGCATGTTGAATGTGACAACGAAGTGCTGGCGATAGTCGAAAGGCAGAACTCCACGAGCGTGTTCTTCTGAAACGCCCTGCTCCATAGCTTCTGCATACCTTCGAGCTGCGTTCATGCAAGCGATTAGATCACACTTACGCATGTGATCCGTATAGTCATACTTTTTACCTTGTCGATTGGAATACTCTCCAACCGGTCTTAGATAAAAGATCGACTCGATGTCCCCTCCATCAGTCGCATAGTTTGCAACTCTCTTACCGGTGTAACGCATCGATTGAACATCCCACGACGTTCCGATTCGATGAGTTCTTGCTTGTTGAATTACTGAGTGTGGGAAAAAACCTACAGCAAACGTGATACTTGGGTGCTCTAAGGGACCATAATGACCCCTACCACCCTTCAAAAGGTGCTTAACAACCATGTCACCTGCCTCTGAATGAGGCAAAGGCTTTTCGTCAAAAATATACTTTTCACTGTAATCCTGGTGCATGGCCTGCCACACCAGCGACTGGGGAGTCGAAGTCTTATCTAAAACCTTTACTTTGAAGTAGGGGTCAGCTTTCATATCCGATGTGAATCTCGGACCAAGCTACCTCAACTCCTTGGGAAAGTCTGCTGATAACGCAGTCGTGCAGTGATTTCTGAAGGATTACTTACTGCTCTTACAAGGTCAGCAGGTTTCATACCCAGAGCCATACCCGCTAATCGAGTTGGTTGCATCTGCTCGCTTCTCATTGTCCGTTCCTCATCGTGGGCTTTTGATACGTAAGATCGCCAGGAGACCTGAAATCTAAAGCAGGGAGCGTGGAGTCAGGAGTTGTTACGTTATAGAAAGGCTGCTGGGGGAGCATTGTCAACTGCTTGACATTGTGCTGAAAAGCAGGGTCTGCACTGTTAGCCTCATCGACTACGTACTGTTCCTTAGGCATGTCAACAGCACGCTCAGGAAGAGGAACCTCGCGATGGTTATAACCAGCGACTCCCGTCTGCTGAGCAGAAGGTGTCATGTTTCCAATGCCGTATTCAGCAGGGGAAACAGGATTGCGAAAATACTCGCCGTTATCAATTTTGTACTGAGCTAGAACTCTATTGACGTCGTCCACAGCGGCTTGTTGACGAGCACGAACGCTGATCGTGTCGTTCATGTAAGCGCTCGGTTGAGCCATAGGCATACCGAGAGGCTTCAGACCAGGCATCGGGCCGAGTCCGCCGGGGCGCTGTAAGAAGTTTTGTTGTTCCATAGAGCCAGTCTAACTCCGTTTAGGTTGTCTTTCGCGGTTTGTTTTCTTACTCACCACTCGAAGATTCGACGGTGAGTTGTTTTCAGGGTTGTGATCTTTATGGTCTACTTCTTTACCGTCGTTCTTTTTAACCCTTCCTTCTCGCTCCATGAAACGTCGCGCACGTTTTCTAGCTGCACGACGTTTCTTTTGTTTCTCTGATTGCTGATCATATTCTTTTTTGTAATCTCTTTTGTACGCCACATCGACTTCCTGTTTATTACAGGCTAGCTAAGACAGAAAAAACTTTTTTAATATCAGCAGCTGAAGCTACACGAGCGGTCCCGTTGGCTTCAAGAGTAACTTCATCCCTTACAGCTTCAACAAGCTCTTTCTGAAAACGCTGGTACAAACCTGTGAAAAGACCATCAGTCTTACCGTAATACTCATAAAGAGCATTCATGAAAAGCGCTTTGGAGTTTTCAGCGTTGTTGTCCCAGTTTTTGAGAATTTCTTGGTAGCTGAAGTCAGACATAAGAATCTCTTTCACCAGAGCAGATTAGCAGTCAGAGAGCTAGGACACACCAACCAGAAGAGTCTCCTTCAACAAGCCATCGAGGCTCAAGCTTTTCTTTGGGATAAAGCAAATACTCACCATCCTCAGATACATAAGTACCTTCATCTAGGTCAAGTGTTCCATAAGGATCGTGGACCCAAAGCTGCTTTCTATCAGCTGTAATTCCCACACAACAAATCCAATGACCTCCTCCTGAGGGAGACTCCTTAGGCCCTTTGTGGAGGATTCCCATAGGAACCGGCGCACCTTCAGCGAGCTTGGTTTCTAAGGTTCCCCAGCTAGCGTTCTGAACAAACTTAGCTTCTACCCCGAAGTGTGAAAGAGCAGCGATCTGCACCCAGGCTTCTGTAGTATCACCAAGCTCAAAAACTTCAGCGAGATACTCGTCATCATTGTGAATGGCATCAGGATGAATACCACTTAGAAGCATCGCGCAGCTGCTTGAAAAACAACTGCGTTGGGCGTCTCTGTAATTATCGAGCTGAGAGTAATAAGGTACGTTCAGCTTAATTTCTGACGTTTTGACATCACTGCTTTCATCAACGTCATTGATGATCTTCCAGTGGTCGGGCCAGAACCACCACTCCTCTGTGGCTTTATCTCGGAGTAAAACTCGATGATGCTTTCGTCCAGAGTACATCCGAATCTCATCCCACTCCCACGCGGAACCCTTGGGGACAAAAAGTTTTTTATCCGCTTCCAGAAGGGATGAATCGACAGGCAGACGTTTAAGCCAAGTATCTTGCTTGGCGTAAATCGAACGACCCAACATCGGATGCAATGGCTCGGTCAAGAATACTTTCTTCTCTTCTTCACGCCTACGCACTAAGCCCGGAATGGTTTTCCCGTCCGCTTTAACCCAACGAAGAAACTCTGAAGCGACATCTGATTTCTTATTACCAGCGTTGAGTTTTTTAAGAAGCGTTGAATTTACAAAAGCATTTGTTCCTACGTTGAACGAAAAAGAAACAAGTGCATCGTATTCATTCTGGTTAATCTTCAGCTTTACAAAGCTGCTAACACACTGCTCGAACCGTTCTAAATCTTCTTTGAGATACCTCTCTGCTTGTTCTTCAGAGATAGTCATCCCTGGAACTACTTCGGGTCCGGTGTGTCCGTAACCCACAGTGTCAACATTTGCGGCGCACTTATAGCTTTTTAAGCGAAGTCCTTCAAACCGCTTGATCAGGTTCAGACCCTTCTCGCTCAGTCTTGTCATCATCAAAGCTCGAAATCTGTGGCGGAATTAGACACTGCTTTTCACAGTCCTTCAACTTCTCCTTCATAGAGAGATAGTAGGACGAAGCTGTCTTTTCAGACTCTTCCAGAGCCTGAACCACTTTAACCGCGATTTCGCACTCGTTTTTGGATAAAGAGGCCACCAGAAAATCTCCTGATGACCTTTATTTTATTAAGCGTGCTTACGCTGCGGTATAAGTGACTCGATACACACACGGGGAGCGATCAGTCTTCTCTACATAAAGATAATTAGCAACTGAAGCAGCCACGCTGAAAGTAAAGGAAACGTCGCTCCTGTTCGAAATCTTAGGGGCAGCTACTTCACCGAGAATGCTTCCGTCAATACCGCTTTGGACGTAAACACGACGGATGTTTTTGGAATCAGCAAAGACAGTAACAGTGCCTGTTCCAGTGGCGCTGGAAACAACGTTATATTTGTCTGAACGAAGGTTTGAACCCTCAGAAGTATCTTCAGTAGTGCTACCGATTGTGACGTTTCCGCCATCTTGTGAACGGTATTGACCGAAGCGGGTAATGCCTGCGGGAGCCGCGCCTAATTCGCGGTTAAAAGTTACTTCTGCCACGAAAACACAGCAAGTTCTTAATTAATAATAGCCTCTAACATAGAAGTAATGTAAAACAAGAGATTCATGACCGGTAAGCGCGATTTAAGCACTGCCCGCGAATGGGGACGTGAAATTCTAAAAACTCACGAATTAGAAAAATTTGACGTAGCGCCTCAAACGTCTTTAATCCCGATCATTGACGTCACGCAGGTTCAGGCGGACGCTCAACCCCGAAAAATGACTATTTCGGGAGTCATTAACTCAGCCATTCAGGCAGGCATTATTGATGCCGCTGGAGGTGGTGGAGGAGGTGGTATTACAGCAGTGGTTCAAGACACCACGCCTCAGCTCGGTGGAAATCTCGATGTAAACGGACAATCAATCGTCAGCACATCTAACCAGAACGTGAAGGTCGCACCCGATGGGACTGGCGTCACCGAGTTTATGGGAAGTGCGGGTTATGACGCAGCAATTCAGCTGAACTGCGAAGTCAATACGCATGGAGTGCAGATCAAATCCCCTCCTCACAGCGCAGGAGCCACTTATACGCTCGTTCTACCTGTCTCTGCTGGAATCGGTACAGCAGGTCAAGCTTTGAGAAATGACGGAAGCGGGAACTTATATTGGGGCTGATTAATTTCACAAGACTATGGAATACAACGCCCTTAACGCTCTCTACTACGAAGCCACTTTATTTTTGCTTAAGTTTTTTCCTGGGTTAGCAAAAAACCCCTGGATTAAAAAACTGCGGGAATACTGCCGGGAAGACTGGGCTGAGTTTCGTACAGAGATAACTATGGAGAAACTCGACGCACAGATCGAAGAGATCCACGAGGCGTGGGACGAGGAATTTAACCAGTACCAAGCAGTCTTTATCGAAGAAGAACCTGACGGATCAGAAGCACAAAAACTTCTGGGTGGTCCTATGCGAATTACTTCTTCTTGGAACGACGATAAGCTTTAGCTTTTTTCTTCGCTCGAACGCAGTTGGGAACCATCTTCCCTCCCTTCTTTTTCATACCTTCTTGGACGTAACCATCCCAGCAGGGTCCTTGCTTAGCCATGTCACTTACCTCGTTTGTATGCGCGAGCTTTTTTGCCAGCCCGTTTGGCTTTTTCAGTGTTGGCTACATGAGTGTTTACAGGTTTACCTCGTGTAGCTCTCTTTTTTTTCTCATCCGTCGCCTTCCTCTCATCAGCAGACATCGACGCCCACGCTGCCTTTGGCAAATAGCGTTCTGTACGTCCCTTCTCGCGAGCCTTATCAGCCATAATTAGTCCTTTTTCTTTTCATACTCTTCACGAGTTTGCCAGTCTTCTTTGCTCCATCTAGAAAGCTTGTTTTTGCTTGATTTTTTGCCTTCGTACTTTCCTCCCATTTCTTTGTAGTACTTTGTCGCTAACTGCATTGCACGTGCAGAGTGACCGCCCATCTTTTTCCGGGCTTTTGCTTTAGCTCTAGCCCACTTTTCGGGGTGCTTCTTCTTTGCGGTTTCAGCCACGACTAGAAAGCTTTTCCTCTAGTTTATCGAACTTTTTGATAATCTTCTGAGCCGTCTTACGGTCAGTGCATTCCCAAGCTTTCGAGTTCAGCTTGGCGAGCTTTTTACACTGTTTGATTTTCTTCATTAGTTCCTCCCACTGGTATTTCGTTCGTCTTTCTTGCCGCGCTTCTTCTCAGTTTTATATTTTTGTGCTCGGGTTTTAGCTCTGGTGGCTTTGCTCATCTCACCACGACGCTTACCCTTCTCTGTTGCTTCGACAGTACCGTCTTTTAAATCACCTGACTTTTGAAGTGATTTAGTTGCAATAGCGTATGCTGCTCCTTTCTTCATGTCGGGATTTTCCCGCATGATCGACTTAACAGCGTCCTCAAGTATCGCAGGCATAACACTATAGAAGCTCCTACAATTTTAGAGGATACTATAAAACTATGGTTGACTATCTCGTTAACAACTGGAGTGAAATTGCCGGAATTGCAGGTGCTCTGCACTTCCTTTGCTTAGCTATCGTCAACGCCACGCCTACTCCGAAGGACGACGAGATCTACGCCAAGGCGTATAAGATCATCGAAGTCATTGCTGGTGTCCTCACTAAAACAGCGAAAAAGTGATTGCTTTCGCTGTCAGTCTGCTGCTGAACACAAGTCCTGTTTCCTGGACGATGGGATGTGTGCAGATGTTGGAAGCGATTGCACAAGTCGAAAAGGACGAATTTTTTAATCGTCCTGAAAACAAGTGGGCTAAGCAACGTCTTATCCGAAAATTAAGGCGTCACGGACCTCCTGATTGCATCCTGGTACGCTCCGTCTTTTAGCTAAGCAGCAGAAGGTAAAAGGAGCGTATCTTTTTCCATCCAGTTTGTAAAAACTGGTTCAGTCTCGACGACATCCTGTTGGTTAACCCAACTTAGGATTGCGTCTTCACGTTCTGGTGTCCAAAAATCCTGGCCTCTAAACCACACGAACCAGGAAATATCTGACTTTATAAGGTTGCACTCGCCGCAGCAACCGACAAGGTTGTTTTTGACTGTTTTACCTCCTTTTGACTGAGGTACTACGTGATCTAATGTGCTGGGTTTTGCGCGTCCGCAGTACGCACATTCAGGCCAAGAGTCGAGAATCGTTCGCCTAAATCGCTTGCGAGCAGATCGTTTCTGTAAACAACAAAGGTTGAATACCAGATCATTCTCGCTCACAAGCATGTGCGCGTTTGACTATATTTTACCCTATAAATAAGGCTATTTTTATTTATTAAATTGTGTCAAGAACAAGCAAACCAGAAGATGATACTGCTTTTGCAACGGGCTTCCACGCAACATTAGGGTCCCAATTAACCGGTCGGCCAGAAGCAGTAGTAAAACCACTTGTGGCTGTGTCTACGTAATAAAATCGACCAGTCTCAAGATTCTCCTGCTCATAGTTAATAATTCTGGGAAGATCCGCTGAAACGAACTCACCACTTGCTGCACTTTCTTTCGAAATACCAAAGAAGTTAGGTTTCTCGTTAAGAAGGGGAAATGGTACTTTTCCATCTAAAGGACCCATTTTCCAGATATAACCACTCGCCGGAGAAGTAGAGCTGTCTTTGATAAATACGTTGTGATTAGCGTCAATAATAGAATCAATATTTTTACGACTATTTTGCGTACCAGAAATAAGTATGTGGTCTAAAACAGTATATGAGGTTGTACCACTAGGTTTAACAAGAAAAGCGACGGTTCTTCCAGTAGAAGTGTGACCACTATACATAGGTACACAAATACGATCATAATCTGCGTCGTAAACAGGCCCAACTCCCTGAAGACCACCGATTTGTCCTTGTCCATAAGGAATAATAGGGTCATCAAAGAAACCACTACCAGGACAATCAAAAGCACTAATTCTAAAATTGACCATCCTTGTAGAAACAGGAATAGTCGACTGTTCGAGATAGTTCATAAATATATTTTTCGTGCTGTTTATATAAGCAAGACCTCCACGCTGGCCGCCAATTACAGAAGGAGTAAGTCTATTTGAGATGATGCTAATGTTATTTCCACTCGGTGCTGTAGAAATAATTTGTGCAACGTTAGTTCCCCCGTAACCAGTCAAAAAGAAATTACCAGAAGTTTCAGGGTTATAGATTGCGCAAGGTAAAACAAGGTGAGAAGTATTTGTTATCGCTGTAGTATTGCTTGTACCTGGAGTTTTGACTACATAATTACCTGAGGTTTCTATAGAAAAGGCATTTAATCTATGACTAGGACTTACGAAATTCGTATATAAAACTACAGATTTTTGAAAAGCAGGGTTATAGCTCAAACAAACATTTTGAACCGATGTTGGAGCTGTTACGTTGTAATCAGGTCCTTTTTGAAGGGTTCCACCTGAGATCTGAACTGTAAATGATCGAACTTGTGTGGCCGAAGTACGAGTGGATACTACAAATTGATTAGTAGAAGTATCAAAATCAACACCATGATCTACTGCAGAATTGTTGAAACTTACAAGCGCAACAGGAGTTCCCATAAAAATATCATTACCAGAAATAATCGCACCCCGGCCATAAAAGAAATTACTAGCACCTTCGTAAGTAATTAAAAAACCACTTTGAACTGGATCATAAGTAATATGGTCTCTGTTATTTGCGGTAGAGTTAGGTCCAAAAGTATCTGTAGAGGTATCAAGACCACTGGGTACTAAAACAAACCCACCGCCTAGTTTTTCCCCAAGGCTCTGAACGTGACCTGCGTCATTTAACGCAAGTGCATCACCTGGCGAAATATCAGAGTCTGCAATGATATCGAGATTACTACCTCCAATAAAGTTGACCGCATTGAAGAGAGCGGCATTACCCGAAGCTAAAGCGATATCTCCAGATGCTTGTGCTGCAATTCCGGAATTAGTTGCATCTTCGACAAAACGCAGCGCTAGATTACCGGACGCAGTGGCTTCGTCAGCGCGAGCTTCGGCTGACCCATCGATGCCAATAGCATCGTTGACGAAAATGACGCCACTAGGGTTAGTTGCAAGAGCAACATCTAAACGGCGAGTGCCGGTATTTAGGTCACCACCGCCGACTAAACCGCTTCCAGCAACAAGAGTTCCAGGATTTACACCACTAATCGTGTCGCCGTCAGGCAACTGACTGAGCTTTCCATCAACAAATACAAGAGGAAGACGCTCAGTCATCGCTACCACCTAGTTAATTTTATTTTATCTGATTTCGTGATCTTAAGATCAGACTGTATAAGGGTAGTCTGGATTTAAGACCCAACCACCGTCAGGAGTGTACGTGTACTTCCAGCCATCCCATTCGCCTGGATCAGTGACGTTTTCCCGCAGAACACAATTCGAAGTATCGCAGTCAGCGATAATAAAATCGATATTAGAAGGATCCCCAATAACCGTCTTAGTATCACCGATACTGACCGGCATAGAGTCTTCAAAGAGATAAAGACTCACGTTAGGAACTTCAAAACCTGCAAGGCGACAGATAGTTTTCATAGTCTTTTAAAGCACTCCAACAGTATAAATCAAGGAAGCATATCAGTTAAGAGAATGGTGGAAGAGTCAATAGCTCGTCCAACAGACTTCCAACCTTCGACTCCCAGAGCAATAGGCTCAGCACCAGTGCTAGTGAACTTACCGCTAGCAACATAGACCTGAGTTCCAGGGGCAAAACTTTCGTTATTGGCTTTATCGTAAGAACCAGGCAAACGAACTTCGACAATGTCTCCACTTGCGGGGGCAAGAGTCTGAGCCACGCCGATATAGCTTAATTTGCCGTCTTTTAAGGGAGAAAATGTTGTGGAATAGGTGAGTGAATTAGTGGCTCTATTGGTCTCAGCACCATAGATTATGGGAAAAGAGGAAGAGCCAGAATTCTGCGCAATCCAGGCAGCATAAGAAGTAGTGGTATTAGAAGCAAATAAAGATACAGCAGAAGTGGTGGCAAACGAATTACCAGAAGGAGTAAGAGCTAAATGAAAATAGGGATCACTAGGACTCGTACCGTTTTGATACCATATTACGTTAGTTTGATTGTTATGTTCATCAAGACTTGCTGTCAATCGATAAGCAGTGGTTGTTGTTGTATCGAGTCTTACACCACTCGAATGGATAATAGTACTACCCGATAACTCAGCTGTTTCTACATACGCATTTGTGTTGTCAGATGTAAATATATAGTTCTTATTTACTACTGGATGATACGTAGTGCTTTTATTATTTGTGTTATTTACTCCGGCAGTAAAAACACCACTAGCAAGCATAACGGGTTTATGGTACTCACCTGAAATACTCAAAAATTTGAGAAATCTCGTAAAAGGAGCGGCAGTAACATTCGAGTGAGTAAAAAAGGAATTATTATTACCTTGATCGGTAATGGTCATACGACCATTCCAGTTAGTTCTATCAATACCTAATTCAATAGTTCCACCGCTAATCAAGGAATCCTCTATTACAGGACCGCCTGTATTACCGCTTAATGCAGCAGTTAAATAATAAAAGTGTCGCTGAGCGCTTATATTACTATAAAAAACATAACCAAAACCCGACATAGTCGGTGAGTAAGCTGATTGTAAATTAAGAGATGATGTACCACGTACATTTAAAACATAGGTGCCTCCAGAGATAACAGTAGTACCACTTACTTGGGCCAAAACAGTCTTGACGTGTGTTGCAGCCTCGATGTAGTTAATAGCAAACTTTTTCTCTGCCTTGTCATAAACATGTAAGTGAACACTAGTGGCTGTACCTGGAGGAGCCATACGGACAGCATCTCCAGAAGTTACAACACCTGAGTCTGGATCATAAAAAACAGCGCAAGCAAAAACGTCATTAAGACTGTTTTCACCTGCAAAAACATAATCAGTATCGTTAAAAGCTCCGAAAGGAGATTGATGTGTACCAGCTGAACCAGTCCACCCAGCAAAAATACCTACGACATCACCAGAAAGAGGTGGAGCAAATGGATTATTATCAATGGAAATTGGGTTTACAGCATTTGCGTTGTCAAAACCCACGGGGGATCCAGACGCAACAGGACTACCAGTCGTATACTTGACGACGGTGCCTTGTCTAATTTTGTTAATATCGGTGAGCGCAGCGAGACCACTTGCTAAAGCGGTGTCGGCAGTTTCTTTAGCTGCTGCACCACTAGCAAGTGCGATTGTAGAAGTTTCAAGGGCATAATTACCACTTGCAATAGCATGATCACCAGTTACCTGAGCACGTCCGTCTAAAGCAAGAAATTTATTATTAACAAAGATCAGACCACTCGGGTTAGGAGCGATATTTACATCAACTTCAACATCATTAGCTAAGTTTCCGTCACCGACGATCTGTAACCCACTACCAGCAGTGAAAACACCTGCAACACCATTAACAATGGTATCACCAGGCGGCAGCTCAGATCGATCACCGCTGATGTTAACTACCGGGCGACGGAGAGTCATGAGCTACCTACCTATAAATGTACTTTAATCCCGATCAAAGGGAATTGAGCAGCATAATTCCGCTGCTCGATACACCCTGACCGACGCGGTTCCAAGCAACTTCACCGTCCCAATAACGTGGTTCATTAGTAGTAGAAGTACTCAAGCCGCTGTTTTCGGGATCCAAGTAATAACTAGAGCCGGCAGAAAATTCACCGTCTTCACCCACGTGCATAAAGCCAGGGAGCGCCACTAAAACAGAATCACCACTAGAAACTGTCTCTTGAGAGACACCCATATAATTTGTTAAACCACTTCTTGTCGGGATGGGGTTTTGTACGATGGCCTCTTCTGTTCCAACAGCGTATGTTTGAAACACCGTTGTGCCCCGACGACCTACAAAAAAGGGTCTGTTTAACTCAGGAATAAATGCACCAGTAGGCCCACTGGAATATTGAGCACTCACTTGCTCACCATTAACCAAATTTCGACCTTCCACGGGGAGGATGGTCATACCGCTTATCTCAACAAGCTGGGTTCTGCTATTAGTGGTAGGGGCATCAGTAAAATTCGCGTTAACAAAAGCCAGCCCTCTATTCGGAGTGTCGTTTAAAGGTACTATCATGGAGTAACCAGTTTGATTCTCACTTCCCGATAAAAGAGGGAAAAAAGGGCCTCGAACGATGGTATTTCCTGATGGTTCTAGGACGAACGCAACGCCAGAACTACTACTGAATAAGTCTGTAGTCGCCACACATTTATTTATATTTGGAAAATACATAAGCTGAGGCCAATCCGCTCTCTCATTAGTAAGAGCAACAGGAGTGCCTATCGTGTTACCAGAAAGAGTGACTGCGTAGAAGTAATTAGACGCACCTCTAAAAACATTAATGCTCGTTCCTGCATGTTCAAGATAAGCAAGGTCACCGAAAGTACCAGCAGAACTTTGAATAGTGCTTTGATACAGCACGCTCAAAGTATTATTGTCATTAACTCTGTATCTTTCGTATGATGGATAGTTATTTTGTTGTCTGAATGTTATATGGACTTCATTTGTGCCAGATACGTGTACCACACGTTGATCATTATGCGTACCGCCCGTCTGAATAGAAGATACAGCACCATTAGTCAAACGACCGTTGGTTGTGTTGACAACAGAAACAAAACCGAACGTGCCTGCTGTAGGGCTGCTGTCACGAAATACAGTGACAATTTTGTCAAGATTTGGTAAGTAACAAGAATAAGGTTGATAAGCGTAAGTACCAGCCTGACTAGCAAAGGCATCTCTAGTAATTAAGTCTGATGTAGTACCAGATATAGTAATAATACTTACTTGATTAGTTGTGCTAACAGTATACCTTTCCTGATTTACTAAAACTTTTTGAGCACCACCATACGTACCTATATAACAAGGTCGGTTTTGTGCTAATTGATCATTATCTTGAATAAGAATACGACCTGAAGAAACTACAAGATCATCATTTAAAATTTGATCAACAGCGACTGCCTGAACACGTCCTGTATCATCAACACCCACAGGCATCCCTGAAAGAATTGTGCCTGCAGCGGTAAAAGTATCAAAAGGACCACCGCCGACAAGATTAGGGATAAGCTCTAAAGCTGCGTTGCCTGAACCAAGGGCACTTACAGCAGTGAAAAGAGCAGCATTTCCACTGACAACTTGCGTGTCAGCAAGCGTACCGGCGTCGACACCACTAGCTAAAGCAGTATCAGCGGTCGCTTGGGCATAACCATCGTTACCAAGAGCGTCACCGACAAAAATTAATCCGCTTGGGTTCGGTGGTAACGCAATATCAATTTCAGGATTTTCGTGAAGGGAGCCGCCTCCGATCAGACCACTACCGGCAACAACGTTAGAAGACGAAGAACCAGCCGAGACTGTATCACCGGCAGGGAGTTCGGTAATAAATCCGTCTTTAGTAACGAGTGGACGCCGAGCAGTCATTGCGAAACCTCAGTAAAACTAGACCTAGCTGAAGAGGTCCACAGGGGCTTGAACCTCAACATGTAACTCAGTCGTGCTTAACGCAAGACCGAGATTGACCAAAGAAGCGTAACCGCTAGCAGCGGTAACAGTTCCAGACGAAGTGGTGAACTGAGTGAGCTGGCCTTCTTCCTTAGAAAGAAAGTAATACTGACCAGGAACTAATTCGGTGCCTGCGGTGATGTTACCAGCACCAACAAGCACAATGTCATCGAGGTTGACATCGACACCTGAACCTTGCGCAGCTGCCTGAGTCGCAATACCAATAGCTTGTTGTTGATATTCCTGAGTTCCGCTTGCGGCAGAAGCGGGGATAACCAGAGCACCACTGAGTGCAACTACAGAACCTGCGACTAACTCAGCACCAGCGATAAACTCACGAACTGACGCAGCTGAAGTAGTGACGCCTTGACCGTTGACTAGCCAAACGGGGATAGTTCCGGGCGTGTACTCAGTGTATTTACGGTTGAAAATCGCCCGGTCAGTCACTATTTACACCCAGACTTTGATGCTTTAATTATAAACGACGACTACAAATCAGTCGTCATCCCGAGGATTAATAGCGAGCAACGAAAATCCCATTAGGTATAAGAAACCTAGTGCGACCAAAGCTGTGAAAGTACCCATTTATAAATTACGCTGCAGGCTCAGCAGGCCAGTAGGTGTAATCTGCAGACGCATCTCCTTCAGTGGTGACAGTATCAATGTAAGTAATCAACTCAGACAACGTTGTGATTAAAGACAGTGCAGTAATCTTAGCCTCGTTGCAGTTGCGAATACTCTGTCGCCACGAGGCGTAACTATCAGGAATAGCGGTGCCAATATCAGCTTTACGGATGACCATCCAGTCGGTTTTAGAGAGCAGTCCACCAGCAATTTCGTTCACTTCACGCTTATAGAAAGCAAGAAGCTCATCCAGATCTTTAGCAACTAAATTACCGTCGCTGTCAAAACCCGTGTAAAAACGAGAATCGAACGAAGGACCTTCTTCGACGAAAGTGATACCGTAAGCTTCGCGATCAACTGCGGTGCTAAGGCGTAACCAGTTCGAGGGGAACTGAGTGCCAGCAGTTTTAAAGGGTCGGTCTAAAGGTAAGTTTTTACCCGCGAGCTGATAAGGCATAGTGTTCCTGCGATAGTTTAATTTTAATTGCCCCTCGCCGATTTGAACGGATGGTCGGCAAAAGCAGCGTACATAAGAGTATTACCGTTAGTATTGCTGATATTATTAGCGTTCCTAGCACGGAAACCATTAGCCAATAGATCTAAGTCGTAATAATTAGTAGTGTTTGCTGCAGCAGTAGTATCAGGTAAAAAATAAGCATGGTGGTAATTATTAGTATTCTGTGTATTGTCTGTAATCATCCAAGAATACGAGGCGCTATCGATATCTTTAGTCAGTACAAAGTTAGGTAAAAAACCAGTGTTGACGTAAGGTTGGCGACCTGCTGTGTGATTACCTTCATAGCAGCCGAATTCGCTGAAACCAGGGATGCCAGTAAAGCAATATAGGGTCGCACCAGCAGCAACGTTTATACCTGTACCCACGTGAACTACAGAATCAGTCGGTGCTTGGTTATTCCAATAAGCTGCACTGGCGGTTGAACCTTTGGTATTAAAGAAGAAAGCTCCAGTAGCTGCGTAAGCTCTATGCCAAATAATAAAGTTAGAAGCACTATCGATTTTAGCCCAAATCATTTCAGGGGCCGCGTTCAATCCGTGACCCACGGTGGTTGCTGTACCGTCACCAGTCCAGGTGAGGATTGAAATACCTGCAGCAGGATTAGCTCTTATAGTGACTGAAGTATCACCGTCGTCATTAGTAGTGTTAGCTGCTCCTGCATCCCAGCAATACGCAATAGAGTTCCCCGTAGGTGCGCCATAAGCTATATTTGCTTGTGCTGTGGGTGATGTATATACGCGATCAAACGAAGTACCTTTGAAGAAGTCGTTAATTTGATGCTGATTAGCATTGAATCTATCTTTGATCCAAAAAATATCAGTTTTACCGCCGAGAGCCGCCTGAGCAGTGGCGTTGATATTAGCGCCAGTGTCTAAAACAGCATCAAAAGCTTCAGTAGGGTCAGGTAAGGCAGGTGTGGGTAAGTTAGTGCTTACCAAACACTTGTAACCAGCAGGTGCAGTATGTACGAAGGCTTTTTGCCCGAAATTTATTTCAGATCCACTATGTGTAGATGCAGTGCCAACAGTGAAAGAAGGAACAAAACGTCCTGACAAACCTGTAACAGCTACACCCTGACTTACACCATTTTTATAAAACTCAAGCTCACCATCATCGAGATTTAAGGCTACACCAATAACATCATTAGCTGCGAAAGTTGCACCATAAGCACTCCCTGAACCGTTGTTATAGAGATATCCATTGCTGTCGTAGTAACCCCAACTGTTAGTTGTATTGCCAGTAAAAGTGGAACCTCCAGGTGTCACACCTGGAGTAGAAGTATCAGTTTGCCAAATCCCATAAAGTTGACTTACCTGTGTAGGTTTCTTTGTAACTTCCCAATACCACTTACCAGAAGTAACACTGATTGTTCCGTTGACAACACCATTACCAGTGTCTGTACGAGCAATCAACATACCTCCAGCTAGATAGCCTAAATCTCTTTTATCGAGAGGACTCAGTACACAGTAATTACCGTGTACCTCACCGCCCACACCGGAATCTGATCCAGGGATATCAGTAGGAGTATCAATATACGAATTAGCTACAGTCATGCCTCCCCAGAGGACCCAATTATTACCGTTATCACTGGAATCAGCGCCTAATGTTGTAATGCTGGTGTTATCACTGAAATTCCAATAACCACTGATGTCGTCAGTAGGAATTGTTCCAGTAAATTCCTTAGGTTGCCAAACATTATTGTTATCGTACGCACCAAAGTCTGTGGCATCTAAAACCTCACCCTTGAGGTAATAAAGCTCAGCCATATAAAAGTCACTTCGAGCAGTGGCGTTATATAAACCAATTTCAGAAGGGTAAGTCGCGTTGCCAAACAACCAGTTGTAATTACCCGGACCTGTCGATGTATCCCATGTCACTGACTTACCGTTAAGCCAAGCTTCTAAGGTGTCGTTAGGACCGTCAACAGCGACAACGAGGTTATACCATGCAGAAGAATCAACTACATAAAATTCAAGATTTGCTTGGTATTGACAACGAATAACATTACCTACTTCGTTATAAATTTTGAGCTGATTAGTATTAGAAATAGTTATATAACTTACATTTGTACTGAAGTTCTGAAAAGCCCATAAAAAATCACTGTGAACACCAGCTTTTTTCTTGAACCAAACACTATAAGTCCAAGAAGCTGCCTGCTGATTCGTAGTAGGTGAGAGTTGTAAATAATTACCAGCTGCACTATCGAGCATAAGACTACGCTCGATCTGATAACCAGATGCTCCAGAAGCAGCACCAAGCAGTAAATTGTTAGATCCTAAGCTCATCGCAAGTCAAGAATAGACGCGGCTTGAATCTCAGTAGGACTAGAAACGTAGTAGCAAATAACATCCACACCGCTTGCTGACGTCGTAAGCGTTGGTGCAGCTCCTAGAGCAAAGTTCCAATCACCTGAATACGCGAGTGTTCTTGAACCGTTGGAGTCCTGGCGGATAGTGATATTGCCAGTTTGACCACCACTAGGAGTAGTAGGTGATGCAAGAGTGGAGTTACCACCTAGGGTGATGTCGAAGTTATTGCTTGCGCTGAAATCCAGAATGATGACGCCAGAAGTCAGTGCCGTCGTGTCAATCTGACCAACGACTTGAGACTGAGTTTTGACAAAACCAGTAATAGGTCCACCGGTCTTGTCGTACTTATTAATAGCAGTAGTAAGAGCAGCGTTACCTGAAGCGAGAGCGGCTTCAGAGTCGGTAAGAGCTGCGTTACCTGAAGCAAAAGCAGGAACTGCGTAACTTAGAGCAGCGTTACCAGATGCAAGAGCTTCGTGAGCCAAAGCGCCGCTAGATGAAGCTGCATAACGTCCATCTAAGACGTCAATGCCTACACGTTTGTTAGATGTATCTGAGTCCTGGACTAAGGGAAAGTAGTCACCGCTAGCTACTGACGTAAGCGCTGACAGTTCCGAGATCTTCTGACTTGCCATTTACGATTACGCGGAAGCGGTTTCTAGATCGATAAATGATCCATCCTCTAACAGGATAGCATCAATGTCTGAGATGCTGCTCGACTCAAGAATGAGGTGAGATCTTGGGTTTGTGAAGCCTTCAGGGGGAACAATCTCGACCGCAACACCAGAGCTTGTGACCGCTCTTCCGATAATGGTTATATAAGGATCAATCGGAATATCGCTTACACCTGAGATGAAAGCGTCGTATTCAAGAACCTGACCAGAAATCTTTGCAGAAAGATACTGAAGGTTGCCAATAGTTAAATCTGAATACTCATTGTAAACAGCGTCAATATTAACTCGAACTAATTGACCCTCAGCAGCACTATCAATAGCGATGCCGCCCACAGATGCCTGGGTCAGGTTCGTAGCAATAGCTTTCCGAATCTGACCTGTCGGCAGGATATAGACGGCATCACCAGCTGAGATAGTCTCGCCAGCCCTAAAACTCGCAATCGCCATCTCGACTCACAGCTTTATACTTTATTTTAACGCTTTCCTTGGCCCCTATATCTTTTCTTACCACGACGAGCCGGACGCGAATGACGCCCGTTGCCGATGGAAGTGGTCTTGGGTCGTGAAAAGATGTTGGGTGAGTTCTTAGCTTTTGCCACTAGAACGGCACAAGGCGTCTAGATACTAGGCATTAATCCAATTCGTGCCATCCCAAACCTTAAGTGCGTTGTCATCTGAGTCATACCAACCAGCGCCAGCGGTTGTAGGAGCAGGTGCAGCAGGACCATAAGCGAAGGAACGCTGAGGACCGGTCTCGTACCAACCACTCGAAGCGGTGTCGTAGACAAACAACGAACCCATAAGGGTGTTGAACCAGATCGAACCGTCGCGGGGAGGAGAGTTAAGTCCGTAACCAGACGGAGGAGCTTCACCCTTAGAAGCAATCGCCTCAGCATTGGTTTGATACCAACCGGGCTCGTCCACATCAGCACCTGATGCGTAGACCATCATCCGACCTTGATTCGTATCGAACCACATCGTTCCTTGGATGAAGCCCGCGTTCGGATTAGGTCCGACATTCGCACGACCGCCAGTGCCCTGGAGGTCAGTACCACTAACGGTCACAGTCAGACCGCTATACATAACGGTGACTGAACCATCGTCGAGGAACTGACCAGAGATGACTTCCTCGTAGACGTCCGGGTAATCGATGTTGATCACCGAACCGCCCTGAGTTAAATAAATACCCGAGCCAGCCGCGATAGAAAGACCGGAAGCAGAAACAACAGTGGCGTTGATAATGGTGGTCGTTCCGCTTGTAGTGAAGTAGATACCTGAACCAGCACCGATATCGGCAACACCTCCGCCGCCGCC
>CEON01023897.1_pt1 | contig 21066 bp, 14 predicted proteins | sample 530291 | NCBI WGS metagenome assembly CEON01 (sample SAMEA2619888, study PRJEB7988) | marine metagenome | biome: marine biome (ENVO:00000447); feature: surface water layer (ENVO:00002042); material: "saline water (ENVO:00002010), including plankton (ENVO:xxxxxxxx)" | depth 5 m
TTTGAATGTTATTTTTAAATCAAGAAAATATCTATGATATCTTTTATCTACTTCATAGAAATAAGGGACAACCACTTCTTCGGAACTCCATGACTCTACCTTTGGATTTTCATCACACCAACGAAAACAATGTCTTTCCCACATAGACCTAAAGACGACATTCATATAATCGCCTTTATATTTTTTTGTATTTTTTACTTTATATCTACCTTTATATGTTTTCATTGTGTATAAATAGAAACATAGAGTATTTATAGAGAACATAAGATATGGCAGATAAATCAAAAAACTTCGGAAACAAAGTCGCAAACTTCGGTAAAAAATTTATTGGTGGTTTATTGTTTGATGACTTACCAGAAGCTGCGACCGTAGCTCAAGCAGACAGATATGAATATCCTTTACACGATACTCAAGATTACAAGTCTTGTATTGAATTTTCTGTTTTAGAAGAGGAACAAGTAAATTTAGGTGACCTAATAGGTCTCTCTTCTGTATTTGGTTCAAACGAGTCCCTTGAAGAAGGTGGAGACGATACAGAAACTACAGAAGAACAAAAGAACAATAAAGAAACAATTGATAAGATGAAAAGTACTGCAAATGCAGAAAGTACAGAAGGTAAAGATGATGCAGTTCAAACTCAAAAAGGTGACGGAGAGTTATATAAACAAAATTTCGGTAAAGTAGTAAAAATGTATTTACCCACAGCGGTTCCATTTCGTGACACTGCATCATATGATAATGTAGACTTAGGAATGGCAGGTGGTATTGCAGAAGCTGGTGGAGCTGCGGGACAAAATATAATAGAAAGTTTGGCCTCAGGTGTCGGTAAAACATTGGGGTCTGCGTTTAATCAGGGTGGTGGTCAACAACTTGGAAGACTCGCACTTACTAAATTAAGTGTTGCAAAATATCTTGGTGGGGCAGAAACTGCACTCGCAGTGAAACAGGCATCTGGAGTAACAACTAATCCAAACACTAGGTCATTATTTAAATCAGTTGCACTTCGTGAGTTTGCATTTCAATTTAAATTTATTCCGTTATCAGAACAAGAACATGACCATGTAATAAGAATTATTAATTTATTTAGAACGGAACTTTACCCAGAAGATATTGAGGTTGCTGTTGGTAATACTTCAGCTTCAGTTGGTTATAAATTTCCAAATAGATTTCAAATAAGAATATTATATAATGACACACTGAATAAGAACACACCTAGAATATTACCTTGTTATCTTCGTGATGTGACAACAACATATAATCCGTCAAACCAAGCGATGCACGCTGACGGTAGATTTAGTGAAATAGATATGTCACTCGCATTCACTGAAACAAGAACACTATCTAAAAAAGATGTTATTAAGGAAGGATACTAATGAGTACACAATTTTTTAAAAACTTTGAATTATTGCCTTACTCTTTTGGTAATGATGAAGACCCAGTATTGTTCAACAATCTAACTCAATATGTAGATATAATTGATAAATTAAAACAAGAAGTAGCGTTTCTAAATCGATATACAATTGTTGGTGGTGATAGACCAGATACTTTATCATTTAAATTATATGGAACTACTGACCACTATTGGACATTCTATCTAATGAATGATGATTTAAGATACAGTGGTTGGCCTGTAGATACAAGTTCATTATTAGATGTTGCGAAATCTAAATATCCAAACAGAACCCTGACCATTGATACTCAACTCATTGGTGCATTATTTCCCGTAGGTCAAGAAATACAAGGAGACGGTTCTGGTACAGTAGGTACGATTGTAAAAAGAAGATTAGACTTTGGTCAACTTATTGTTAAAACAACAAATAACAATAAATTTAATCAAGGTGAAACAATCAGTTATACTGAAGCTGACGGAACAATTAGAACACTTTTAACTACAAAAGAAGAAGACCAATATAATTCAGTACACCACTTTGAAAATACTAGTGGTGAAGAAGTAGACATATTTGATACTAATGGTATACCTAATCAAACTAGTGGTCTAATACCAATTACTTTCCGTGATAGAATGGAAGCTAAAAATGATTCTTTGAAACAAATAATAGTGATTAGACCCGACTCAATTGACACGATTGTTTCGGAGTTTAATCGAACTTTGAAACAATAATGTTATGTCTGGAAAATCGTCTCAGTTTTCGATAACTAAATGTGAAATTACCGCTGATAGATTTGGTGGTTTTGAAGAAAAATTCTTTGATGTCAAAACAAGTGTCATCGAACTAAACATCTTTGAAAGTTTAGAAAAACCTTACCTAACGGGGAACATATCTATTGCTGATGATAAAGGTTTATTTGATTTAATAAACTTTGACGGTACAGAAAGAATTAAACTTGAAGTTGCAGGTACTGGTAAAAATCTAGACCCAGTTTTTGAAAGAACAATGATTATGACAAGTATTGAAGCCTCAATAAAGGTTGAAGATAATGTGAGTATTTTAAAGTTTAATCTAATAGATGAACACGCATTCGTTTCAGAAGTAAGAAGACTAAGAAGTTCTTATCGTGGAACTTTGTCTGATATTATTGCAAAAATATCCGCACAAGAACTTGACTTGGATATAGATTTATCGTATACTCTAGATGCAGAAGATAATGTAATTGACTCGGTTCAAACAGAAATGAGGGTTATCATTCCTAATCTAAATCCTTTAGATGCGATTTCTTGGTTAATATCTAGAGCGACAACCAAAGTGGGTTCACCATATTATCTTTGGTCTACTATTCATGATGATAATTTAAGACTTGGTAATTTAGATACCATGTTAAGACAACAAGCATTCAATGATAAATTACCATACACTTATAATAGTGCGAACATAAGTACCGCAGAAAAGGGTACAGACTTTGAACAAGGTTTTACCGTAAAAGCAATCTCGTCAAAAGGTTCTAACAATACACTCGCACAAGTTCAAAGAGGAAGTATCGCCGCGGACTATTGTATTACAAATTTAAATACTGGTCAAATATTCATGAGAAAGTATGACATAGATAATTTACTTACGAATTTAAATAATGAAGGTACGATTGATAAAAGATTCCAAAATGTTTTTGACAATAAGTTTAAACTAAACGATGTACCTTTAAATGAATATAATAGTTCTATTATACACAGTGTAGTATCAAGTGGTACATACGGTGAATATAAATCATATCATGATGAATATGACAAACCTTTACATGTAAAAAAAATAGAAAGTTTCGCACTTAAAAATTTATTATTTAAAAATATGTTAATCATGACTGTACCAGGCACTGCATTTTTAGTTGGTAAAGCTTCAGTGGGTGATATCGTAAATACAGTTATAAGAAATGATAATACCGAAGTATCCAATGACCCAGAAAGTGTAATTGACCAGAATAAATCTGGACACCATTTAATTCACAGTATCAGACATACGTTTAGAGAAACTACACATGAAGTCACAATGTCAATATGTAAGTTAGAAAGAAAAGGAAGTAAAGAATCTAAACTCGCAGGTAGAGGTGCAAGAGAAAAAAATAAAGTTAAAGGTGGGAAAGCCATTTTAAGGGGTAAGAGATTTGTCTAATTATTATGGAGATAATGTTCGGTGGTTTATCGCGACTGTCATAGACGCAAGTCCACCTTACGGTTTTGAAGGTCGTGTCAAAATTAGAGTACATGGATTACATTCTCCAGAAACACACTTGTTACCACAACAAGATTTACCGTGGGCTCAATGTGTTCTTCCAACTACCGAAGGTGGTATATCTGGTATTGGTAGAGTTCCAAAATTACAGGCAAATGCATTAGTTTTTGGTTTCTTTATGGACGGTGACCAATCTCAAACACCAATAGTATTAGGTTCATTACCACATATAGAAATACCAACACTTATACAAAATAATCAGCAGTTTGAAGATGTTGGTGACGATAGTAAATCATCAAATATTTTTTCTCGGTTTGCAGGTTTATTTGCACCTAAAGTTGATGTTGATGACGAAAACAATACAACCAATAAAGGACAACTAAGACAAGGTAATGTAATCAACAATAGAGTACAATATGCAGTTCGGTTCTTTTTAAATATTGGTTATACCGAAAACCAAGCACTTGCAATCGCGGCTGGTTTATTTTCTGTTTCCAATATGGTAACTGGTGGTACTGGTATTGGAGATTGGAAAGACAATCGTTTTAGACAATTAAAAAGATTTAGTGATTTATTTCATAGATTCACGGTACAAATATTTTTCGTTGCATATGAACTAAATACTAGTAAAACTGAAACTAAAATAAAATTATTAAATACGACTACAATTTCTGAAGCTAGTCAAATAGTAGCAAAAGACTATTTAGCAAACAGAACAGTAAAGGATATGGAAGAACTAATTGGTGAAACCGAAGATAAAGCTATAGAGTTAAAGGAAGACAATGGCTAACAGAAGAAATTTACAAAATCTAATTAATCAAAGATTAAAGAGTGATGCTAAGAAAGAAGCTTTAGAGAATCTTGAAAATAATGATATAGAACTTGTAAGAGAACAATTAGAAACAAAAAGAAATACCACTATTGGTACGGATTTTGTTGAAGGAAGTATTGGTGGGTTTAAACCACTTGAAACTGTACAATCATTTAAAGGACAAGTAATTCAAGGAGAAGGTGCATGTGAGATTATTCCAGAAGAAGCCTTTTCCACTGAGTCTTTGATAGACCCTAAAACAGAAACACTTACTGCAGGAACAATAAACTTTACCAATAACTTCGCGACAATTACAGACGGTACTGGAACACCAACTTCAACAATTACTGGGGGAGATAGTGACCAACCTATTGCAGACATAGTGGGTGATTTGACTGGTATGCCTTCACTAAAAACTGAAAAGAAAAAGTTTGGTATGAATCTAGTAGGAGCTGGAAGTCCAGAAGGTCTTAAAGCTGCGTTTGAAAAAGGTCAAGATATGTTAGGTAAGACAAACGATGCACTATCACTTGCACACAATGCTGCGGGTGGTCTTAAGTTTGTTAAAAATAATTTAGGTGATGCAGCAAAAGATAAAGCAATGGAAGCTGCAATGAGTAAAATAAGTGGACTACCAGATTTAAATAAAGTAATTCCTAATCCAGAAGATTTAGCTGCGGGTATCGAAAACACTACGGGTAATAAAGCTTTGACCATGAAAACAAAAGTTGCAAAAGCAAAACTCGCGAAGTTTGCAAAAATTGCAGCTATTGTTGGTACGGTTGCAGCGTTTAAAGATGATATCAAAGGTTTTGTAGATAAAGCAAAAAGTTTTGTTAAGAAAAATCTTGCTAAAATTGCAACTGGACTTATTGTTGGTGGTGTCCTACAAGAAGTATCAGAAAAAGTCAATCAAGGTCTTAAGAACAAAGTCACTGAAAGTATAGGTACAGAACTACCACCTAAAGTACAAGAAAAAGTCAATGAAAAAGTCGCAGAAGGAAAAAAAGAAGAAGCGGCTAAAGAAATTGAAAAGGCTACTGGTGTAACAGAAGAAAGTGATGTTGAACGTATTCGTAATTTAGTTGACGAATTAAATCCAACTATATCAGGTACATTAGTAAAGGACGCAGACTTTTATGGTCAACCAACACAATTAGGAGATAATATACCTAAGTGGGCTGGAGAGAGGACTGGTGATGAAGTATTTACTTACGTATCATCTGTAGAAGAACTTAATTCTGAAATAATGTCTATCAGTAGACCACTATCAGAAGTAATCGTTCATGGTTCGGAAACACAAAGTAATAAAAACATTGGTTCGATTGAAATAAATAACATACATAAAAAACTTGGACATGACGGTATTGTCTATCACTATGTAATAAGAAGAGACGGTAGACTACAAAGGGGTCGACCAGCAGATAGAGAAAGTGAACACACTAATTCTCATAACAAGTTTTCTTTAGCGGTTTGTTTAGTTGGTGGTATTAATTTACCTACGGGTGATGTGAACCCACTAGACAATCGTTCAGAAAGTGCATTTACTCGTGAACAATTTACCACTCTCGAAAGATTTCTTGAGGCGTTTTTTATGAAAGTGCCAGGTGGACTGGTATTTGGACATAATGAATTAGAGAGTGATGTTGATGACCCATACTTTAGTGTTATGGATTATGTAGAAAAGAACTTTAGAAAATCATATGATAGAGTAAATAATTCATTTGAGTTTGATGAACTAGACCCAGAAGACGTGGGAATAAATAAATAGACATGACTACAAAGAAAGACAATCTAGAAAAGAGAATAAAAGAACTTGGTGAGGCTTTTGAAGAAAGTCTTGGTGTACCCGAAGACGGTTTCCAAGACCCAAGTGGTGAGTTTCCAAAAAGAGATTACAATTTTGGTTCTGGTATAAACAAAGCTGCAAGAGGTACAAAGGTAAATGACCTTTACGTAAATGGTGGTGCAGAAGGTGTTCCACTAAATCTTGAAGAACAAAGACCTTCTCGTTTTCCTTTTAATCAAGTAGATGAAACTCCTTCGGGACATGTCGTGGAATATGATGACACGCCTGGTGGGGAACGTATACTAATTAAACACCGTAAAGGTGCAGGTGTAGAAATGAGAGCTGACGGTTCAGTGGTTATTTCTGCAGTCAATAATAAAGTAGAAGTAACTGGTGGAGACCAAACTCTGATTGTTGAAGGTCATGGTAATTTAGTATATAAAGGTAATTTAAATCTAACCGTGACTGGAGATTACAACCTTGATGTTGGTGGTAATTATAATGTACAAGTTGCGGGTAATCACATAGAAGGTATCTCTGAGAACCACAGAACCTTTGTAACCAAGAATTCTGAATATGTGACCAAAGGTAGTAAGTCAACAAAAACAATCGGTCAACACACCGATATTATGTTAGCAGATAATAATCAATATGTCAAGGGTAATCAAAGAAACTGGGTAGAGGGAGAAAACGAGATTGCAGTAGAAAAAGATATGTTTGTATCTGCAAAAACTTCTCTTGCGATGACTAGTGAAGTATTCAACGCAACGGGTATCAAACAAGTATCTATCTTTGGACTGAAAGGTTCTATAGGTGGTAAGAATGTAAACTTTACTGGTGATGTCTTTATGGGGAATGCAGGTGCAAAACCATTTACCAGTGGTGCATCATTCTATGGTTCTTTCCATGGACAAGCTACTGAATCTATCTTTGGATTGTTTGCATTTAAATCTGAAAGAGCTAAATTTGCAGAAGATGCTGATGTCGCAAGAGCTTCAGGTGGTGGTGCAAACTTTGGTTCTGGTGGTACATACGCAGCTGGTTCCGCACACGGAAATACTGGTGGAGCTCCAGATATTGCAATAGACCAAGAAACTAACAAACCATTAGGGCCACCACCCGTACCAGATGTGGTTGCGGCGTATGGAACTGTTGGAGAGTTTGCAGTCCGTGATGTATCCATTGATAATGAAGATAAACTTAAGAATGCATTAGACTTTAGTGATGATTATAAAGGTTTCTTTGACAAACACCCAACAACCCAAGAAATAAGGTCAAGACTAAGAGGTGGTGCAAAAGACGAATTATTAGGTCAGTTGATGGCTGAAGGTAGAGTAAGTAAATCATCTTTCCGAACTAAACCAAAACGTATTGGTAGAGTAAGTGGTAAAGAACCAACATCAAGATTTGGTTACACTCCAATCGGAAATGCAATTGAAAATAGAGGTAAGAGGTTCACACCGAAGAAATGAGTATATTAGTAGTAGACCCAGTATATAATCCTAATTTAGTTGCGACAATAACATCTGCAACAAAATTAGGGCCAGGAATCAGTATCGCAAAGTTCTTAGGAGCTTATGGTGATAGAACTGCATTCAATCATATTGGTACAAAAAAAGAAAGAGAAGCAATCGCAAGACAACTATATCTTCAAGCCGAAATGATGCGAATGATAAACGGTAATATAGATTTATTTAATAAAGTAAGATTAGTTGTCAGTGAAGGTATTTACAAAGCGGGGCCAACTGAGACCTTATCTGGTGATACACTTTTAAAAAGTAAAGGAGAGTTAGTATATTATCAAGTAATTGGTAATGACGGTATTGTTGATTTGGAAACAACATTTGATGTTGCGGAATACTGGAAAGACTATGCAGATTATGGTGAGATACGATTAGACTATGATTCTTACAATCCAGACGGTACTCTTACTGCACAGATTGGAATACAAATGCCTACAGTTGGTAAAAGTTTTAATGTTAACTTTGTAAAACAAATTAAAACTTTCTTTAATGGTAATTTACAATCTGACGGTGAATTAGTCGAAATACTAGAATACTTTGATAGAAACGATAGAAGAGTATCAAGAAACTTATCCAGTAAAATTACTTATGATACATCTGGTCAAAATCCACCAGCTAGAACACTACAAAACCAACCACAGAATTTAGAAAAACAATTAGAAGCAGAAGAGACTATTAATAATCTTGCAGATACTCGTCCAGTAGGAAGTGGTCATGAGTTAACTAAAGTCCCAGAAAACTTAGATATAGTACAAGAAGCAGTACAAAATATAGAACAAGATACAAAAGAAGTTTTAGCTGGAACAAGAAAATTAATTGACGGTGATACTGGTTTAGAAGTAGACCCTAATTCAGAAAGAGGTCAAGAATTAATTGAAGGAGTAAGGAAACAACAAGAGTTTAAATCTGAATCTCAAAGAAGAGAACTCGAAAGACAACGAAGAGTCGAAGAAAAAAGACTAGAAAATTTAACTCCAGAACAAAGGGAAGAAGAGAAAAAACTAGCATCATTCTATGAAGAACAAAGAAGACTACAAGAAGCGAGATTTGATGACGTAGACGAAGATGATTTTATATAATTTTTATAAGGGTAATATAACTAAACAAGTATAAATAGATACATGGGAAACGCATACGCAAAAGAAGACCAAGGAGATTTAAATAAATTTAGTATCTCTACTAGTCGTTCAGCCGACTATAAAGATATTGATTTAACTTTTAAAGCTAAAGGAACAAGTGGTGATATCTTTAAAAAAGAAAATGCAGCTTCAGTAAAACAGGCTATCAAAACACTACTCCTAACTAACGCTTTAGAAAAACCTTTCTTGTCTGATTTTGGGGGTGACATACAAGGTAGATTATTTGGATTAGCGATTGATAATACTGCAAACGAAATAAAAGACCGAATAATATATACCATAGAAAGATACGAACCCCGTGCAGAAGTACTTGATTTAATCGTTGTACTTAGTCCAGATAGAAACTCACTTCATGTGTCAGTAGAATTTAAAGTAATTAACACTGGTGTATTAGCAGAATTTTCCACAGTAATAGATAGGGTAAGATAAAATGGGAACAACAACAATTAAATCAACCGCATTAGATTTTCAAGCTATTAAGAATAATCTAAAAACATTTCTTGCACAGACAGACGAGTTTAGTGATTATAACTTTGAAGCTTCTGGTCTTTCTAACATACTAGATGTACTCGCATACAATACACATTACAATGGTCTAATTGCAAACTTTGCACTAAACGAGTCTTATTTGGGAAGTGCACAGTTAAGAAGTTCTATTGTATCTTTATCCGAAGGTATAGGTTATGTTCCTGACTCCGCAAACTCTTCTCAAGGAGTTGTTAACTTATCAATTAGTTTAGCGGGTGTCGCGGGTAGACCAAACAAAGTAACAATACCAAGTGGTTTTAAATTCAATTCAACCGTAGATGACATAGCATATGTTTTCCAAACTCAAGAAGATATATCTGCAATCGATGACGGTAGTGGTGGATACAAGTTTCAAAATGCAGACGGTAGTGAAGATATTAAAATATTTGAAGGGACTGCAAAAACTAAAACCTTTTTGATTACTGGTCAAACCGAAAACTTCGCATACATTATTCCAGATGAAAACATGGATATTGATACTGCAGTCGTTAAGAGTTTTGAGACTCCTTCATCTACACAGTTTTCTACCTTTACTGATTTAAGAAAAGCAACCAGTTTAACAGAACTATCAAGAATTTATATACTTAGAGAAAGTCCAAACGGAAACTTTGAATTAAGTTTTGGTAACAAGACTACAGTAGGTATATCACCAGTTGCAGGTAATCAGGTGACTATAGACTATCTATCGGTAAAAGGAACTGCAGCAAATGGAGCTAAAGTATTTGCACCACAAAATCAAGTACAAGTAAATGGTGTTGGTTATACTGTATCAGTAACAACCGTATCCAATTCCGCAGGTGGTTCACCAAAAGAAACTGTAGAATCTATTAGAACAACTGCACCATTCCAATACGCAACACAGAATAGAGCGGTGACTGCAGAAGACTACGCAACACTAACACAAAGAAACTTTGGTTCTTTGATAAAAGATATCGCATCGTTTGGTGGAGAAGACGCATTAGCACCAGAATTCGGTGTAGTATTTTTATCTCTACTATTTAATGACTCAATTGAAAATGATACAACAACTGGCCCTGCTACAAAACAAAGTACTAAAGACAGTATTGTATCTTTATTAAAAGACTTATCAGTAGCTTCTTTTGATGTTAAGTTTAGTGACCCAGTAAAAACATTTATTGAAACTACTACATTTTTCCAATTTAATCCTAACCTAACAAGTCTATCAGAAAACGCAGTAAAAACTGATGTAACTGATGTTATCTCAACTTACTTTACAAATAATACTGGTAAGTTCAAACAATCATTTAGAAGGTCAAACTTGTTAAGTTTAATTGACGCAGTAAGTCCCGCAGTATTATCTTCAAGAATGGAAGTTAAGATGCAACAAAGATTTACACCAACACTTACTGCAATTCAAAACCATAGTTTAAGATTTCCAGTAAACATTGCAGACGCAGATGATGTAAATAGAATTGTAACATCGAATGCATTTACCTTCAATGGTAATAGTTGTATCATTCGAAATCGTCTGGGTTCTACAACACTTGAGTTGTTTTCAAACACCACGGGTTTAGTGGTTCAAGATAATGTTGGGTCTTTTAGTGGTGACACAGTAAGTATAGTTGGATTACAAGTTGACTCAATTAACTCAGGAGACGCTTTTGTTAAAGTGAGTGTAGTACCAGCAAACCAATCTTTTGTAACACCTACACGACAAGATGTAATTGAGTTCGATGTGACAAACTCACTAGTACAAGCAGTTGAAGTAGATACAAGTATAATAAACTAATATGGGACATAAAGTAGAAGATACTCTAAGAGATGATAACCGTAGAGAACTTGCGTTTGCTACTGGTCGTGATGTTGAAAAGGTTTTACCAGACCATTTTAAAACTGAGTATCCAAAATTAGTTTCATTTCTAAAAGAATATTTTCACTTCGAAGACAGTGACGGGTCTCCAAGTAAATTAGTAAATGATTTATTTTACACGAGAGATATTAATCAAGTAGACGAGTCTTTATTATCTTACATAGAAGATGAACTATTGTTAGGTCAATCTTACTTTGAAGGTTTTATTGATAAAAGAACAGCTGCAAAATTCTCACATAATTTATACAGTACGAAGGGTACTAAGTTTTCAATACAACAATTTTTTCGAATGTTCTACGGTATCGATGTAGAGGTAGACTATCCGAAAAAAGATATTTTTACTGTTGGTTCATCTGAGATAGGTGCGGACTCAATTAAGTTTTTAACTAACAACGGTTTATATCAAACCTTTGCAATTAGGGTCATTGGGGAACTAGCACAAAAAACATGGGAAAGACCATACAAATTATTTGTTCACCCCGCAGGAATGTTTATTGGTTCGGAAGTAAGATTAGAAGGTTCAGTATCCGAACCACTTAGTGCACCTACATCTATTGAAGATTTAAGTGTAGGTCAGATTGATGTTGTAGGTTTCAACACACCAATGACAAGTCAAGTGACTCAGGTTCAAGAAGAAATAACTGGTCTTGTACCAACTGATAGTTCTGGTGTATTCAAAAGAGTTATTATTGATGATAAACTACTTACATCACTTGCGACCGCGAGTATTGCAGATGTTGAGAAACAGTATGAAACATTAAGAGCGGCTGAACTAAGAACAAGTCCAACATTCGATGCAGACTCAAGTGGAGCTGGTACTGCAACAACTAACTTCGAGATAGACTTTAGTAATAATTTCTCTATCGAAACCTTTGACCAAGATAAATTTGAGTTCTTCCCTGCAGATAGTGATAGGTATTGGCAAAATTTTGATAGTTCAAGCTTAGGTTGGTTATAAAACTTGTATAAATAGGAACATAGGAAATAAAAATGGCAAGACAGAATATTAATAACGGAACAGTCGCAAATGACGGAACTGGGGATACTCTCAGAGACGCTGCTGGAAAGATAAACGATAATTTTGCAGAGATTTATCAATATCTAGGTCAGATTGACTCCAGTACACTAAGTTCTAAAATTACTATTAGTGACTCTGCAACGGGTGCTGGAGCTGGATATATTAGATTTGAAGGTGCAAATGTAGACGCACATGAAACCACTTTAGTTGTTGTAGAACCAACTGCAGATAGACAAATAGTATTTCCAAACGCAAGTGGTAATGTTTTACTAGACTCAAGTACAAATACCCTAACAAACAAAACACTAACATCACCTATTATTGGTTCAGGATTTAGTGTAAGAGATTCTAACAATCACGATTTCAACTTTGTAGCAGCAAATATCGCAGCTGATAGAAATGTAAATCTACCGATACTTACGGATAGTGATACATTTGTTTTCAACGCACATACAGCAACACTTACAAATAAAACATTAACCACACCTACTGTCACTTCACCAACAATAGCTGGTCTTTCAGGTGCTGGTGTTATAAATGACTCTTCGGGTAATGAAGTATTAGTATTAACAAAAACTGCGAGTGCAGTTAACCACATTAATGTAACGAACAACGCAACAAACAATAATCCAAAAGTTGAAGCGACTGGAACAGACACTAACATTGATTTAGAATTAGGTGCAAAAGGAACTGGTGGTGTTATACTAAATAGTCCACTTATTTCTACAGTAGGAACTGCAGTAAGTAGTGCTGGAGCTTTACCACTAACAACACACGCGTCAATCATAACAAATGCTAGTGACGGAACTTATACATTAGCAGACGGTGTAGTAGCAGGACAACAAAAAATAGTAATAAATACTGGTAATGCAAACGCGACAGTTACACCAAGTAATTTCGCGGCTGGAACTTCGGTAGTTTTACAACACAATGAAACAGTTTCTTTGGTCTTTGACGGAACAGAATGGCAAGTACTCGCAACATATGGTGGAGCAGTATCATAAGGAGAATAACAAATGGCAGTAGTAACTAACCCTTTAAAAAATTTAGTAGTAGATTTACTTTTAGATGAACACGATAGTGATGCATTTCTTAAAAGAGCTAGAGGTAGTGATTTAGATTTTAAACGAAACATTAGATATTACGCAGCTATTGGTCGTTCACAAGTTTGGAATGACTCTGATATATCACCTACTGCACAACCAACCTTACAAGAAGAAAATAGATTTAGAAACAATATGCAGTCAGTAAAACTAATTGCTGATGTATCTTTAGTAGTACCCAGATACAACTGGTCATCTGGTACATTCTATGACGCATATGATGATGCGACAAGTACTAATACAAATGCATATTATGTAATTAACTCAAACCAACAAGTATATTTGGTAATGAGAAAATCAATTAACGATAGTGGTACTCCCGTTGCATCAACTGTAGAACCTACTGGTGGAACTAACGGTGTACCATTCCTAACTTCTGACGGATACATGTGGAAATTCATGTACAGTGTTTCAGCTACACAGGCAAACAAATTCCAATCTGCGAACTTTATACCAATTAAATTTGTTGATAGTACAGACGGTAATTCTCCAGTATCAGACACAGAACAGAAAGCAGTTCAAGACGCGTCTGTTCACGGAGAAATTGTAGGGTACGCAATAGATAATCCAGGCGCTGGTTATAGTTCTGCACCAACCTTAACAATTACTGGTAATGGTAGTAACGCAGTCGCAAGTGCAACTGTATCAGGTGGACAAGTAGTAAAAGTAGAAGTTGCAGATAGTACTACTGGTACAATCAAAGTTGCAAACTTTGGTTCTGGTTATGACTACGCAGCGGTCGCAGTATCTGGTGGTTCACCAACCACTGCAGCGGTGATAAGACCTATTCTCGCACCAAACGGTGGTTTAGGTGATAACCCAGTTAAAACTTTAAGAACAAACTCAATTATGTTAAACTCAAAGCCATCAGGTACGGAAGCAGGTGCTAGTGGTTTAGACTTTTTGGTAGACCAAGACTTTAGACAAGTTGGATTATTAAAAAACCCTGGCGACTCAGCTCACAGTAATGACTCAGCAGGAGCTTTCACAAAATTTACTGAAAACACTGGAAGTACATTAAGAAGATTACACTTTTCTTCAATAAGTCCAGCCTTTGCAAAAGACGACACAATATTAGGAGCTACATCTGGAGCAAAAGCCCTTGTAGATAAAGACTCAGGTAATGATATATTCTACCACCAAACAGATAGTACTGGTTTTGGAACATTTACTGCAGGTGAAACAGTAAACGCAACTACTGGAACTGGTAGTGGTGTATTGTTGGGTGCTGGTTTATTTGACAGTGAAGGTGAAGTAAATAGATATAGTGGTGAACTATTGTACATCGATAATCGAGCTAAAATCGAAAGAAGTGCAGACCAAACGGAAGATTTAAAGATTATAATACAAATATAGGAATAACAAATGCCGAATACATTTAATAAGTCAACATTCGCAACAACGTATAAAGACGACTTTATTGATAGTGATAATTATCATAGAATACTATTCAACTCAGGTCGTGCATTACAAGCGAGAGAACTCACGCAAATGCAGACTATCATTCAGGAAGAGATTTCAAGATTTGGTAGAAACATATTTAAAGACGGTGCGTCGGTAAATCCTGGCGGGCCAACTGTTGATAACGCATTTGAGTTTATTAAATTAGATACTAGTGTAAATACTTTACCAACAGACACTTCAACATTAGTAGGTTTAGAATTTACTGGTTCTACTTCAAGTATTAAAGCAAGAGTTATTCGAGTAGAAACCGCAAGTGGTTCTGACCCCGCAACTCTATATGTTCAATATACTGATACAAACACTAGTGGTCTTGCAGGTTCAGCTCCAGTAAGAATGACTGCGGGAGAAAACATAACTAGTGGTGGTACAACACTTACTGTTCAAACAACTAACACAATTGCAAATCCAGCAACTGGTCAAGGTACTATAGTTCATGTTTCTGGTGGAGACTTTTTTGTAAGAGGTCGTTTTGTATTCGCGAAACCACAATCTTTATTAGTTTCAAAATATACAACTACTGGAACTGCGACTATTGGTTTTACCATAACAGAAGATATTGTCACAACCGATGATGATACTGCACTTTTTGATAATCAAGGTGCAACACCAAACACTGCATCGCCTGGAGCTGATAGATACAGAATACAATTAAACCTTGTTAACAAAACAAGTATTTCTGCAACTGATAACTTTGTATACTTTTGTGATGTCGTAGACGGTGTTATCGAAGAAGTTGTCACTGGTACAGAAGACTATAATAAAATTAACGATGTACTCGCATTAAGAACAAAAGAAGAATCTGGTGATTATATTGTTAGACCGTTCAGAATTACTTTTGAGAATGACTCAGCGGGTGGAAGTACAACTAATCTAATTGCAAACATATCCGCAGGAACTGCATATTTAAATGGTTATCGTGTAAATAAAGAAAGACCAAGTAAATTAACTATTCCAAAACCTAGAACCACAGTCACAAATAACAATGAAACAATTGGTGTTGACTATGGTGCATATCTAGTATATCTCGGAGACGGTGGTTCAGTTCATGGCCCAGCAGCAGCGATTAAGGATTTTGAACTAGTTAATTTATTAAACAGTGGTTCAGTCATTGGTACTGCAAGAGTTAAATCAATTCAAGTAGTAAACAATGAAACTCGTATCTATTTAATGGACATACAGATGAAAGGCACTGTTGATAGTAGTGTTCAAATAACAAATGTTTCTTCAATAGAAAGACACGGTGACTTTGATACCGAACCACACACATTTTCAGTTAGGACAGCTGGTAGTGGTTCTTTAATTGGTAGTGGTAAAACTATATTACGAGAAGCAAACAAAAATTCTTTATTGTTTCCAACACAAAGGTCAAGACCAAAAGATATTTCAGATGTTTCTTTCCAAGTATTAAGACAGATTGATGACTCTGCAAATGCACCTTCTGGGGGAACACACCCGACAATTAGTTTATCTTTATCTGCGAGTGGAGAAACATTTACAGATGTAGGTAATTGGCTTATCACAAGTGCGGTCACTGGACAAAGAGTGACTAACTTTAGTGTTAGTGGAACGGGAACACAAAGTGCAACTATTAGTACAACCACAGACCATGCTAATGGTGGTTTAGACTCTGGTGCAAAACACAATATCTTCGCAAGAGTACAGAAAGGAAACGCGACAAGAAGAACAAAAACCTTGACAGAAACTACAATTACTGGTACAATAGACTCAGACGGAGAGAACTTAAGATTTGTTAAGATACCACATGCGGATATCTTTGAAGTATTGTCAATCAAACAAACTGATTCAGACGGTGTAGATTTATCTTCAAAATTTGAGCTAGATAACGGACAAAGACCAAACTTTTACCAACACGGTAGACTAGTAGTAAAAAGAGATACAACTCCACCAAGTGGTACAATCTTTAGTAGATTAAAATACTTCGCACACGGTGCAAGTGGAGACTTCTTTTCTGTAAACTCATACGCTGGTATAGATTATGAAAACATACCAGACTTTTCAACCAGTAATAGAAAAAGTATTAACCTTCGTGAAGTAATTGATTTAAGGTCAGTAAGAGATAGTGACGGTATTGGTATTAGACATCAATACTTAAGTCCAGATTCTAATGGTAGTGACTCTGCTGGTGGTGTTGCAGTTCTAGGTGTTGTCGGTGGTAGTTTTACCACTAAAAATGACATACCAGTTTCAGGACAAACAATCACAGCAGATATAGAATATTACTTACCAAGGAAAGATAAGATTGTAATAAATCATGATGCTGAGTTTAAATTAGTTTCTGGTCAAAGTGGTTTTTCAACTGAAGCACCAGTGAGACCAGAAAATACTTTGGAACTATTTAGTTTAGGTTTAAATGGTTATGGTATACATGATTCAGATTTATCTTTAAGTGTATCTAAATATAAAAGATTTCAAATGAAAGATATTGCAAATCTTGAAACAAGACTTGACAATCTCGCAGAAACTACCGCATTAACATTACTAGAACAATCTACAGATGCAAGATTAATTTTAGATTCAAGTGGGGTATCAAGAAGTAAACTAGGTATACTCGCAGATAATTTTAGAAATAGATTACTATCAGACTTTGAAGACCCAATGTATCGTGCGTCAATTGACCCAGTGAATAATGTTTTACACCCGTCTATATCCAGAGCACAAGTACCTTTGATTTATGATTCAGATAAATCATCAAACACAATTATCAAGGGTGATAACATTTATCTTCACTACACAGAAGACTCTGCAATATCACAAAGAATGATATCAGGTGTTGAAAATGTAAACCCATTTGCAGTTGTAAGTGGAGAAGGACATTTAACTTTATCACCCACAAGTGATATCTGGGTCGACACAGAAACTAGAACTGTACCCGCAGTACCACAAGAAACAAATTCATTCCCAGCGATAGGTGCTGTAGGTGTACCTAACTTTGGTAATACTTTAGGTTTAGCGGGTCAAACTTTTGGTGTTGGTAATTTAAATTCAGTATTTAATCAAACTTCATTATTTGGTGAAGAACAATTCAACTGGATTGGTAATGTAAGTACTGGACAAGTAGAACCACAAGTTGTTCTTAGTGGTGGTACACCCGCAGGTCGTTTTAGTACTGGTTTTGACGAACCAGATATAACAATAACTGGAAATAGAATTGTAAATAATAGTGTTATAAATGAAGTAATAGGAGATAGAGAAGTATCTCTAACTGCTATTCCATTCGCGAGACCAAGACTTGTATTCTTTAAAGCAGAAGGTTTAAGAGCAAACACTCGATACTTCCCTTTCTTTGACGGAGTTAAGGTAGATGATTATGTGAAAGAAGAAACTTTCCAAAATGTTGCAGGACAAACTTATGTTGGTAATCAATATAGAGGAAATACTACTCACCCAAGAGGTAGTAGTAATTTAGTTTCAGACGGTAGTGGTGTAATAGAAGGTTCATTCTTATTACCAAATAACGACTCATTAAGATTTAAAGCAGGTGATAGAGAATTTAAATTATTAGATATTTCAGTAGACGACGCAACATCAGCCACTTCAAGAGCAAGTGCAATCTTCGCTGTTAGAGGTACTTTAGAAACAACTACAATTACTCTTAGACCACCAGCACCAGTACCACAAGTTAATGTAAACTGGATTGACCCACTAGCACAAACTTTTAGAGTTTCTGCACCAAGTGGTATGTTTGTGACTAAAATACAAACTTATTTTAAATCAAAAGATGATAGTGTACCAGTAAGACTTGAATTACGTCCAGTAGTAAATGGACACCCAAGTTCAACTGACATAATTCCAGGCTCAGTGGTAGTATTACCACCAGCTTCGGTACAGATACCGTCAACACAAACACAGGCGGCTGCATTATCGAAACCAACTACATTTACTTTTAATGAACCAATATTTTTAAATTATGATGAAGAATACGCTATTGTATTATTATCTGATTGTAATTCATATGAAGCATATGTTGGTGAAACATACGCATTTCAACTTGGTTCTACCGAAAAAAGAATTGATAGACAACCAAGTTTAGGTTCATTATTTAAATCACAAAACGGAACAACTTGGACACCAGACCAAACTAAAGACTTAGCATTTGATTTATTTAAGGCTCAGTTTAGTACTAGTGGTGGAACAGTAGTGTTTGAAAACGCACCAGTTCCAGACATGAGATTAACTAATAATCCTATATCTACCGATTCAGGTAGTAGAACTATTTCAGTTCTTGCACCAGACCATGGTTTCATTGTAGGAGATACAGTGAGTATTAGTGGTTTTGATTCCGCAGGTACTGGACTCTTAAATGGTATAGACTCCGCAGGTAGGATAAATGACTTTACTCATACAATTACTGCAGTAGACGGTTTTGGTTATCAAGTAGAAATTGGTGACTCTGCAACTGCGACTGGTTTCATAGGTGGAGACGTGGTTAAAACTAGTAGACAAATTTTAATGGATATCGTAGTACCACAATTTGATACTTTAATTCCAGAAGACACTAACGTGACTGTAGACGCTAAGTTTACTACGGGTAGGTCTTTAGCTGGTAATGAAACTAGATATGTTAAAGATACTGCATTCTCTGGTGACCTTGGTATACTAAAACAAAACGAGTTTTCTGCACCAAGAATAATTGCACCAACTTCTATTGAAACTTCACAACTTGGTTCTGGAGAAAAATCAGTCACAATTCAAACAACTTTCTCTACAGACAGAGCAGATGTATCACCAGTAATTGATTTACAAAGAACTGGTATAATTGGTATATCAAATAGAATAGATAATCAAGTATCATCTGGTGCGACTGCTGGAACAAGTAATACTCCAATCCTATACATTGGAGAGGATAGTGACGGTTCAAGTTTAAGTAAACATATAACTAAGGTGGTAAATCTAATTGAACCCGCAGCTGGAGTCACAGTATTAGTAAATGCAAGAAAACCAGGCCCAGCTGATTTTCAAATTTGGGTTAGAACTGCAGGTGGTGAGGAAAACATATTTGAGAAACCTTGGACACAAGCTACTCAAATAAATACACCTTCAAGTAATGAATTAGCTTTCCAAGATTATGAATTTAGAGATAATTTAGGTGTTGATGTTAATAGAGAGTTTTTATCTTACCAAGTTAAAGTAGTAATGACTTCTACTAATTCATCTAAACCACCATTATTTAGGGACTTGCGTGTTATCGCAACAGCATAATATGGCATATTTAAAAGTAGACGGTAAACCTAATTTAGTGAGAGACACAGAAAGTGGTGCGATACTAAATACTAACGGTAGTCAAGCAGAACAATATAGAAAGATAAGAGAGGACAGAATAAGTAAGGATAAAGAGATTGAAGAAATGAAATCTGATATTCAAGATATAAAACAACTATTAACTAAATTGGTAGAAAAAGATGGCAAGTAATACATATACAGTTGTATCTTCGAGTGATAACTTAACTCAGGTCACAACTAAAATAAATACTATATCTAAAGATGTAGGTGCAACTGGTAAGTTGACAACTATAATAGACTCTGATATAGTAGGTGCAATAAATGAGTTAGACAGTGATATTGGTGCTAGACCACATACTACTTTAACTACGAACACAAAGACTCTAACCGCAGCGATAAATGAATTACACACTTCGGGTGGGGCATCACTTACTAATTTGATTGCAGACAGTGCAGGTAAACTTGGTGGATTTAACGATAGTGCAGAAAGAAACACAACGGGTAATGCATTAAACTCTTTATCAACTGACCTGAGAATATTAGACTCCGATGTAGGTTCTTCTCGTGCGAAGACTACACTTACAACTACAGCTAAAACTATCTTAGGTGCAATCAATGAATTAGATGCAGAACTTGGTGACTCAGCATTTTCTACTTCTAAATTTAGTGGTGGTAGTGGTACTCTCGTACAAGCGGTAAACTTTCTTGACTCAGATTTAGGAAACAAAGACTCATTAAATACAACTTCAAAGTTAAGTTTAGTAAGTGCAATCAACGAACTAAACACTGCGGTAGCTTCAACTATAAGATTTACAAAATTCTTTACTGATAGTGCAGTAGGTGGAGATAGTGCAGGAAGCAGAATTGACGCAGACAGTGCAGCTGATTTTATAAGATTTGTTGGTGGAAGTAATTTAGAAGTAATAAATGATGACAGTAGAGAAATTACAATAAATCACACAAGTGTTGGTGCAGCTTCTGTAGATAACTCTGGTA
>CEON01041837.1_pt1 | contig 21022 bp, 24 predicted proteins | sample 530291 | NCBI WGS metagenome assembly CEON01 (sample SAMEA2619888, study PRJEB7988) | marine metagenome | biome: marine biome (ENVO:00000447); feature: surface water layer (ENVO:00002042); material: "saline water (ENVO:00002010), including plankton (ENVO:xxxxxxxx)" | depth 5 m
CATCTTCGTGGCTGACCATCTGGGAATTCCGGATTGAACTCGATTTCGCCCTCATAACCCATTATGCTTTTCAGGGTTAAAGCTAGATCTTTAATTGTTATCTCTTGTCCTGTTCCTACATTTATAGGGTGTGGCGTTGTATCTATTGCTAAGCTTCTAAGGATAGCCTGAGCACAATCCTCTGAGTACAAAAATTCTCTACTTGCGTTTCCTGTTCCCCATAGTTCTATGGTTGGGCTATTTAGTTCTATTGCCTTATCCATTTTTAAGATGAGTGCTGGGATAACATGACTACTCCAAGGCTTGAAATTATCATTAGGACCATACATGTTGACGGGGATAAGATTGGTCGAATTAAAGCCGTACTCCTTGTTGTAAGCTATTAGAAGTTCCATCAAAGCCTTCTTAGCAATTCCATAAGGGGCATTTGTCTCCTCTGGATAACCGTTCCAGATATCATCCTCTTTGAAAGGCACTGGAGTAAACTTGGGATAAGCACAGACAGTGCCGACCATGACAAACTTTTTTAGCTTATCATATTTACGGCATGACTCGATGAGATTCATACCCATAGCTAAGTTATCGTGCATGAACCTGCCGGGCTTTTCTTTATTTATACCTATGCCGCCACACACAGCCGCCAAGTGAATAACAATATCTGGCTCATGTTGTTGCAATGCATAGTCTACATATTTTTGATTCGTTAGGTCATATTCAGCCTTACCATTGAGTGCTACCACTTCATAGTCTTGTTTGCGGCTTATGGCATGACACACGGCAGTTCCCAAGAAACCATTAGCACCAGTTATCATAACTTTATCAGACATTTATTGATTCCTTATATTGGCTTAATAAATCATTTGACATATCTAAGTGTCCAAACTCTTCTAGTATCTGAGCTATTCTATGGAAGCCAGTATGGTTTTCCAAGACTAGTCTACTTCCCCTTTTACTTATATCGCACGTTTCTTGCGGGTTTTCTAGATAATAATTTACCAGTTGCTCGAAGTGTTCAGGGTTTTCTGCGATAGGGACACAGTCCCCGAAGGTATCCTTGTACCCTTGAACATTGTCACTAATACAAAACCCTCCAGCACAAAGAATCTTGAATATCCTTTCATTGACATCAAACCCAAACTCCTGTGCATGAGGCTCGCTTAAATTTGGACATATCTTTGCGGAGACAAAGAGATCCTTAACCTTATCGTCCGCTATGACTCCACAGTACTGGTTTACCAGCCAACGCTGATTTCCAAAAATCTTTACCTTGTACTTGTTTATTGGGTGAAGCAGAGGAAATAAGTAAGGCGTAATAACTTGACCTTTGTAGGGCCAAAAGCCGCCTACAAATCCTAGGTCACATTTCAGCGTCGGGTCTGGCTTGGCATTGGAGTAGGTCATAGTATCGGCACACATCATTAGCGATACCGCTCGTATTCCAATTTTTTCAAAGTTGTTATGTGTTACACTTATTGCGTTTTCTGGATAGTGTATATGCACAAACTCAGGCTGACCCGTTTCTTCTTTTAGCTTTTTGAGGGTCTCTATTTCCTTTGGTGAGCAGAACAGCACGTTGAACCTGCTGGTATCTACGGACGAGCCATGATCTCCCCAGTCACCAGCACGTAAACCAACCTTGAGGTGTGGTCTTTCGTAGATACACTTTATGACATCTGGTGTAAGGTTATAGGACTGTCCCAAGAAAACGTCAGGCTCAAAGGAATCGAAAACATCAAAGGCTGGAATTGTCTTACAGTCCCATACTGCGGTTTGTATACCACAGGCCTGAAAAGCGTTAGCCCATGCCATTCTTTGGTAATAGTGTGCATGAGTTCCATCGCTAGAAATTAGTATCTTCATCTTATATCCTTTATTCTATCAATTTCCACAATAGACATCTTTTCCGGTTCGTAGCATTTGAACTTTCCTCCGTTTTCGATAACCATGTTGATTAATTCAAACGATAACTTTTTCTTATCCTGAGCTTCATATTTATTAAATATGTTCCTAAGTATCTTGTATTCTTTGGCAGTAAAATAGGCTATCTGTGCCCACTTAATCGGTAGACCGTATGAAAGTATTGACAGCTTGTCGTCGCATATAGTCGCTCCCACCTCTGTGTCTTTGATTTGACCTTTTGTGTCTAGGATGACAAAGGACTTATCGTAATTAACATTAAGGGTCTGCTGATTAAAGTACAAGTCTCCGTGCATAAAAAGTACACTGGCGTTAGGGGTGTTGTTAAATGCTAGCCTGAGACTCTCCGAGGAGTTGGTTTCTTCGTGAAACTGATTTTCTACTATTCTTGCTCTGCCCTTTATTTTTTTTATTACCTTGTTTGCGTGACAACCGACTACATTAATGATTTCAGGATCGTCAAAACTTTGCTGTATTACTTTAAGTTGATGCTCTACTAAACAAGAAGATCCTATTTTCAATAATCCTCTGGGCTCATATGACTTGATTCTACTTCCAGCACCAGCAGATAGTATAGCAACAGTGACTTGTTTAGAGTCTCTGCTTTTTCTGTTTGTGTCCTTGGTTATTTTAGTTGTGAATCTTGCCATTATCTAGAGCCTAAAATCTCTGCCTGTTTCAAAAATATTTCTGTGGTCATTTTCATAGACTGGTTGTTACCGTGTTGGTTAGCTATGCCCAGACATTCTGGCACATGAGTCATTATACAGTGATCGGACAATCTGAGCCATAGGTCGTAGTCCTCTGTGCATCCTATAAATCCCTCGCTAGCTGGACCGTGCAGACGGCTATCAAAGAACTCTCCGTTCGGCAATCTTACCTTTTCCAAATACTCTTTTTTTATTAGTGAGTTGCTGTGGACGGTACATCTTTGAACAAGAGTTTGTTTATCGTATGAATTCTTGAACTCTCTTTTGGTATAATTCGGAAAACAATTTACGTAGTCCGCACACGCCACTCCTATTTCTTCATGTTCGACAAGCTTCGCTACTAGCTTTTCTACCTTCTCGGGAAGGTAGGCATCGTCTGAATCTAATATCCCAAATATGTCAGCCCATTCCCAAGCGTGTTGAATTGCAACATTTCTAGCGACGGACGCTCCTGAGTTTTTAATCCTCATGAAGTTATATTTTTCTTTGTCTTCTTTTGACTCTTTATAGTTTTTCATCTTATCCCAAGAGTCGTCGGAAGATCCATCATCAACAACGTATAACTTAATTGGGCCTTGATATGTTTGCTTGTCTATACTTTCTATGGCGTCTATTATATAATTACCATAATTGTAATTTGCACATATTATTGCTACTTTAGGAAGCACTGAATTCCTCCCAGCTCATTATCATTGATTCTCCCTCAGTCTTTTCATCCGCAGACTTTACTTTTTCTACAAAAGTTCCAGTCATTGAACTTGCGTCTTGAAATATTTTAGGACTATTGCCGTTCAAAAACTTAAACAAGTAAGAGGGGAAAGTGAGGCCGTTTATTCCTTCATAGGGCTCGATCATAACAAGTCTTCTAAGATCAATGTTTAAGATCTGATGCAGTCTAGAGGCGGTGTCTTTTTCTACGACTTGACCGTCAGAAGTTACATGTATCCAGCCGTTCTGACCATGTGTAAAGGCTTGGTCAACAGTTAATTCTGGGCTATCAAGTTCTGTATCTAGCTGAACTATGTGATACTTAGCGTCAGTATCATCAAAAAGCTCAACTAGTAATGACCAGATACCCTCGTTGAATTCAACCTTGTCTGTAATTACCGCAACATAGGCTGCCTCTGTGTCTTCTATGTTGGCTATGCTCTCAAGAGTTACTCTCAAAGAATCCAAGGACTCATTTCTGCCCGTGTCTTTAGAGGTGTCCAAGTTTACAAAAAATCCCATTCTGGGAAATACTTCCTCTAGGACGGTCTCTTCTGGATTCATGGCTTCTTCAAACTCTAAGTCATTAACCCATTCGTCGGGCCTGTAGGTATTGCAGAACCTACTTAGGTTGTACCACCCCTCTTCATTGGTCTCGTCAACTCCCAGTATGTCGCTTCTACCGAGAGAACAGCCAACCTGTACTCCCTCCCTAGTTCCTAGGTGCGGAGTTTTTATCTTTGCGAATGTGCATTGTTTACAGTTTGTTTTTATGCTTGTCATTTGGCCCTCTTTATTTTTAGTATTGATCTACAAGACTGTTCGTCAAAATGTTTGGAAGAAATTTCAAAGCCATTTCCAATCATCTTCTCTATTTTATCCATGCTCAGCATAGATTTCATTGCTCCTTGGGAGAACACTAGATCATTTATTACATCAATATCTACATCTTCATGGAATATATGCTTGGATATTAGATAAAAGTCTGGCTCTATAATTGTTAGTTCACAGTTGGCTCTCATCTTTTTTAGTATGATATCCAAAACAGACGCAACATCTTTTCTTAGAAATGTAGACAGAAAGCAGTCGCAAATAATTTGTGTTGCTTCGCTGTCCATAACACCCCTTGAAAAACTTGAGACATTAGAAAAATGCACCAAAGCCTCGTCAGCAGCGTTACCCTGACTAAGATATACCTTCATTATTTTATTCCTTCTAAAGTATCGTAGAAAAGGTTGTTCCAGTTCTCTACAAATCTGTCTAAATTGTATTTTTCGCAGATAGTTTTTCTGGCTTCTTGGCCCATTTCAGAAGCGAGTTTTTCATCTTTCATTAAAAGCTCAAGAAAGGATCTAAGTTCATTCGGGTCATTTGAAAGGAAGCCATTTTTTCCATGTTGAATTACTTCTGGTATCATACAAGTGTCAGTACTAACAACCGCACAGCCGCACGCCATAGCCTCCATCAGCACCGTTGGGACTGGTGAGTGTAGTGACGTGTTGTAGAATATCCTTGAAGATTGATAAATTTGTCTTAGGTGATCGGTGTTTTTAGCCGCTTCCGATAAACCGGGGTTTTTTCCGGCTACACGTATCGGTAACTGTCTTTCTGTATTTAAACCAACAGTACCGCACCAAAGCCCAAATCCGCAGCACCAGTCCCTGTTAGCCCAGTCGTTAACAACAGATAGTGCCACATTATCTCTTACTACAGAATCGTCTGGCCGCCAAAAGTCTGTGTCAATTCCATGCTCTACAATTGAAACCTTTTCGTTTTCAAAGCCCCAAGCGTTGGCATTAAACTCAGATATAAAAGAGTTGACAGACGCCGGAAAGCTTTTGTACTGTAACGACTGCTGCTGTAAACTCATATCCGCTTTTGGATTTGGCAGTATATGACAGTGTCGTATCATAGGTACGCTCATTTTGTCTAAGGAGTTGGTCATCGAAAGAGCATTAATCGCAATAAGCATCCTTTCGCAACTGGTGTGTGACAATACCAAATCAAAATCAATATAGTCTGGAACACTACTTATAATGTGATAGTTTTCAGGAACTTTCGCATACTCAGCGTCCCACTGCTTACCACCAACTTTTAGAGAGTAAAAGTTATGTCCAGTTTTACATAGGTTTTCTTCATACCTCTCATGGGTCGCAAAGGTCAATATGTTTAATTTATCTCCCCTTTTAACCTTTCTCATGTAAGATCTAATTGATCTCTTTGTAGCACTAGCCGTCACTAAGCAACTCCTTCATTATAGATCCAACTGATGCGTGGTCAAACTTTTTAGCCTCGGACAAACAACGTTCCTTTAACGCCAACTCTTCATCTGTCTTATATCTATTATAGGCTTTACGCATAGCCTTTGACAACAACAAAACATCAATTTCTTGCCACAATGTTGCAGCCGTGTCAATATCAGGCAGCGTATCAACAGCACCAAAGCATGGCACTAGCTTAGATTCTACCGCTTCTCCAACACAAAAGTCCATACCTATTCCATCGGTGTATATGGCAGGAGTTCCCATTGCCATAGATTCTAATGCCGGTATGCAAAAGGCTTCTCCTCTGCTTGGCATGACAAAGCAGTCGATTTGATTAAGGACAGAAAGATAGTCTTTTTTAGGCATCATGCCAGCTACGACGATCTCTTCTTTGTATTGCTTCCTTATCTTTAGACCCTTCCTAACTTGCGAACAATACCCCTGTATTGTTTCCAAAGGAGCCTTAGATGTCTTTATAAAAAGCGTTACAGGCTCTCTTGGATCAAACTCTATATGAAAAGCTTGTATTAAAGCCTTTATATTTTTTCTTTCTATGAACTCTCCGACAAATCCAAATGTAAACGTATTAGTAAGTTCTCTTATTTTTTGTCCGTTTGTGTTTTGGTACTTCTCTACGTCTATAGAGTGAGGAACTATTTTCACAGGAACATCAACACCGCTTCTGACACAGGCGTCTAGATTTTGCTGACTGGGAACCCATATCTCATCTAATAGGTTAGCGGAATAATGCCAGCCGGTTCTTGAGAAATCATAGGATTCCGTGTCAAAAAAACCGATATTCTTTTGATACGTTGCGTCATAGCAGTACAGATTTGGCAGCGTGTGTTGGATTACCACATCACAATCTAAGTTGCTGTATTTGCTGATATGCTTTTCTTCCAGCTCTTTGATTCTTTGCGGGTAGGGACTGTCCTCCTGCTCAAAGCTTATTGGTATCGGCACAACATCTATGCCAGCGGCGTCCAGTGCCAATATATTTCCAGCACAGGCATTTGCCCATCCCGTACCATCTTTGTAATTTCCTATGTATAATACTTTCATCCCTTTAGAATTGCTCCTATCATTTGATCTCTGGTTAGGTTTTCAGAAGAAATCTTCTCATATTTGTCAAATGTTTCTTGATCAACATACCAGTCTTCTACTGGCTGATTCGGATAAAGACCAACGTTGCCAAAAAGTATTTTATACCCTGAAGAAATAAATTTGTCTCTAGAGTCTCTGTACACTTTCTTCCAGTTGTCGTCCTGAAAACTTAGGTGCAGGTTGTGCTCAAAAGTTATTGCTCGAAAGCTATATGTAGATAAATCCAAGTCTTCCAATACCTTCTCTTGTGCTGCATCAACGTCAAAAGAAAGATAGTCCATTTTTTGTGGGGCGTCGTGCTGTTTTAGTATCTCGTTTATATTTGTTTTCATGAGATCCTCGCAGACGAGCGTACATGAACGAAATTTGCTTGCTTCCCTTATGTATACATCGTCATAATCTATCGCTATACCGTTCCAGTCTCTAAATTTCTCTAGGCCATATGTGTTGCTCATAGTACTAATTACAACTTCTTCGGCGTTATGATCGCTAACACCAGCACCTATGTCTAGAAAAAAACCGTTGTTAATATCAAGTATTCTGTTTACACACCAGTCTTGGCTGAATTGACCATAGTCAAAGCTGTACTTCATATCTTCTTTAGTGTATGATGCCCATAGCCTCTTAGTGTTCATCTTTATCTCTCATGTCTACCGTAATCATACCGCCATTACCTATGTTATGAAGCTCAAAACCTATTTGCTTTTCTTCTAAATAATCTTTAAGGAAAAGGGCTTTTGTCTGAACATCGTCTACAATGACTAAAGACTTAGTATGTTCTATCTTCTGAAATTGTTCTAGTGTTTGCTGGTGTCCAAGAGGTTCATCGGCCCCGTCTAGGTAGTATATATCATAGCCCTCTTGGATATGGTTTATCGCATCCCCAAACTTTATTTGAATTGGATACCCTTTGTTGGATGCCACCAAGAATGAGTGTGCCAAGTGATCTAAATTTATGTCTGCAACAGTGATACATCCTCCGTTTTCTAGAATGTATTTTCCGAATATAGTGTCGCTCCAGCCAGAACCCACTCTGAACTTGCCGTCCAAAGACTCTATGGCACCCACCTGAAATACGTTTATGGGGCCATCAAAGGTGGATAACATTTTATCAAATAGAATGTCTCTCACCTGTGGCGGATCAAACACAAAGGTGTCTTCCTGTCCTTGCATCAAGGCTATTGCATAGCTGAAGTCCGGCTTATCAAAACTCATTTTAAAATTTCCTGCCAATTAGCTGTCCCCTCATTTGCTCCCACTCGTTAATCCTATTTCTAAAATGAGCCATTTCTTCACACGCCTGTTCAAAGCTAAAGGGCTCATACTTGTCTTGTGACGATACGTGTGACTCATTAAAATAGAAGTCTGCGTCAGCGTTTTTAACTCTGTATTTATATATACAGTCCCTCAGTATTTTGCACCACAAATAAGTACCAATCCACTCGGGCTTGTGTAGTATGTCTGAAAACAAAAAGTTAACCTTGTCAGACATATCGACTATGTTTTCTGGTATACTTGTAGCTGGTGTTTTTATTTGTGGAGGAGAAAGCCAAGTTTCTGAATGGTCTTTCATCTCTACTGAGGATATGTGCTTTTCCCACACTGCGGCTGTTTTGTCCCAGCTATAATGATTTCTAGCTAGGTTAGATGTTTCTAGTCCCTTTTTCCTAAGTGCGTTCTTGTTAGAAATAAGAGTATCGAGCAACTCTACAAAGTGGTTATTATCGGGTATCGCTCTGTAGCATCCGGTTTCACATTCCATTGAATATGAAAGCGGTGGCACAGGATATCCTCCAATGTTATCTACAACCGATTGCATTGCCGAATAATATGTAGATACCACAGGAAGACCAGCGTATGCAGCCTCTAACTGTGGCATACCAAATCCTTCGCTATTTGCATATTGCACATAAACGTCAAAAGTATTGTATATCTCATTAAGCTCATGTGAGTCTATTGGATTCTCTATTCCTACCAATTGCCTTTTGAGCTGATGACACTTTCCACAGTAGCCAACCGAATCTTGAAAGAAGTCTATACTCAAAGCACCGCATCCAGAGCACTTGTAAGAGAAAAGAACTCTATTATTAAGGCCGAACTCGTCTAATAGTGCTGGCGTCTCCCAGCCAATATCTGGGTAATATTTATGGCAGAGAAGGAATACGTCGCAGTTTTTGGTTTTATCTAAGTATTGTCTAAATGCTTTGAACAGATCTGGATATAGCTTTCTCCTCTGGTTTCTCATAACCGTACCAATTATGGTACATGTAGGGTCTATGCCCATTTTAGTTTTGTGTTCTTCTTTGTCTAACACGGGAGTGTATACTTCGCTTGCCGCTGGAGAAGCTATGTCTACAAAATTTATGTTATCACACTGGCTGAGCATCGTGTCTCGACCAAACTCAGAGTATGCTAGGACGGCATCTGCGGATTGAAAAGTGTTGATCCACTGTGGGTTCTGTGGTGCAGCATCAACCGTAGGCATGATCGCCCAGTGAAACATGTCTCTAAACGGAGACCTTTGCTGATACTCAAACATCCACCAGTCACGTATGTCCATAACAATGTCAGGCATGAAGTCTAGGCAGACTCTATTGAATGTGAACTCACCAAAGACTTGACTCGGATTGCCTTTATAAAGACTGAATTCTGGTGATCCCGGTAGAGGCTTATTTGGGTAGACTTTCCAAGGGGTTGTCTTGATTTCAGGACTATCCGCTGTAGCGTAGCAAGCAAGCTCTGCTACCTCCAGTCCGTCTACCTGATTTAATCTTGTGAGAACCTCTCTTGTGTACACCGAATAACCAGTGTTCTTCCAAGATGCCTCAGTAACAAAAAGAACTCTCTTTTTTCTCATTAGACACCATTCAATGCAAAATTTTAAAACTTGTCACCCTAAATATGACATAATCAAGTTCTGGATCTGACTCGTCGTTTCTTGCTATAGACTCTATAGCCATCATACATCCATCGTAGGCATACTTGCTAATAGCCTGAGAAGCCGTGTCCCAAGCCTCAAAATCCAGATATGTAAAAGATCTTATTTTTTCTTTGTCCTTGTTTCTTCTATACTCTTCTACCTCCAAGGTGAATCTAACTACAGAAGCTCCATTCTCGACAGATATTTCAGGGTCGCCAGCGAGCTTCCCTAGAAAATGACATTTATTCACTTTATTCCTTTCAAATTTGCGATACTTGATTAACTATTAATGATGTTTTATCTTTCTTAGATGTTTCGCCAATCATTAGTACCGTATTACCTTCTACCAACAAATCCCTATGCTTTTCATAACACTCTGGGAAAACAGTAATCGAATCAACAGAGCCGCTTCCATCCTCAGCACACAAAAAGGCCATCAATTGACCGGGATTTTTACCGCGTTTAGTTTTATAAGTTCTAACAGATACAATCTGTGCCGCGAGATTCGCTTTACCTGTTATCGTTCCATTTGCTATGTCTTTGCACATGTTAGTGTTAACATTTAGGTCAATTCCATCTATTTTATCACAAGTTAGAGAACAGCTCATATATTTCTCTTCATCCGTAGCTATCGTCACGGCTCTGTCATCTAAATCGTAAAATGGGTTCTCCAAAGAGTTTTTGATGTCCATGACTGTAGGCATTCTTCTGGAATTTACCTTAATCTTATTAACCATATGATCTATCGCATCAGAAAGATTCTCTGCGTACAATGAGGGATCTTGACTATCGTGGTTTTCTTGTATGCACTTTTGTTCTCTGGCTGAAAGCTGTTTCCAGCTATCAAACTCATACAACATCTTTTGGCGACTGATTCTATTAGACTTGCCATTGAATGCACCGACAGATATTAAGGATATAACGGAACGCTTATTCAAATTGAGTTTATATATTATCTTTACAAGGCAGTCCATCCAACTGTAATTTGAGACATCTTCGTTCTCAAGAAGCTCTTCTATTTTTTCACACTCTTTAGTACCGACATTTTTAATGTGTCTTAACCCGAAGTATATAACATCTTTCTCAGGATCTCTAGTGAAGTCTGTATGCAGGTGCTGTAGACGAGGAGGCAAAACCTGAATGTCTGATCTCCTAGCATCCATAATTAGCTGTTTCTTTTCGATATCCGGCTTTGGCTTTCTATCAGAACGATTTAAGTATTTCTCATAAAACTTTTTAAGTCTATACGTCTTGCAGTATGCTGACCAGTATGCGTTAATAGCATACGACACAGCGTGAGATTTATTGAAGGCGTATCTGTTAGACTTTTCAATCCAAGAAAACAGCTCTTCAGCAACCTCTTGGGTGACTATGGCTTTCTTGGCTGTGCCCTCCAGAAATGCCGTTTTTACTTTCTCCATGAGGTCTGCTTTCTTCTTACCGATAGCCTTACGTAGGGCGTCTGCCTCTTTAAGATCGAATCCAGCTAGAACCTGAGCTATCTTCATAGACTGTTCCTGATAAACAAGAACGCCATATGTTTCTTTTAGAATAGGTTCCAGTGACTCATGGAGGTATTCTACCGGACTGTTAGGCTTGCCAGCCTTTCTGTCGGCGTATACCTGCGTCATGCTCTTTCCGTCAGCATCTTTAGCCTTTAGACAGCCGGGACGAATTAGGCTAATCAAAGCCGCCAGCTCCTTGACGTTTCTAGGCTTGACCTCTTTAGCCCAATGTTTACCTAGACTGGACTCTAATTGAAAAACACCCTTTGTGTTGCCATCACAAATTAGATCCCAAACTTTATCATCTTCAAAGTTGTTAATATTAAACGACATACATCTCACCATTGGCAAACGCTTTTTCAAACTTAATTTTTTTAGACAGATTTCTTTGCATCTTAAGGAACTTTATAAGGATGTTTGCCGTATCCTTAACGTCTTGCAGAGCATCGTGAGCGTTGTCCTTGGGCATACCAAAGTAGTCACGCAAATAATCCATGCTGTATCCTTTTACATCATAGTTATTCTCAAACCAGCAATATACGTGTTGCATCAAGTCCATAGTAAAAATTGGATTGAAGATTTTCTGTCTTCCTCTTTTTTCATCAATCGGACCATACATCTGACACATACGCTCTACGATTGGCATGTCATAACCGTTAATATTGTATCCGGCTGCGATTGGTGCAGAAAAGCTGGTTTTTTTGAAGTTATACTTATCACAGAACTGGGCAAACTTCTTCCAGACCGTTTTGGGCATTGGTGCCTTAGCTAGATCCTTTCTTGTTTTTCTGGTTATTTCTAGTGCCTCATCTTCAAGCGGATCAAAGCCAGCAGCTATAGCTTTTTCGTCATCAATGATTGGTCGAATTTCGCTGTTGAAAGTTCCTCCCGGTTGAAGCGTCAGCTTTCTAGCGTGAATAGCAATCGCAGCAATTTGCGTTGGTTGGCATTTCTGGGGGTTTCTTCCGCCGGTTTCAAAGTCAAATACTATGATATCTCTGTAGTTCATTTGTACCTCTTTTTGTTTTTAAGTTCAATAAATTTGTCAACAGCCTCGTCTAGCGTATAGAAAAGTGCATGAAACCTATCCCTATCTGAGCACACTTGATATTTAGCTCTAGGCACTCCTACTTTCGACCTAAGATGATCTTCTAGGTTGCAAAGCGACACGCCATTACATTCTATGTAGCATCCGGCAAAAATTACCGACATATATTCCTGTTTATTAGCATCAGTTGTTATCATTTGAAATCTCCATTATTTTAGATAGTAAGTCAATGCCCAGCACATCAAACTTTACATGACCTTGAGTCTCTAAATCCCCCATGTCAAAGGCGGCCACCGTGTCTCCAGACTTGTCTTTTGTCATCGGACAAACGTCCGCCAGCCTATGCTTGGATATTATAACTCCCGCTGGGTGCTTTCCTTGAGATTTATTAGTTCCCTCTATTTTTATCGCCTGCTCAAAGAGGTGTGAAAGAGGACCCTCTAAAAGACCGTCCTCGTTGACCATGCACCAGTTTTTGAGATTTTCTGGCTCGTTTTCTAGTGTCCATTTTATAATAGACTTGTCTTCCATCAATTCTAGTTGGTCAGATATCTTAGCCTCGTCTGGAATACTATCAGTTATAGCATTCATTTCAGCAAAAGACACGGCATCATTTATTCTTAGCACTTCTTTTACTGCCGCCCTGCCCTGTAGACGACCAAAGGTAATCATCTGTGCCACATTCTCCTCTCCGTACTTACGCTTGATATAATCAATTACAGCGTCCCTATGCTCCGCAGGAACATCCATATCAATATCGGGTAGGGAAACGTAGTCTTCTGTGTTTCTACCCTCGTTGTAGAATCTCTCGAAGATAAGATCGTATTCAATTGGGTCTACATCCGTAACTCCCAGAAGGTAAGAAACCAAGCACCCTGCGGCTGATCCTCTTCCGGGGCCCGCTAGCCATCCTTGTTTTTTGACAAAGTTTACTATATCTTGAACAATTAAGAAGTAGCCAGATAGTTCTGCTTTTATAATAACCTTCAGCTCTTCACGAATTCTATTTGCGTAGGTTTCTTTGTCTTCACTAGTAGAAACTTTATCCTGCGACTGAAGCCTGTCTCTCCAGCCCTCTCTACATAGTTGAGTAAGATATTCATCTTCGTCTAATTGATTGGGGCAATCAAACTTTGGAAGCATTGGTTTGCCAGCCACTTCGTATTCCTCGCACATACTAACTATCTTAGCCGTAACACTGGAGTCGTCTTGCTTGTCTTCCGCTTTTCGTAAATAGAAAGAGTTTTCAGTAAAGAATTCTTGATTATCAACCTCTTGTTCATCTTTGATGAGGGCGTTTACTTTTTTTAGGGTTGTTCTCATTCCCGAGCAAAGCATTACCCTATGACACTCTACGTCGTCCTCGTCTACGTAATAGACAGCATCTTCATTCAGGTTTTTATATTCTACGTGATTGACCTTAAATAACTTTTTTAGACCATTAGAATCCCGTGACACACACAAGACATTCCCCGCAGACGCAACCTGTTTAAGTACATCTAGGTTTTGATTAGAAACATATCTGATTAGATCAAACCAACCCTGTTTATTCCTAGCGTACAGGATGTAGCCATCAAAGTCACAGCCAATTATAGGCTTTATGCCATTGGCTTTACACTGTTGATGAAAGTCAACCGCACCGGCTAGGCTTCCAAGGTCGGCAATACCGCAAGCAGTATATCCGTACTCTTTACACCTAGAGGCTAATAGGTCGTTTTTGCAAAAGCCCTTTTGTAGGCTGTAGTGTGTTTTACAGTTTAGTGGTGTCCAATTCAATTTTCTATCTCTTTCAAATCTCTTATGGCGATATTGTAGCAGTCTGCTTTAACCCTAAAGTTATTATCGCCGTCAACCTGTCCCTTTTTCAGGAACTTAGCGTCTTCAAAATATTTGTGCTTATAGTATTGTCCAAGCACCCAAGCTCTTTTCCAGCGACCATTAATATTTTCTATTCTAACAAATATGTATATATCACAGTCTTGCTTTTTTTGTAAAGAGGCGATGGAACACTCGTAATAATCTTTTGGTTTGCTAGTGCATCTTTTGGTTTTGACATCGTACCTTATTCCATCTTTAACTATGTCATAGTTATAGGTGTTGGTTACGTCACCTTTAATAATTTCATTAGCAACTTGTTCACCCAAAAAACCCGCAATGTTCCCTTCGCCTTTTGTTATTGAGTTATTTATCTCCCCCATTTCACGAGCCTTTCTCCAAGCCCGCTGCTTCATGTCTTGTGTTATTTCTACTTCAATCATCTCTGCTCCACAATACTATTCTTTCCTTTTTGTTTTTTCTGGCGTCCTTGTTGTTAATAGTAATAGGTATTCCCATTGTCCGATTATGCCGATTCCAATGTGACACATCTAGTTCAAAATACTTTGAGAAAAAGTCTTTAATTTTACTGGGATCTTCCTCTTCTATGTTAAAAAAAAGTATATCATCTGGTCTATTTTTGAAGTATTCTGCCACGTTATTGATGTGTGCGTCCCACTGCTTTTTCCATAGTGTAAAGACCTTTTGTTTGCTTATATTCATATGATGCATATAAGAGCCTAGATAAGTTCTTCCACTGCCAAGCCTATGGGACTCTCTACTTTGAATCCATTTGTTCACATCTCTATAATTCAATATGAACTTAGAACTTGGATATTGTTTGTCAAGCTCTTTGAAATAATCCATATACGCATGAACACAGGGAAAGTAATCATCCCAATCATTATCAAATCCTTCTAAATGAGACTCCATATCTGAATAGAAATTGAAGTCTTCCATGCCCTCAAGAAGTGGGCGGCCATTTTCATAGTTTCTTTTCATTTCAAGTGCGACATACTTGTGAGCACTTTCATCCCACCATCTCCAGTGAAGAGATTTGATGTCATTATCTTTGAAGAAATGGTATAAGCTTGATGTACCACACTTGTTGAATCCTATTTGAAAAATCTTCATAAAACTATCCCGGTGCCTCGTAGTATCCTATATTAAATCCTTCTCTTGTACACTTCTCTACTGTTTCTGCTTCTCCAAACGCCTTTAAATGTTCCTCTACGTGCTCACACATCGAAATATTTGTACCGGGCCAATTGTTTTTGTAGAAGTGACAAAGTTTTGTACACTTGAAGTGACTTCTGTTTCTGGAGCATGGCTGGGGAAAGTTGTTTCTTTGTATCTGTTTTACTCTAGCTTCTAGCATTCCCAAAAACTTTTTTCTGTCCGATTCATCAAAACACATGCTAAAAGGCCCACCGTCTCTGATAAAGAATATCGTCATGATGGCTTCACTATAATCGGGGTAAAGCTTTGATATTGCATAGTTATAAAGCAGTAACTGTGGATCTTCTAAGAGTTTCTCATATGTTTTTTCCTCGCCGGTCGCCCAATTTAGTCTTCTGCCGGTTTTCCAGTCAATAACTTCTATAGTGCCATCCGCAACTTCGGTCACTAGGTCAATGGTTCCTTTGATTGCTAGCTGCCCTTCAACCTCTTCGCCGTCTGGCATCTTGTATTTGAACTTAGCCCAAGGCTCTTCGATTGGTATGTCGAACTGTGGCTCAGCGTCTACAATGTCTCTTTTTCTTGGATCAAACTGACCATCATTGTAAGTTAAGGCTGTTTCAACCTGTGTTCTACAAAACTTAACGTCAGCACCGGTATACTTGTGTGTGCATGTGCTAGTATAATGCTCATAGCTTCTGTCTAGTATTTTTGAAACAAACTTCTTAGTGAATAGGCTTCTGGGCGTAAAGTTAACCTTGCCTATTGCGTCGTCATTTATATATAGGCTCTTTTTATCTTCATTGCCCTGAAGTTTTTTCTTGCAGGAAGAAAGAACCTCCATCACTTTATGTACAATAGTTCCGAGCTGTGCCTTTTTACCCGATGTGGATCTATGTCCCAGAACATATGTTATGAAATACTGCATTTGACAGTAGTCATAATTATTATATGACGAACTCCTGATATATGTTACGATCATTCTGCTTCAACCTTTTTAATAGTATGTATACCCCCCACCAACTCTTTGGCGGGCACCTGCTCTTCTTCTATTTGCTTACGAAGATCGTCATTAACCTCTGGTTTGGGAATTTCAGACCCAATCCAGCCCCAAGAGTTGAGCGTCTCTATAAGAGATTGACACATTTCGTGTATCTCTAGGTTCTCACTATCTATAACGGCATCAAAGTTATCCCAATCATCTAGTGCTGTTTCACTGCTATGTTTATCCTCATAAATGGATCTGGTTAACTTTATTACTTTTCCTCCAGCCTTTTGTATTGCGTCGGCTTCATTAGGAAACCTGCAATCATCCACTATAGCCAGCAGAGGCTGTTCGTATTCGATATCTTTGATACACCTATCCACCCAAACATCTTCATACATAGAACGACAAACATCGGTTCCAAAGTACTGCAAGAATTCTCTGGCCGTCATCTTTTTGTTCTTCTTCTTTTTGTTTGGTGTAGGAATGTCTCCCCACTTTATGTTCGTCAGAGTATTTTTCTGCTGTTCGGTTCCGTATACCTGCTCGTTCCTAAGTCCGAATAGGCCGGTTGCTATCTCTTTCAACGGGGCTGCAAACGAATACTTTTTAATAAATGGCCACATGCTGTACGCGGCCCACTCAGCAAACTCCAAGTCCGATCTAGACACGTCTATTAAAACATTGCCCTGCTCCTCTCCGCCGTTTTCATTGACCGAAGTAGTAGTGACTATTAACTGCCCGTCCTTAGTGATCGTGAAGTTATCAATAATGTGGTGGCATCTTAATTGATAGCCATGAAGAAAGTTGGAACAGGTTGTTTTTCCCGACTGCTTCGTTCCCGCAAAGGCTAGTATTCTGCTATTCATTTATTATTCCTTTGATCTGAGGATAAAGTTCTTCTTTTATTTGTTCAGTGGACATATCGCCTACATCTTTGTGCGATATCGCTGGACGATGATAGTTAAATCTCCGGCCACATTTTTTAATTATTTGTTCGTAAGCTTTACTTCCGGCTTCATCGGTATCCGTCAATATAATTACGTCTAACGCACCGCTAGACTCTAACAAAATAAGCTGATCATCATTTATACTTGAGCCAAAAATTCCTACGGCGTTTTTAATGCCAGCCTCATGAAGTCTCCAGACATCGCCCTGTCCCTCGACCAATACTACAGAAGATGTCTCCAATATGTGCTCTTTAGCCACATTCAGGCCATACAGAACCGACTTTCTAAAACCCTTACTGTGCAACCACTTTGGTTTCATATTTTCGTTTCTAGATCTTCCAACGCATCCTATATAATTATAGCCTTCATCGTAGATTGGGACAACCACTCTTCCGGACATTGGCTGATTTTCTGCCAAACATTCTCCCACATCAAAAATGTCTAAGGTCTCTGCTGAGTAGCCTCTCCCCATATAGTACTCAGAAGGAATACTAATCTTGGATCTTATCTCTGCTCTGCTTATAGACGATTCTTGCCTCTCTACGCTTCTATTGAAGACATCTACAACCTTAAAAGTATTGGTGTGGTTTGACTCTAAATCGAGTTCGTCTATGTCTTTTTCCAAGAAGTTAGAACAGAAAGCGGCTGTTTCATTCATAGAAATGCTTTTATTTCTCTTGCTTGACAAACAGCCTCGAACGAAGCCAAAAAGGTTACTGGTATATTCTTGTTCACAATGCTGTGTCCAACATGACCAGTTTCCCTTTTGTGTCATACCGTCTGTAAAGACACAGCATCCCTCTGGGTTGTCTCCACCATGAATAGGACAAGCAAAGGCCAGTCTATTTGGGTACTCAACAAAGTCTATATCGAAATAATGTAGTAGGCTAGGCAGTCTTAAAAATAGCTCATTACATATCGCTGAGATCTGCTGATTCGTCAAAGTCTTCTTGGGTCTCAAATCCTTCTTCTCTGCTTCTTGTGTTTTCATGAATCTCGTTTCTAGTACTTCCTTCCTCTATTCTTCCAAACTTTCCATGCATTTTCATACAAACATAGTCTCCATCGTCTAGACCTTCTCCATGTCTGGCGACGATTGGAACTAATTTTCTGTTACCATTATCAACACCATCGGTTGCTATTTCCTCGTCTGATTTCATTTTGAATATCGAGAAACTGGTACATAGCCAAATCAGCCTATCTGAGCCAGAAACAACGTCTGTTGACTCTCTGGTGATACCGTCCCTGTTTAGCTGAACGAACGCCAAGCAGGGGACATCGTACTTAACAACAAAATTGTGTAGCTTTGTAATTTGAAAGCCCAGTACTTGGTACTCCTGCATCGACGCACTGATGCCCTCAGAGCCCATGAGTTTTAAATAGTCATAAACTATCAAGCAGTCCTTGGTTTGACCATCTTCGTCAAACCCAACATGCTGATATATCCATTTTCGCATTTGACTCAAAATGTTCTCAAACGATTCTCCTGCGATACTTATGTAGTGATAAGGTATACTCTTAAGCTTTTCTGCGGCTGCAAATACCTTTTCTTTATCTATTTCATTTTCTGAAAATCTACCTGTAGAGATTCTATTGATCTCTACGCCCGACATATTGGCTAAGATTCTGTTATAATGATCCTCTTTAGACATCTCTGTGTCGAGCATCAATACGGGAATATCTAGTTCTCCAGACACATGCATAGCTACAGCGTCTCCAAACATAGACTTACCAACTTTAGGTCTTGCGGCTACCAGATCAACACACTTTCTTCTCAGGCCACCACCAATAGATACATCAAACCTTGCGAAACCACTGGGAATACCAACAAAATCAGAGACGTTTTCAGATAAATACTCTACATAATCCTCTACTCCCTCTCCTAAGATTTCTGTCTTTTTTCTAGAGGATTGATAAATATCGCCAGTAGCCTCTAGGAGTGGCTCTTCTATCTTGGCGACTAAATCCATCACGTCTTCGTCGCCCGTTATACAGTCTAGATCGCTTTCACACGCCTTGAGGGTTTTCTTTAGATCTCTTGCTAGCTTGAGTTTAGCTATCTTGGCGGCGTGAGCACCTACGTTTTCTTTGTGTATCGGAAAGTTAAATAGAGACCTTATGAATCCTATTTCTTCTTTGTTGTTTATCTGGTCTTGAACGCCTAGGTCATTAGCAGACGACAGTATAGACGAAAGTTCTACCTGCGTGTTCTCTGATATAGATCTGTATATGCAGTCAAATATTAACTGATTCATAGGATCAGTAAAAGACTGTGAACTTACAAAGTCTATCTCTAGGTACGCATCTAGTCCATACTGACAGAGTGCCGCGAGAACAGCTCTTTCTGCCGCTAGGTCTTCCAGTTTTCTTGTTATCTTCTTAGGCATCTGTCGCAAACGAAAAATTCTCTTTGATGTTGAGGATGTACGGAAAATGTTTTGTTGCAGCGTGTACATAGCTGCTCAACCTTTGTAAAAGGTTTTCTTTTTCTCTCGGTTAACTGAACTTCTGGCGTTACATCGTCGGTGTGTTCAGAACCGTCATCCTTGAACTTGTTAAACCTAGGCATGTCTGTTACCGGAACTCCAGTAACTTGCCCTTGGGTCTTTGTCTTTTTTATCTCTGTCATACCCTCGGGCAAACTTGACGCCCTAACCACTGGCTTCTGTTCTGGTGGCGGAGGATCAGACTTTACATTCGAGTTCAGTATCTGTTGGATAAGTTCTTCTTTCTGCTCTTGCGAGAGAGAATCAAGAAGTTTTTTTACAACTTCATCACTCATATTATCTCCTCTTTGATAAATTGTTTAATATTTGGGCCATGTTTTGTATTCTATCGGCCTTTCCGCTTAGCATTTTTACCCTTGCATCGGCGTGATTTTTTACTTTTAGTATTTGTGACGCTAGTGGATTTTCTTTGATTGCTGAATAATACTTCTCTTGCCACTTAGTGTATTGTGTTCCGTAATTCTGCATCACCGTAGATATTATATACCAAATACTAGAATCTGCCCATTCTAAAATTGCATTTTCTTTTGTTCTTAGCGTTTCTATATACTCAGCGTAGGCATATAGCTCATAAGCGTAGAATGCACAGTCGCTGCTTGACAAGGAGTTAAGGTCCTGTCTTCTGAAGTTCAATGCTTCTGGAACTTCTTTTCTGGGCTCACTGCTATGTACATACTTAGAGTTAACCCAAGAGTCTATAGCCTCTACAAACTCAACTAATTTTTCTTCTCCAGTCATCCCAGTCCTCGTCGTAATTGAATTCTACTAGTCTTATTTCGTTTAGGTTGCACCATTCTTTTTTGTCTCTATCTCTAGCTTGAGCCTTGAAAAACGATAACTTATCCTTGAAGAAAAACTTATTAAACTTGAAGTGCTGTTCGCCATGAACTTCTACCATCAGGTTTCTGTTTGGTATGAAAAAATCTGCACGAAGCACACCCCTTCTTATACCGTTATTAGTCCCGACTAGCGAAACTTCTTCTAGTATTCTATCATACGGAAAGAGAATGTCAAGTAGTTCCTTCGCACTTTTATGCAAATTTGACCTTTTAGAAGATGAAGACTCTTTGCTAGAAGGGTTCCATTTATATTCTTTTCCGTCGAGGCCGGTTATTTTCATTCTCTCATGTTCCAATTTTTTTTGGCTTGTTCCCAGTTTTCCGAGTAGCCAGAGGACGCACCACAGTCTTCGCATTCGTACCAACACATGCTTACAGTTTTTAGTTCCTCCTCCATCGCCTCTCCACCGCAAAACGGACAGGGCAGCAGTATGTCCTCGTCATTCAAGTTAAAGCATTTCCTTTATTGACAATTCTAAAAACTCTACCAACTTAGGATTTTGTGACAGGAATTCATAAAGATTATCCTGACCTTGGAACTTAAAGGCTTTTGTGACGGCCTCTTCGTCGT
>CEON01003065.1_pt1 | contig 20979 bp, 9 predicted proteins | sample 530291 | NCBI WGS metagenome assembly CEON01 (sample SAMEA2619888, study PRJEB7988) | marine metagenome | biome: marine biome (ENVO:00000447); feature: surface water layer (ENVO:00002042); material: "saline water (ENVO:00002010), including plankton (ENVO:xxxxxxxx)" | depth 5 m
GTACAGCTGATGTGGGTGCAGATAAACCTATTTGTTTTTCTTTTCTGCTATCACCTGTCCAAAACGTTCCAGGTTTTACCTCGTAATCAAAACGAGCTAGCTTACGTATACCTAAACCATATCTATAGTTAAATGGATGGTATTGAGCTCTATCCTCAACTTGAGGTATACCGTAAAAATCATCTGGGTTTGTACGTATAAAATAGTTTGGCTGCATTGCTTGTGCGTTTTCTATATTACCAGCAGCATAGAACGTACCGTACTTAAGGAAGTCTTTGTAAATTTCTTTAAAAAATTGTGCTTCAACATTGCTAGAAATTAGCAATGCTATTGTTAATAGTAGTATTCTCATAGTTAAGTCTTTATTCTTTTAATTATCACTTGTTTTTACTTTCTTTTAAATTCTATTGGCTTATAATTGTTATTACCTATTGGAGCGTTTATAATTGTTCTCTTCTTACCTGGTCTTTCATTTTCAACACCTAGCTGCCAATCTCTCCAACCAAACGCTATAAATATTCTTTGCCAACTTTCTAATTCACTGTTCATAACTTGCTTAAGACTATTTACTTTATGATAAGCTCTATCTGTTGGAGCGTTAGTAGCAACTGAAATTAAGTTAGCCATAGCTTCGTAAGCTGGGTTAGTTACATCTAAAAGTCCTTTGTCAACCATTTCATCATAATTAAATTTATAATTTTGGAAAGCTTGATAAAATCTTCTAGCTTTACTACCCATAGGTGGAGATAAATTTATACCTTCTATAAGTACTTGTGCATAATCAGCTCTATTTGCAGGCTTATCGCTTTGTTCCTTAAATTTAATAGCCATGTTTTTTAATGTAGCAAGAATAGCAGCTTTATAACCCATACCTCTTAATATTGAATCAACCATACCATTACCTATTCTAAAATACTTATCTTGTTCTTCCTCAGGTGTTTCATCGTCGAATATCATAGCAAACAACGCTTGTTGTAAAGAGTTAAATAACAAGTTTTGTAAACCAAAGTAATAAACAGCTTTTGATAAATTAGTTTTATCATCACCTCTACGGTTTATTAAATCTTTAACAGCTTTAATACCCTGTCTATTATACTGCATTGTAACGTTTTGGAAAGCAAGTATCACCCTACCTATTGGACTAGCTTGTTGTTGCGATATAAGATCTGGTCTACTTGATTGCTGTGTTTTTTCTGCTATTTCTTGAAAATCAACAAATGCTTTAGCTTCAGCTTCTTCTTGACTTAAACCTTGTTGTTTATAACTGTTGATTCTATTTCTAAAAAAACTAGCACCACCTAAAGCAATAGCAAAACTATCCATCATTTGTGTTGGTAAAAATCCTTTTTGCAACATCCAATGTATTGCTGCTTTAGTTTTGTTTTTAGACTTTTTAACGTGATCTGCTATTTCTTGCCAGTTTATATCTTGTCTTAAACCAGATCTTCTTTGTTTCAAAAAGTCAGAATTAAATAACGTAGAAAAATCTTCCCAAAACTGCGGTTGGTTTGCAAAAGCTTTACCAGCTGCTAACATGTTATTATCAGTCCAGTTAACAAAGTTTGCAAAAGATATACTCTGTAACACGGCTGATCTAGTATTAAAGAACATAACTACACCAACACTACCATTAATCCAGTCCATAAAATTATTTACAAATTTATTTTGACCAAAGTTTCTGTTAGTACCATTTTCCATACGATACAATATATCTTCTAGAGCTTCTCTAAAATCAGTACCATATATTGCTTCAATTTTATTAAGGTTATCTTTGCTAAATATTTTATTTTTATTATTAATCCACTCAGCTAAATACTCAGATCTTTTAACAGTATGGTTTATATCTTGCATATCTAAACCTATAGTACTAGCTAACCAACTTTCTGTTGGTGCCCAGTTATTTTCAGCTTTAGTTATTTTCATTAATGTATCAGCAAAGGTTGTCATGTCAGCATCTTTTTTAACAATATCTGTTAAAGCTTTTGTATCTCTTTTTGACAAACCAGGAATATCAACACCTATTTTATTCCATATATAAACTCTTACAGCTTGATCGTAAGTAAAATCATTATAACCACTATCTTTTCTTAGTTTAGCATGTACGTCTGGCATAGACTTTTTTAATGCTTTGTAATCATTTTGCATAACTTGCTTTTGTCTATTCATAGCGTCATGACCTCTAGCAAACGGTTTAAATAAAAAGTCTTCAAAAAACTTCATATGTTCCTCACCCTGCTTACCTTTACCCATAAATGAATACATAAGACCTTCAAAATCCTCTGCTGAATATGGCATGAAAAAGCCTTCTTTCTTTTTTCTACCTCTCATTTTAGCTGCAGCATCAGAATAAGTAGCATCTTTAGCAACACCTTTAACCTCTTCTAATATTTCGTTAAATCTAACACTAGGATCAAACGCTTTGCTGTATTTAGCAACTTGTACGTCGTTTCTAACTTTAAGTTTTTCTAATATATCTTTTACAGCTTTTACATTTTTAATAGCATCATCAGCAAAATAGAAATTGTTATAACCCTCTGCTACTTTACCAGCTATCCAATCAGCTTTTGCTTCTGGTCTACCATCTTCTAATCCAGTTATATTTTTGTATGGTATATATAAACCTAATTTTTGTGCAAACTTTTGTATAGCTCTTGCAGAAGCTTGTGGTCTTGCGGTTAAAACGTAAATGTCTTTGTTACCAAACTTCTGTTGTCTTTTTAATGCTAAATCAAACATAGGACCTTTTCTACCTTTTTTAACATCATTAAATTCACTAAAATCAAATGTAGCACCTAATCTTTCTAGTTCAGCAGCATCTGTCGCAAACTGAGCTGGTGTTATTGTTTTAGTTGTTCCATCTGGCATATTTACTATAACATTACTTTCGCTAAATGCTAAAGTATCATCAAAGTCTAATACAGTAATACCTCTATCTTCAGCAAAAGGTTTATTTAGTTTTTCAAATGCTTTGTCAAATATTCTAGCTTTCTTTAATTTTTTATCAAATGTTTTAACAGACATTTGTTTAGCTCTATATTCTCTAAAAGGTACTCCATCAAAAGTAAATATATTATTTATTGCTGCCTTACCCATTTTATTTATACGATCTATATTTAGTTCTGGGTTAGCTCTACCTAAGTCTTTATCTAATTGTTTTGTATAATCGGCAAAAGTTGTTAATTGAGTAAAACCAATCATAGCGTCTTGCATTTCAGCCGCAACATCAATATCACCAGGTTGCATAACTGTTTTTGCGATATGACCCATCATAACAACATTTGCTAACAAATGCTCACCATAAGCTCTTGCAAAATTATTATTACCTTGTAAATCTTTAGGTGATCGTTTTTTACCATCTAAATGTAACAAGTTCCAAGTACTTATACCTCTAAAACCATCTTTTATGTTTGTTTGTGCTTGTAAAACACCAAGTAAATAGTTAGCATCTATCTTTCCATTTTGATATAAATCTCTTAATGTTTCTACAACATGATTTAAAACTATAGTATTAGCTCTATTTGATTTATTAATTTCTTCAGCATAAGTTGCAGCTTTTGCTTTTTGATTATCTACACCTTCTACAGAATATATATCTTCATTGATCTCTTTCATTCTACCGCTTTGCGAGTTGTATAAAACAACATCTTTGATAGCATCTTCTATTTTTGCTACATAAGCTTTTTTATCCTCTTCTTTTACAAAGCTAGGTACATATACATTACCTTTGTTTTCTGCTACAGCACTTTTTACATTATTATAATTGTTAAAATAAGAACCAGTTACTATTTTACCATTTTTATCTGTAACTAAAATTCTTTTAGGTCTAGGTAAATTATTTTCTTTAGCTTTTTTCCTAGCTTCTAATGTAGCTTTTTTATCTACTTTACTAGCTGCAGGATCTAAAACTCTTGCGTCATAACCTAATATCTCAACACCAATTACATCTAAAATAGGTGCTAACGCAGGGGCAACAACTTCAAGATTCTTTTTTGCTATAGCTTCTCTTTCATTTGTTGTTATTCCTTTATGCTTTTTAGATCCAATGTTTATAGTATTTAAAAAATCTGTTATAAGTCCTTTGTCAACACCAAGCCTTCTTAACATGTTAATAAAACCAGTATTTTGATAAACACCTATATCCATTATTTCTTTAGCGAATATTGGCGCCCAAGCTGGATATAATTTATTTAAATCTTGATTTTTAAAATTACCATTTTCATCAATAACTTTATCAACAATACCATTGTAATCTTTATCTACTAAATTCATTAAGTCAAGTATTGTGTCTGTAAATGTTTGACCCATTATACCTTGAGGTAGTCTAGCAACAGCTTCATCACTAAATGCCTTATTTTGTTTTTCAAACTCACCCATGTCTAACTGCATACCTAATTCAGCAACATAGTTTTCTTTTAATAAAACATCTTTTAGCTCCATGTTAATTTTAAAAGCATCTAATAATTTACCTTTATTTAACTGAGCTTGACCTCTAAACATATCAAAACCAACTTTAAAAGCTATTTGCTTTGCTATTGATTCCTTTTTCATGCCTAAAGCTTTACCATTTTTAATGAATATATTAATCCAGTCTTGATCACTTATTTCAAAGTTAGGATCTTTTTTCATTATTTGGTGTTGTGCTGTTCTACCGTGAACCGCGGCTATTTCTTTATCTATTTTAACACCTTTTTCACCCCATACACTATGTGGAACATAATTAGGTATAAAACCTACAACCTTACCATCTTCAATAACTTTTCTACCCCCAACAGACTTTAAAACTGCTTCAGGTAAAAATTTAGATAAATATGTTTTTGTGGAGTTATTTAGTATAGTTTGCTTATGTTTTTTAAGAAAAGTTTCGTAAGATTTATCTGACATTTTACCCATAGCTTTTCTAACTATAATATCAGCTTGTTTTTGTAAAGATTTTTTAAGTTCACCAACAAATGGATTTACTTTTTTATTCTTGCTATAGTCTTGATATATTTGATTTTTAGCAACTGTTATTTCTCTTGCTGTTACGTTTTGAATTTCTTGCAGTACAGTATCGTCAAACAAATCACTTGTTAACTTTACATTACCTTTATCATCTAATGTAACTTCTACATAAGTAGCAACGTCTTCCATTATTTCTGACAAATCAAATGTGTTTACATCTGTTGCTACCATGTTACCAAAAACAGGATCAGTTATATCAGCTTCAAACTTAGGTTTAATTGGTACATTTTTCTTTTTAACAACATTTAAACCTTTAAAACGTTTTGCTCGCATTAACCAACCAAAGAAACCATAACCAATATTTGAGTCATAATTTAAAGCATGTGCTAATAATTCCTCGTACATACCTTGTTTAAAATCTTCAGTAGCTTTGTTGTCGACACCAGGTAATCCTTGTACTTTTCTAAACTCAGTATTTATAGCATTATCAAGTAAACCTAATTCGAAAGCTTCATCAAAAGCTTTTTTATTTCTATCCTTATCTATACCTTTAACACCTTCTGTTGTATTAAATATATTATCTACAGGTATTTTATTAACTTCAAAAGCTTTTTGTTGTTTTGTTATTTCATCTTCTTCTTCAGGAGCTAATTGAACTTGAGCCACTGATTTAACAGATCTTTCAAACTGTCTTATAAATCTAAATACATTATCAGCTGAGTTAAGTTCATACATAAAAAACGCGTCACCCATTACATTAGACACTAAATCTCTAACATAATTACCTATGCTTGGGTTTTCTATTAAATCAGATGGTTTTAAAACGCCTAATAAAGCAGCGTTGTTCATCTGAGCCATTATTTCTTCATAGTCAGTTCTAGCATATTTCTTTTTACCTTCATAAAGCTTAAATCTATTTATTAATGCTTGATATTCTTTCTTGCTTATTTTAGGTAAAAGACCAGCTTTAAATTTCTTTTCAAAAGCTTTTCTAGCATCTTTAACAGCTTTAACACCCGCTTTGTTTAATCTACCTTTTTTATCTACTATATTAGCGCCTATGTTTCTTAAATGAAATAATTCTTCTAGTGGAGCAGCAGCGGCGTATCTTGATTCTTCAATAGAAGCTAAACCTAATTTATTTGCTTTAAATAAACTTTCTACAACAGCTTGTTCATTAATAACTATAGTATTGTTTCCTAGTATAGTTCCTCTTGCTTGTAATATAGTTAATATATCTTTACCGTTTATTTTCTTTTGTAGTTTTGATTGTACCTCAGCTATTTCAGCTTCTGTTAATCCTTGATCCTGCAACTCTTTAACCATGTTTTTAGGATCTTTTATAACAATATATCTACCATCTTTAGGTAACATGGCTTGAGCAGCGTCTGAAAAAGCATGATATAAACCATAATCATACATTAGGTCTACATCTATATCTTTATCATCTTGTATACCTAATTTTTCTTTATACTCGTTTAATTCTTTTTGGTTTCTTACTTTTATAGCGCCTAAAGCATTATCTTCTTCCATTGCTGCTTTAGCTTTTCTATATCTATCTTGAAGTTCTTTTTTAGTTTTTTGATCCGACTCATTTATACCCATGCCTCTACCTAAGCTTTCACCACTTCTTAAAGCTTCTCTAGCTTCAGTAGCAGCATCAGCAGCGGCTAGTATATTACCAGGTTTATCTTTTAATCTATTAAGTTTTGTTACACTATAAAAATCAGCAAGTGCTAATTCTTTAAATAACTGTCTTCTTCTTTTTAATGCTTCTTTTCTTTTATCACCAGTAAGCTTTTTAAGATCCATGTTTATTTGATCTAGCTCTTGAGCATTTCTACTGTTTCTTAAAGCCTCTTCTCTTAATCTAAATTCATTTTTAACAGAGTTAACTACATTTACACCAGCCGATGGAGTACCAATACCTAATATAGTAACAGCATTGTTAGCAAAAAAGTCTGCGTCAATACCTTCTAGCATACTTTGTTTTTCACCTAAAACAGTTATATCAAAAAAGTTGTGTGATAATTGAGTACCCAGCTCTTCAAACTGCTCTATAGTCATACCTTTACCAAGTATAGGTAAAACACCTTTAGCAGTATTAAATGTCATTGTTTTAGTAAAGTTAGGTAAACTTCTGTATACATTACCCTTGAACTCATTATAACCAACCCTCATTGCAGCTTCACTAGCATCTTGCACCCATTTCATAGATCCAAATCTTTCAAATAAAGCAGCTGTAGTACCGTAAGCATATGATGTAAATGCTTTTTGAGCAAAGTTGTAATCAGCTACATGCTCTAGGTTACGTATCTCTTCTTCCATTAACCTATGTTCTATAGTACCTGGTTTTAATTTATCTAACTTGTTGTATATGTTATCTTCTTTTGTAAGATCTAGTTCTGATATTGCAAACTTTTGGTGTTGTTGTAAATCACCTATTTTACTACCGGACTCGGTTAAGAAAAACATTGAACCAGCTGTATTAGCTGTATATATTCTAGCATTTTTAGCTTTTTGTAATACTGCGGCTCTTGTACCATATTTTTTAATAGCAGCTTCTGTACCTTTTTTAGCTGCAAGTTTTGCAAACCCAGATTTTATAGCACCAGCATATAAACCACCACCACCTGGAATAAATCCTGTAAGTATTGAAGGTGAATTATTAGCAATAGCTTCACCAAACCAATCTGCAAAATCAACATTATTTTCACCAATATCAGCTAGCTTTAAGTCCTGCGGTAATACAGCTTTTCTTTTAGCATCCATTTTTTTATTGTAATCTATGGCAGCTTCCCATATTACAGCGGCTTCTTTGTCAAGCAAAGCTTTACCAGCGTCACCCATAAATGCAGCAGCAATACCTTGCCCACTCATTCTCATAGCACCTTCTCGTAATAAAGCTGTAAAATTATGATATATATCACCAACAAAGAAATCTTCTAAAGCTATAGCAGCTCTAGTTGTAAATGAATAATCTTTAGCAGCGGCAGCTTCAAATAAACTAGCGTTTTCTACATCTTTAACATTTTGCCTCCACTGATTCAACATTATTGTATGATTGTTAGCATTTTGTATTATGTTATCATACATTTTTATAAGACCTTTTTCGTCTACTATACCATATATATCTTGTTGTTCTTTAACAAGCTCTTCTATTTTATCAATATCTTCAGGGTTTTTTAGATTACCTCTTTCATCTAAATAAGATGCTATTTTTTGATTAATAGTATTTATTTTATCTTGATATGGTTTAATCGCTTTTTCATACTCATCTTTTTCATCGTATATTGCCTTTTCTTGATCTTTTAAAAACTGAAAAACACTGTCTTCGCTTTTATCTTCTAAATAATTTAATGCTGACTCTTTGTTTTTAAAGTTAGTTTTATTCCATATATTCTTTTGAATTTGATTCTGTACATCTTCATCATCAACACCACGCATCATCTTTTCTAAAAGATTATACTTATACATGTTTTGATTTTCGTATGATATGTTTTTGAAATCTTGATTGTTGGGGAGTGATCCGTCTTCTTTATACTTTTTGTATTCTTTGTATTTTTCTGGATCGTTTTTGAAGTGGACGTTTTTTAAATAATCGTCATGTTGTTGGTCTGAGGTAAACCTTGTGTCTTTATTTTCTCTTAATCTTTTAAACTCAGGATCTTCTTGTATTTCTTTTGGTGTATAACCTTCTCTAAGTTTACTATTGTAATATTCTCTTATTTTTTTAACTCTATTTAAGTGCTCTTGTCTATCTTTACCATTTATATCTAATTTAGCATCTCTAGACAAATAACCTATTTCTTCGTTAAAACCAAAATATCTATCAATATCCATGTCATTAACAGCGTCGTAATCATCTTCTGTTAAGTTGTTTATTCTACTAAACATATTATCTATATGATAATTAGCAGACTCTACATCTTTTGGATCTTCTAATTCTTTATTTTTTATGAACTCTTTTATATCAGCAGTCATTAATTCTTTATCATATAAGTCTCTAGAATTACCACTATACTTTTGACTTCTTTGTCTAGTAAATCTAGATCTATCTTTATATGATAGTTTAGACAATAATGCTCTTGCCTCATCGTAATCTAAATCATCAATACCTTTTGGTTGTTGACCAGTTAATATTTGGCCTCTACTTGGCATTGTCGGAGGAGACTCCGATAAACCAGGATCCGATGCTGATTCCGTATCTATTGGTGCTTGGTTTTGAGGTGCCTCGTTCGCACCCACATTCGCGACACCTGTTTGAAAATTTTGATTTGAGCTATCATCTGTTTCAGCGGCATTTTCTAAATCCCACTCTTGAAGTTTTTCTTCAATCTCTTCTGTAGTCAAACCAGAATCTATCAAACTATTGATATATTCCAGTCTTGTCATAATTTGTTATTTATTTATTTTTTTCTGTCTTCTATTAATTGGTCGTATATATTTTTATACCTTTTTCTTAATTTTTTATAATACTCAAGTGATACTCCATCTTCGCCAACTTTTATTTTATCATCAATTATATGTATCATCAATTCTCTAGCTAAATATGGTTTACCAGATATTCTACTTTGCCATTTAGTAAAGTCTTTGTTAAATATTTCATAAACAACCTGAGGATTACCTATAAATCCTCTTTCAGCTTCTATAAGTCCTACTGTATCATAATTATCTTTTCTAGCTTTTGAACTTGTACCTAAGTCATTATACATTTTTGCAAAGTCTGCAGGGTCATTTAATGAATATGATTTTAATTCTTTTTTCTTTTGTGTTTTAGCAGCAACAAACTGATTATTACCTATATCAATAAGTGATGGTTGACCCTTATCGTCTAATATAGCTACTTCACCGTCAAACTCATTAATTTTTAATTCAAACGTGTTGCTATCAAACTCAACACCACCAGTTGGTATTTCTTTAGTACTGTTACCTACTTTTATTTGCATATTTTCTAAACCTTTTAAAGGTATGATAGGATTTTCTATTGGCATAGGACTATCATCGATTAATGGTTTTTGAGTGTTAAAAGCTTCTATAAAAGTATTTTGTATATCTCCACTTATTTTCTCTGGGTAAAAATCTGGATCTTCAATTTTACCACCAGTGTTTTTTGTTGTTATTTTTTTTCTCAACGCCATTGCATCAGGAGCTTGATCTATTATCATATCAGCAAAATAATTTAAAACTTTATCTTTATGTAGTTCCTCATTGTATTTAACACCCACACTACCATTTATATTACCATTTTCATCTTTCATGAAGTTTGTAAAAACATACTCATATGATAATTGATCTGAACCAGTACCTAATAAGTTTGCAGCTTTTTTTCTAGCTGAATCAATAATACGTTCTAATTGTTCTTCTTCTGTAGGTAATTTTGTACTACCCTCTGTGCCAGTACCAGCTGATTGAAAACTTTTTAATTCACTACCAATTAATTTAGCATTAGACTCAATAGACTTCATTATATTATCTCTTGACTTTTGTGTAGATTCAAATTGTCCTTGAGCAGCAGCAAGATCTGACATTTGTATCATTTTTGTATCACCATCTTGATTTACAAAACTTATAACTGGCACTGTACTATTACCTGTTTTAGCAAAATCTTTTTTTCTGTCTCTAAACTGTTTATTTTTTCTAAATTTAAAAAATCCTTTTTCTGCTCTTGCTTTTTCCATTTCGTCAAAAGCTTTATCTGTTTCTGCTTTGTTTGGAAAAGACCACTTATATTTACCATCACCAGAGGATATACTAACTAAAAATTCAGCAACTTCAGGATTAGCATTAGCCATTAACCAATTTATATTTTCATCTGTTAAAGGCTCACCTTGTGCCCATTCGTTTATTATATCTTGCATCTGCTTACTCATTACACCCATGTTAGCTATTCTATCTAAAGCTATTTTTTGAGACTGAGGGTCTAAATCTCCAAACTCAGCCATTTCGCCACCTTCACCAAATGTTAATGCTTCCTCGTAACCTTCTTGTTGATTACCGTTAACATCTTTAACTACATTTTCTAGCATGTGTGGTTGTAGTTTAGCTTTTTCTTTTCTTGATTGATTACCTAAGTATGTAGCTAAGTTTACTCCAGCTTCTTTTATATTAGCTTGAAGGTCTTTATTCATTGCAGCATAATCACCATACTCTTGAGTAACTCCTTTTCTATAGTTTCCCATAGGAGCTGCTTTAGGTGCTTTTATGTTAGGTTTCCATTGTTCTATTGCCATAATATTTTATTTTAAGAATCGCCAAATGCGTTAGCAGCACTAGTTCCAGCACTAACAGCGTTTGGTATTGCGTTAGCCCATATGTTTGTTGACTGCATACTTAGTTTGTTTTGATTAGTTCTTTCATTTGCAGCAACACCAGAGTATCTATCTAAATAAGCATAGTCTCTATTTTCTTGTACTTCAAATTCATAAGCTCTACCTTCAGCAACCATTGACTGCATACGTCTAGCTTCACCAACTCTAGCTTCCATAGCAGATTGTTCACCTTTTGCTCTTGCTAATTCATTAGCCGCTTCTTGTTTTGCAATATCAGCTGATATACCTCTTTTACTTTGCAACGCCGCTTGTGCTAAAGCCGTAGCACCACCACCACCAAAACCTAGCGATCTACTAAGGTCAGCTTGGTTGGCTAAAGCAATATCAGCTTGTTCAGCTTGAAACTGAGCTGCCTCTGTTGCAACTTGTAGATTAGCCATGGGATTATTTATCATAGCTGATAAATCAGTCATTTGGTCAAAAGGATTTATTATACCTCTTGCTTCCATAGCCGCTTCTCTGTCCATTACTTTTTGTTCAGCGCTTTTAGCTCTGTCTCTAGCTTGTTTAGATTTTTTATTAGCACTTGCTGCAGATATACCGCTACCTATTAAAGATGCTCCTGCAATAATCGCTGCTCCTACTATAAATGCCATAAGTTTAAATTTTAATTATTTGTTTTTCTAATTTTTTAATATCTTTTGTATTTGTTGGGTTTTTATGTACGTTTACAAATATTGAATCTTCAACAGCATATATTACTCTTCTTGATCCCGGATTTGATATTGTATAACAAGGTGCAACATGCTCTATTTTTTCACCATTATTATTTATTAATACACGACCAGTCATTAAAAACCATACGTGTAAATGTTTATGTGTTGCTCCAACAACTATTTGACCTGCTTTCATATCCATTTGCCTTATGTAAACACCGTCGGCAAATTTATGAGTTATAGGTATTTCATCTACGACAGGTATGTTTTTACCATCACCGTAAAAACCTTCTTTATCGTTATTCTGTATAATCAACTGTTGTAGTTGATCTACACTTGGTACTTCTTTTAATTTCATATAATTTTATTTTGAAGATACTATAGCTTCAGTCCCTACAGAAAATAACTCTTGTTTAGCACCACCAGCTGAAGCTGTAGGCGACCAATACTGCATAGTAACATCAACATAGTAACCTTTAACACCAGTTGAATTAAAATGACTGTTATCGTAAAAAAAGTCTGTAGCTTTGTTTCTTATTTCACTAAAGTATTTATCTTCTTTTTTAACAAAACCTATTGTGTTAGAGCCATCTAAAGTACCTTCTTTTGGTATTATATAAGCTTCTAAAACAGATGAGTTAGGAGATGTTGACTCGCTAGCTTTCATTTCACTCATTTCCCAGCCAGACGTACCTTCGTAATTAATCGTTGCAAAAGTTTTTGTAATGCCTGGCTTATCATTAAAAACAAATTTAATGTAAGAAGGATCAGAAAAGTCAGCGCCATAAAAATTACCTCTAGGTACACTAGTATCATAATGTTTGTATAAATCTACGTTGTTAAATGTATAAAATTCGTTCTTTAAACTAAAACCAAATGTTGGTTTATATGTAAAAAATGATGTCCAACCTTTAATTTTGTCATCATAACATAGTGTTCTATAACCAGTAATTGGTGATTGTATTGTTGGTATACCACCGGTACTTATTGCTCTTTTACCACCATCAATACCTGAACCTTGTAGAGATACTACATATTTACCTTTTTGTTCATCAAAAGCCCCATATATCTTATCACACAAAAATAGGTGATCTTTAAAAAAGTCTTTCATACCTGAGTCAGATATAGGTGTTAAACCTTGTCCACCGCCTTGACCAGCTGATAATCTCATTATAGTACCTCTATTTTTATCAGCAAAGTATTTTCTATTACCAAACACCGCAAAACTTTCAGGATTTTTACTTATACCGTATTTACCAGTGTAAGGAGTTATTTGACTTATAACTTTAGCACCAGCTGTTGTTAAACCTTGTCCTTCAGCTGTATATATTATATCTTTATCAATTAATGCTCTACTAACTTTATTTTCTTGAAATATATTTAAATTAGTTTCTTCAGCATATAGTTTTTGTATACTACCATGTGATATATCGACAGCCCTAGTAATCTCTTCACCAACGGGAAATTGATTAAGCTCGTTAAAATCTGTTCTTGCGTTGAAAATACCACTATGTATCATAGCATTAGCTCTTACTTGAGTTTGATATTTTTCATCAGTAATATAAGCTCTAGGACCTAAACTCATTTGCTTACCATTGAATTCACCTTTTATTCTGTTTTCTTCAATATGAAATCTACCTGGTTTATGTGTACCTGGATTACTTCCATTTACATAGTTTAGTGTTCCACCAGCTATTACTATCGAATTAAAGTATGCTATTTCTATTGTTACTGCCATATTATTTATTTTTTAACAAAGTGGACAAATTTGAGTTCCTGTTTGAACAACACCGTTACTAATATCGTATTCTGCTCCGTCTGAGTCAAAAGCAAACTTACCAGTAGTTCCAGCAAACAACCTGTTTTGTTGTGCTTGATCCGTATATATTATATTATCCGCATATATGTCCATACTAGTAGGTGCGTTATTAGCATTTCCTTGTATAGCGTAATAAGTAGTTGCACTTTGATTACATTTTACATCACAAGCATCTGTGGCATGAGCCCAACCTTGTATAGATGTTGAATTTAATAGCGTTATATTAAACGTACTATCATCAGTAAGCCCACCATTATCACTTATGTTTAATTTTACAGATTTACTAGTACCTGTACCAAATATAGTGCTTTGATTATAAGCGGATGTTGTTTTTAGTCTTACCGTACCAATAGGGTTTATATCTAACTCTAAACCAGTTATTGTACTACCACCAATTGGTTCTGTTACATTGCCTGCTGTTAAAAAGAATTTATTGTTCAACGAGTCAGCACTTCCGTTAACAGCTTGGACAGTTCCTATAATAGTGCCACTTGGAGCGTTTTGTATAATTGATCCACTACCACTATTTATTGTAGGAGCTGAGTTTGTAACACTTACATTAACAGCTTCAGTTACATGTAATCCTCCTGTTTGTGTTAGTTTTAAAGTTATTGTAAACGTGTCTCTACCTGTATTATTTTTAAAAGAAAAAAGAGTATCAGTTCTTAACTGCCAATTACCTCCGGATTGATTTATATTAAATGTATTTGAATAACTGTTTCCATTACCATCAACAACACCAACTATTTGAACGTTAGTTATAGAAGCTGTAGTTAATGTTGCTGTAATATTTCCTATAACAGTATTAAGTGCTGAACTTTCAGGAAAAGTTGTAGCACTTACGGTTATATTGCTAGGACCAGAAACTGGTCCAGATGTTATTATATCATTTAAATCTTTTATTAAACCACCTGTTGATGTTTCGTAAAATATATCTAATTTTGATTCAATAGGTTTTGTTTCAAAAACCATTAAACCGCTTGAGCTAAACTCTGGATTTTCACCTAAACCAATGTTACCATCAGTTGGTAAACCAAAAGGCGTATCAGTATCTACGTTATTAGATGTTGTAACACCAATATCAATATTATCAATACCAACAGGTTCTTTTTTTAAATTAGGTAATTCAGCAACTAAAGGATTTGTTTCAGGATTATAAACAAAGTTATATATTCTTCTTTTTGCTTTTAATTCCGTACTACCACCTAAATCAGCGTCTGAACCAGAGTATAAACCTTGTTCTACCGCTGTACCTATACTTATTACGTCTATATATTCTTGACCAGCTGATTGATGCTCTGAGGTTGATGTACCTGCCCCATCTTGTGGTATTACTTTAGGCCACAATTGTATTTCAGATCCAGCTAAACCTTCTCTTTCAAAATCATATTCTTTCTCAACATCTCTTGGTACTTTATTTATATTATCACCATGTAGTGTTAACCAAGATCTTCCACCAGTTCCTGTGTCTTGTTTACCTATTATTAATTGTTTGTTAGTTGTAGGACCAGCATCTGTTGTGTTTGTTGTACCCGTGTTACTCCAAGAGTTTCCTGTATAGTTTGTATATATGTTATAGTAATCTTGCTCTGTTTGTTTTACAACTACTCTCCAAGAATACCAACCATTTGGATTAGTGTCTTTTGTATAAGCTTTAGCAGCTTCAACTATATAATCATCTTGAAAAGTAATAGCTAGTGCTTTACCTATTGCTTCTTGATTTGAACTCCAGCTATAAGCACTGTTAAATTTTGCTTGTTTATTTTCTATATCAGCTGGCAGTGTGAATGTATCTGATAAATCGTTATTTGTGTTTGTAGATAATATAACAGGTGACTTTCTACCATATTTATCTGCTAATACAATACCAACTTTATAAGTTCTTCTTTGTTTTAAGTTATGATACTTATAAGTAGATTTAGTTTGTTGAAGATAACCGCTTTTAAGATTATATTCTGTTTCACCTTTAACAGTGCTATTTATTGTGTAATCAATACCTTTTCTATTATTTGTATCTAATGGTAAATCATAACCTTGAGTTATATTACCGTAAACTAATCTATTACCTACTATTTCTTGTGCTTTAGCTCTTACAGGTATTTTGTCACTAACTCTTAATAATTGTTTTTCTGGTAATACTTTGTAGGGTTTTTCAGATTTATATATATATTCAACGTGTTGTCTCCAATATACCTTTTTCCAATTTAAAGTAGCATTATCAGCAACGGTTATACCTTTATTCATTGATATTTGAGGTAAGTTTGAACCATTTAAAGAAACACCAGTTATATATAAATAACCATCAGTTCCAGTTACTGACGTAGATAAATTATCTAATATCCAACCAGTTCCCACATATGGTATAAACTTTACAACAGCATTGTCACTTCCTAAACTAAAATCATTAGCAACTAAATTACCACTTTCATCTTCAAGTGTAACACTAGTATTAGTTTTACTTCTAACTCTTATAACAGTTGTTGCACCTATTGAGCTAGATAAAACTCTATTACCAACACCTATAGTACCAACAATGTTATCTATGTTTATCGTATTACCAGATTGAGCGTTTCCATTAACAAGAGCACCTGCAACTTGGTCTATAACTAAATTTACATTTGTTGTTGAATTAGCGTTACTTAAAGCACCATTAACAGTTACATCTGTATCATTTATTGCTTGATAATAAGAACCATAGTTTACATCAATATCACTTAATTGTATTTCATCAATTAATTTAACAGATAAACCGTCTGATTCTTTTAATAAAATTTCTACTTTATCTATTTTAAAATCATTAGCATATGTTGATCCCGGGTTAGCACCACCAGCAAACTCATCTAATCTAGGTAAAGGTATACGCATAGTAACTTTATTGTATGCGTTCTGCATTATATCTAAAGTTGTTTTTCTCACAACATCTAATGTACTAACAGGAACATCTGGTTCATTGTTTAAACCATCTGTTGATGTATTTCTTTGATCTCTTGCGTGTTCTAATTCTCCATCGTGTAATGGTCTAAATACACTTTGAGTAAATGGTGATATAATAGAATATTGACCGTTATCATATTTATATCTATAAGCAAAACGCAAAAAACGTTCTTGCATAAAATCTGATTTAACATCAGTATCTCTTTCAAGAGTTGTACCGTCGGCAACAGCACCAGTAGGAACACCAGTATTACTTTGGTTTAATAAAGGTGCTTCATATGGCGCAATTTTAGCAACGGATATTTTTTCTTCGCAATTATAATAACCAGCACCCGCATAATCTCGATGTTCACTATCTGCTTTGTTTATATCAATGTATCTTGGTTGATTATAATTATCAGTCCAGTATAAATAATTATCAATAACGTTTACACCTGTTATTAAAAACTTTTTATTAAAATTTAAAAAAATACCACTGACTAATGTTTTAGGCTCTTGATCACCAACCTTCATATGTATTGCCATCTTAGTACCAGTAGAAGCTCTAGGCATGTTTATGATATTAGCTTGTGATTCTTGACTGTAGTTTGTGGTAAACCAAAAAACTCTATCATTAGCTACATCTACGTGATAACCAATACACTCATCACCCATGTTAGATAATCCTGTTGTATACGCTAGTTTATTTCCTAAAACATTTTCAACAGCACCAACGTCATCATCTTCACTATTAGACACTTGTATATTTTGACCCTCCCTGTACTCACCTTTAGGCACAAGTCTCTCGTCGAGGTCTTGATTCATTTTACCCCTGATAAAATGTTTTTTTATTTCCGGCATTTAATTAGTGTTTTATTTGTTTAGATTTACCTCTCATTACCTGAGTGATCTCTCCTATTTTTAAATTAGATAGTCTAATTTTAGCATTTCTCATAGCAGCTCTACGTTCTTTTCTATATCTATTAATAATATATTCAGGAACCTGATTTCTACTAGACAACATGTTATATATTAAAGATTTATACATACCCTCTTCTGCAAACTTATGTATTTTCATTTCTTTATCAGTACCTAAACCATCTGATATATACTTAAGTGTTACAATTTTGTTTTTAATATTAGAACTAAATCCAAATTTACCATTAACCTCATCAATAACAAAAGTACCGTTTTGCTGAGCGTTTTCAGGATCTAATCCAAATCTTAAACCAATATTTGCTATTCTTTCTGAGTGATAATTTTGATTATAAAAATAATCATCATTGTTAATACTACCACTTATATTGTTTACATCAAAATCCTCAAATCTTTCCGTTATAAGAGGATCAACTGTTATTGTATCACCTTGCTCAGAAAACACGTAGTTATAATCAGAGTCTTGTAATATTGATTCACTTGGTCTTGATGTAAATCTAGCAGGATATATTATATGTTCCACGCCAGATGTATCATGCCATGATAATCTTACGTAATTTATATAATCTTGTGGCATAGGTATGCTTAAGCTAGGACCTATTTCAATTTCTTGTATTTTTTCTACCCTACCAATATCGTAATTAAATTCCTGTATACATCTTTTAGCGTGAAATAATACTTCAGATCTTTTTGCGGTATTTATAAGTTTACCATCACCTACATATCCTATCATAAAGTTGTTTACAATATCTTTTAATGATATATATCTATAATCACCTAAAACTTGTGTTAATAATTCAGCTATTATAATATCTGTTGTAGCTATAGTAACTGTATTTGACAATGCTGTTCTTACATTATTAACTGTTTTATGTGTAAATGTTATTTTTTCAGGATTAACAGCGCTGTATGTGTAATTTTCTCTTGGTTGTTCTTCACCGTTTAACTTTACTATAAAATCATCTTCCGTTGCTGGTACATGTGTAAAGTCTGTGGGAAAAGTAAATATAGCTCTAGGTACACTACCATTAGCAGCTCCTTCGTCCCCTAACCATTTTTGTTGTTGGTTATAATATTGAAATTGTGTTGTGCTTCCTAGTAATCCCATATTTATTGTTGTTTAATGTTTGCGTTTGCTTGTATTGATTGCGAAGCAAGTTTTGTTATTTGTGGATCTTTTATTGTTACTCCAGCAAATGCTAGTATTTGCATTAATAACTGTGGTTCCTCTGATGGGTGTAATTCAAAATCAGTTGATCCTTGAGTTGTATTTTGAAATATATCACTAGACGTAACAGTATAAACTATGTTAGCACTACCACTCAAAGTACTACCACCACTTTCATTAGCCATTGTTGTAGGAAACGTTAATGTGTCACCAACTGCAAAACCAGTTCCAGGTGTTACAACAACTAGTGATGAAGGTAAGTTGTTACTTGCTATAGTTAATCTATAAGTACCACCTTTAAAGCTTAATAAGTAAGTATCATCGTTATAACCACTACCAAGACTACCAGTATAACCAGTTGTAGTAGCCAAAGTTTTACCAGTAACTAAACCTGTTGCAGAGTAAACGTTTGAGTCATACGTGTTTGTTCCATATGTTGCATTTGTTGTATAACCAAATCTAGGATCGGCAGGTACTTTAATATAATCAAGTACAGCAGATGAAATACTAGTAGGATTTACTTGTATTGATGTTGCACCTGCAGAAGTTGTTGTTTTATAATATACTGGATAATCAGTTGACGGTTTTGTCAAAGGAGAGGATAATAGATATGGTAATTCGTGTTTATCTACTAATTCAAACGGTAATGTTCTATCACTGTTTGTTAAATCTATTATTTTATATATATCAGTTGGTAATGTACCAACACCTGTACTTAAACTTACAGACGCTGTTTTGTAAAACTGATCAATTTTTTCTTTTATTTTTGATGGCGCATCAGCATATCCTAAGTTAGTTCTACCAACTGTGTCTAGATTTGACATTCTATTATATTCAACAAAAGCAATATCAAGCATATTCATTTGTGCTTCTCTAGCTATTTTATTAAACTCATCTGGAGTTAAAAAACCTCTTTGCTCTTTATTTAATATTGATAAAACGGTTTTATATACTGTATTTATGTTTATTGCCATAATTTCTTTTTTTATAGTAGTGGCCATCTATAGAGATGACCACTCTATAAATGATTATTATTTTAATTGTTTTTCAACAGACTTGTATACATCGATACCATCATCTGTTTTAAACCATGCAGCTAATGCTGAATATGGATTTTCATCAAAAGGTACTTCAATTAATTTTCTACCAGTTGAAGACCACTTAAATGTTCTTTGGTCTTCTGATAAAGTTATAATTCCAGCTTCTACAGCTTTTATACCTTTATTTCTTACTTCCAAGTTATCGTCATTAGCGAGTTCTAAGAACAATTGTGGGTTTTGCTTAGCAAAGATATATAAATCTCGTTTAAGCTCTTTAGATTTCATCTCTGACACTCTATTTCCGACCTCTGTTCTTAATATTGCTTCAGCGTGTTCAATTTCCATTTCCATAGCTGCTTGTAAAGCATCCATTTCCATTTCAAACATATCTAACTCGTCTTCAGCTTCTTTTTCATTATCAACTTCATAATAAAGGTTATTTAAACCTGGGTGATACATTGATAATAATTTTTGTAAGGTTGTTTTTTCTCTTGGAACAACTAATTGTCCATCTCTAAAAATTATTTGGCCTAATCTTTGTGGCCCTTTCATATCTTCAACAAATACGGTTTTTTGATTTTCGCAATATTTTAGTTCTTTTTCATAACCAGCTTCTTCATCAAACCAATATATGTTTCTGGCTTTAACCATCCTTACGACAGGTTTTCTTTTAGTTAATAATCTATAAACTCTGTCTTTTATTTCCCATTTAGGTGCTTTGACCTTAACAGGTTCTTTTGTTTTCTTTTTTTCCATGATATAATATAATTAAAAAAATTTATAAAAAATAAAAGTGCTAGGCGCCGAAGCGCCTAACTCTTTTAAAAAATGTATTATCTCATAATACAGAAGTTGTTAGCAGCTTGTACTACTAAACATCTTTCTGATAGATAATGTACTTCCATCTTATCAATTGCAGAAGTAGCAGCTCCAACAGAACCTGTGATCCAAGATTTCATCTTTCTATCATCAGCTTCAGAAGCTCTATATCTTACGTGTAAGAATGGTCTGTTGATGTTTTTACCAAGTCCTTGGTCGTAAACTGTGCTTGTTCCAGCAGGAATCATAACACCTTCTACTTTACCAACAGTTGCTCCGTTGTTAACTAAACCTCTTGTAGATTTGTTGTTAAGATATTTCCAATCAGTTTTGTAGAAGTCATAAGAACCTCTTC
>CEON01003604.1_pt1 | contig 20942 bp, 22 predicted proteins | sample 530291 | NCBI WGS metagenome assembly CEON01 (sample SAMEA2619888, study PRJEB7988) | marine metagenome | biome: marine biome (ENVO:00000447); feature: surface water layer (ENVO:00002042); material: "saline water (ENVO:00002010), including plankton (ENVO:xxxxxxxx)" | depth 5 m
AAAATTATGGGATATACGGAAAAGTGGCGACTTAACGCAAGAGACTTAGAAGAAAACAGAAACGATTTAGATTATGCAAACTCTCAACCAAACGAGAATGAATTAGAAAAATTAGAAAAACAATTAGAGTGGTTTAATCACTTTGTAGATTATGTTGGTAATGTTAATAGTAACCTATATAATGAAGCTTGTGAATATGCAGACGGAGAAAATAACTAAACAGAATTTGGAGTTGTTCAAATTTTGTCTTATATTTGTTTAATAAATTAAATTATAATAATATGAAACAGTTTAAAAAAGATTTAAAAAAAATTATCAAAGCAATGTTTAACACCACGTACGAAAGATTAAAACTATTGGTCTTATTACTTATGACTATTGGTTCATTGGGGGGTGGAATATATATCGTAGCCGTAACACTTGAAAGGTGTGGTTGGAATATACTTTATTTCTTATTGGGTTGTGTAGGTGTGTGGTTCGGCATTGGTATGATAGATATGTTTAAAGATTCATTTAAAAACTAACAAATTAAAATTTTAAAATTATGGGAAGGTATTATTCAGGCGACATAGACGGAAAGTTTTGGTTCGCAGTTCAAAGTTCAGATTGTGCAGATAGATTTGGTTCAACGGGTTCGACACCAAACTATTTAGATTATTGGTTTGATGAAAGCCACTTAGATTCTATTAATGGGGAATTAAGTGAAATAGAAAAAAACTTAGGAGAAAACTTAAAGTTGCTCGAAGAGTTTTTTAAAACCAACAATGGTTACAACGAACAGATGATTAAAGATTTCTACAAAGAAAAAGGTAAAACGATAGGAGACGGAGACCTTAAACATTTACTCGAAGAGTACGCAGACTATGGGTTTGGTAAGAAAATCAGAGATTGTGTTAAGGAAAAAGGAGAATGTAGCTTTACGGCAGAATTGTAATGTTTAAAGGTTGTGCGTAGGAGAAACCACGCGTGTAAAAGTAAACTATTTGTCGTGTTTACTATCCTACAAAAGAGGGGACATTTGTCCCCTTTTTTTATGCTCAAAAATAAATAAACAATCACTTGCTTTTAATCTAATTTTATACTATCTTTATACTAAAATTAAATTAAACGAAATGGAAGATAGAATTAAATTAACAATAAGCAGATTAGAAAAATCTAAAAACCCACCGGCTTTTTATCTTGAAAAGTTAAACAAATTACTTCAGAGTCCGACAAAAGAAAAGTGGGTAAACACCGGACAGTATCATAATGCAAAAATTTTTAAACGAAACTATCCAGAGTTTGACATACCTAAAGGAGTTAAGCAGGTAATGTTTTATGCAGGAGATTATATCGTGTGCTTGCACAACGATACTTTCGTGTGGAATGATTGCGAGTTCAAAGACCTAAGTGATATTGAAAATTGTATTTGGAATAAAGAAAGTAAAAACTATGAGTAAAGAAAAGATACAACAAGTAAGCAGAAGGGTTTATGAAATGCTTGCAGAAAAAAATGATGCGTACGGAAATTCAGCTTTAAGTCCTATTAATATATTTAGTAAAGGAAAGGCAAGCGAGTCTCTGTGTGCAAGGATAGACGACAAATTAGCGAGAATAAAAAATCGTGGGTTGTCAGATGAAACCGAAGACACACTCTTTGATTTATGTGGATACCTTATATTATTAATAATAGCAAAAGAAAACGAAAATGAAAAAAGAGATATTTAATCAATATGTAAAAGACGTTGCCCAAGCTTTTGAAGTTCAGGCATCAGACATTTTTACTAAAACAAAAGAAAGAACAAAAGTTGATGCGAGACATCTTTTATACTACTTATGTAAAAAAAGACCCATGCGAATAACATACATTCAAAAGTACATGGAGGACAGAGGATATAAAATAAATCACTCTTCTATTATACACGGCATTACACAAGTAGAAAATAGAATAGAACAAGACCAAGACTACTTAACACTTATAGATAGAATTGCTAATCAAGATGTATAGTATCGACCAAGTATTTCAACAAGCTTTAGTAGACAGAGAGAGTGCATTGCTTAATAGTAGACTATACCAAGCAAGACTATTGCGTGGTATAAAGATAGTTAGGGACAATGAAACTTTAGAGGTTGAGATATTCAACACTACAATAGGTGGAGATTTCTATAAAGAAATAACTCCAGAACAATATAAACTTTTTTTAGATAATGGTTGGAAAGTTGGAGTTTATGTTATATCTTTGTCTAACTATCGTAGAAAACTTGTTAGAATTGAAGAAAGAATTAAAAACGAGTTGAGCAGTAGAAAAAACGCTAAAAGTATTAAGACGGCTAAACAACGTAGATTAACCATACTTAAAAACTTTAGCGAAGTGTCAAACAAATTAAAAGAATTACAAAATGAGTAAATCAAAAAATTATTACAAAGAACTATCAGAACTACCTATTAAAAGATTGGTAGAAAAAAAAGGTGGGTTAGATTATTTATCGTGGTCTAACGCGTGGGATATGTTAAAGAAAGTATACCCTAACGCACAAAGGAAAGTGTATGAATCAGAACATACAGGTCTAAACTTTTTTACAGACGGAAATAGTGCTTACGTTAAGGTAGGTATAATGGTAAATGATATAGAGCATATTGATTACCTACCGGTTATGGACTTTAGAAATAAATCTATACCCACGGCTAAAATGACCTCTATGGATGTGAACAAAGCTATTCAAAGAGCAACGGCAAAAGCTATTGCAATGCACGGGTTAGGACTTTCATTGTGGACGGGAGAAGATATTCCATCTGAACCGAAACCAAGTTTGGAAAACAAACAAATTACTTTAGATATTGGAAGTGATTCTTGGAGTAAAGCATTAAAATATGTTGTTGCAAATAAACATTTGGGTATTGAAAAACTTGTAGCTATGTTATCTAAAAAATACAAAGTAACAAGTGTGGTAAAAAAAGAGATTGAGAAAACTATTAAAATGAACACTTTACAACCTAAATAATTATGGAAAATATATTAACAATAATTTTAGTGGGAGTTGCATTTGGTATGGGTGTCTTAGCCGGTATGTATATAGTAACTCAAATATCAAAGTGGATAAATAAACAAATAAAAAAGAAATAGTTATGTGTTGGAATACAGAACCATATCAAGAATTAGAAGGTAAAGAGCTTTGCAAATTTTGTGGAGACGTTTATACGGACAAAATGTTTTGTTCAGAAGGTTGTGCGAAAGCTTTTTATAATGATTAATAATAACAAAGGGGGGGAGTTTTTTTTGAGTAATTATAATATGTCGTCTCCGTTACTCACCCATTGTGGGACTTTGTGTACTCTCCCCTCCTTTAATAAAAATAATAATATGAAAAATGATACAAGACACGTTTATCAAAAAGATATAACATTAGAGTTAGAATACTCTTATAATAAAGAATATAGAAAAGTTTATGATATTAAACAATTACGTAGACAATTTAGAAACTTAGTAGCAAATTTAGAACAACACAATAAAAAATAATATGTCAAACGAAATTATAGAACTGTTAAAACAAGACGAACAGTATTACAGTGGGGTGGGTAAAAACTATTTATCTAATTCAGATATAGGAACACTCCTAAAAAACCCAAGAGAATTTGGAAAGGAAAGACCGGACAATGTAAACTTTATGAAAGGTCGTTTGTTTCATCAATTAATTTTAGAACCAAACAAGGTAAAGAATATAAACTGCATTGATGTTGGTTCGCGTAACACTAAAGCATACAAAGAATATAGTAATGGAAGTGTTGTGCTATTACAAAAAGAAGTAGATGAAATAATAAATCTAACTAAAGTGATGTTGGGCAATGTAGATTTCTTTGATATGATAAGGGAAAAAAATAATCAATACGAAGTGCCTATGATAAAAGAAATAAAAGGGGCAATGTGGAAAGGTAAAGCAGATATTGTAAACGAGCATGTGCTTATTGATTTAAAAACTACAAGCGACATATCTAAATTTAAATGGTCGGCAAGAGATTATAATTATGATAGTCAAGCTTACATATACGAACAACTTTTTGGTAAACCTTTATTCTTTTTGGTTGTGGATAAACAAACTCAAGCTTTGGGAATGTTTGAGCCAACTCCAGAATTTTTGGAAAGGGGGGAAAGAAAAGTAGAACAAGCAATAAGTGTATATAATCAATTCTTCAGCAAAGACGCAGAAGATGATATTGAAACTTATTACATTAACGAACAATTAAATTAATTATTAACTAAATTTTATAAACATGTCAGAAAAAGAAAAAATTTTCGCAGACGGTTTCTCTTTTAAAACAAGAGAAAACCAACCCGATTTTGTAGTCGGTAGAATGTCAATCAAAGTAGAAGACGCTTTAGCGTTTTTGAAAGAACGTGCAAGTAATGGTTGGGTAAACCTAAATATCAATAAAGCAAGAAGTGGTAATTACTATTGTGAACTTGATACGTGGAAACCAACACAAAACAATAACACAACAAGTACCCCCGTAGAGGAGGTTAAGGAAGACTTACCTTTCTAAATTTGATGTGTGAATTGAGGGGAGGTCTGTCATATTCCTCCCCTTTTTTTGTGTCGAAATGTCAACAAAAACTATATTCATTATATAATTATAGAATTTTATTTTATATTTTATTTTATTTTACCTAAATTAAACTTAAAATCGACATAATCGACACTTGTATTGATAATCAGAGACTTACGTTAAACAAAACGACACTAAAATCGACACTACTATGACACAAAACATCACTATATTTAAAAACATTAGAGAAACAGCTACACCTTTTTATAGGGAGGTATCAGTTGTATTGGATAGAATACAAGAGGGTTCATCAAAAGAACTTGTAAAAAAAATAAGATTAGAAAAAGACAAATCAACTCGTAACGAGCTTAAAAAAGACCTTCCGGCAATTTGTTTTTCAGGAAAGTTTAATAAAAGGAATGATGATTCAATGGTAGAACATAGTGGAATTATATGTTTAGATTTTGACGGATATAAAAAGCAGAAAGATTTATTATCAGACAAAGAGCAGATTAGTAAAAACAAACATGTGTATTCGGTTTTTATTAGTCCTTCTGGTAATGGACTGAAAGTTTTAATTAAGATACCACAAGACGCAGATAATCACGTGCATTACTTTAATTCTTTAGAAAAGCATTTCTCTTCGCCTTACTTTGATAAGACTTGTAAAAATCTTAGCAGGGTGTGCTATGAAAGTTATGACCCATTAATATATATAAATGAAAACTCTTCGGTGTGGGATGTAATAGAAGATATTGAATACACAGAAGTAAACGTTCATAGAGACCCACCAACTATTCCCATCACAGATGAAAATAAGATTGTAGACATATTAATTAAGTGGTGGCAGAAAAAATACCCAATGGTAGAGGGGCAAAGAAATCAGAATGTGTATGTGCTTGCTATGGCTTTTAATGATTATGGGATAAATAAATCGTTAGCATCATACGTGCTAAACAACTATGCAACGCAAGATTTTAATTTAAATGAAATACAAAGAACAATAGACAGTGCATATTCTCACTCTCAAAACTTTGGAACTAAATACTATGAAGATGAGGAAAGATTAAATAGTATTAAATCAAAATTAAGAAGAGGTGTTACTAAAAAAGAAATCAGAAGTCAGTTAGAAGAAACAAGTTTAGATGATAAGACCATTGAAGCAGTTCTTAATAAAGTAGAAGAAGAAAATAAACTAAAACAATTTTGGACTAAGAATGATAAAGGGGTTATAAAGATAGTACATATACTTTTTAAACATTTTTTAGAGGACAATGGCTTTTACAAGTATTGTCCAGAAGGTAGTAAAAACTATGTGTTTGTAAGGGTAACCAACAACCTTATAGACCACACATCAGAAAAAGAAATTAAAGATTTTATATTAGACCACTTAATACAATTAGATGATAGTTCAATATATAATTACTTTGCAGACCAAACAAGATTGTTTAGGGAAGAGTTCTTAACATTATTAGCTACGATAGATATTTACTTTATTGCAGACACTAAAGACTATGCTTATTTATACTACAAAAATTGTGCAGTTCAAATAAGTAAGAATGAAATAAAAACAATAGACTATTTAGATTTAGGGGGTTATGTATGGAAAGACCATATTATAAATAGAAACTTTAATCTATGTGATTCTCAGGATTGTGATTATAAAAAGTTTGTTCACAACGTTTGTGGTCAGGATGAGGAAAGAACATTATCAATGGAAAGCACAATAGGTTACATGTTACACGGACATAAAAACTTATCTTATTGTCCGGCTATCATATTGAATGATGAAGTTATATCAGACAACCCCGAAGGAGGAACGGGTAAAGGAATCTTTATGAACGCGTTAGCACAAATGAAAAAGGTGGTAACAATAGACGGTAAGTCTTTTGCTTTTGAAAGGTCTTTTGCTTATCAGCTTGTATCAGCAGACACACAGATATTAGTATTTGATGATGTTAAAAAACACTTTGATTTTGAAAGATTGTTCAGTGTGGTAACCGAGGGTTTGACATTGGAAAAGAAAAACAAGGACGCGATTAAAATACCCTTTGCAAAGTCTCCTAAAATAGCTATAACTACTAACTATGCTATAAAAGGGGCGGGTAATTCTTTTGCTCGTAGAAAGTGGGAGTTGGAACTACATCAGCATTATAATAAATCATACACCCCATTAGATGATTTTGGAAAACTTTTATTTGGAGATTGGGGAGATGAGGAATGGTGTCAGTTTGATAATTACATGATTAGTTGTTTACAGAATTATCTAACATCAGGACTGCACAAAAGTAAATTTGTTAATCTTAAGGTTAGACAATTATCAGCCGAAACTTCTCACGATTTTATAGAATGGTGTGGACTAATAAAAGGGTCTCAACCAAACCCTAAGCTTGTGGTAGATGTAAAAAATTATAAACATCAACTTTATTTAGAGTTTATAGAAGAGTATCCCGACTATGCACCCAAAGCTAAAATGACAATATCCAGAACGAGATTTTATAAGTGGCTTGTGTCTTATGCTTTATTCAAAGAGGGTATACAACCCGAAGAAGGAAGAGATTCAGCAGGAAGGTGGATAAGAATTAGAAGTAAGAAAGAATTAGAAGTTCAAACTAATATAGAGTTTTAGAATGAAGTGGAGTCTACACAGAGCAATGCTCAACTCTTATTATGTAATCATTAGGGAATATGACCCCTACTTAATTATAAAAAGGGGAGGAGGGTTCTTTGCTCACGACCCCACAAGTGATTTAGAGAAAGAAGATGTGGAAGGAGTTTTGACGTATTTTGAAGAGGAAGAGGATTATGAAAAGTGTGAAGAGATAAATAATTTTATAAAACAAAAATGGAATTTAGGAAATACCAATCAGAAATAATAGATAAAGGGGTAGGTGTTATATTAAAACACGGCTTTTTATATTTAGCTATGGAGGTTAGAACGGGTAAAACATTAACAAGTTTAGGTATAGCTCAAAGCTTGTTTGTAAACAATGTTTTGTTTATAACCAAAAAGAAAGCTATTCGTTCTATAGAAAGTGACTATCAAAAGTTAGCACCAAAATTTAAATTAGTAGTAATCAACTATGAGTCTCTTCATAAAGCGCCAATTTTAAAATGGGACATGGTTATTTGTGATGAGGCTCACAGTTTGGGGGCTTTCCCTAAACCAAATAAAAGAGCAAAAGCCGTAAAAGATATTATATTCAAAACTCGTGCCAAAGTCATACTTTTATCAGGTACTCCAACACCAGAGTCTTACAGTCAAATATACCATCAAGTCTTTGGTATAATTAAAAACCCCTTTAATGATTGTGTAAACTTCTATAAGTTTGCTCACAAATACGTAAAGATAAAAGAAAGAAAAATAAATGGACTGTTCATAAGAGATTACTCAAACGGCTCAGAGCTTATTCTTGACAAGATGAAACCCTATACTATAAACTTTTCTCAAAAAGAAGCAGGGTTCAAAACCAAAATATCAGAGCAGGTTTTATATGTAGACATGGATGATATAACTTACGAAGTAAGTAGTAAACTAAAAAGAGATAGAGTGGTGGAGGGAGAAGAAGAAATTATTTTAGCAGACACACCCGTAAAGCTAATGATGAAGTTGCATCAGTTGTATTCAGGAACTATAAAGTTTGAAAGTGGAAACAATATGGTTTTAGATTATAGTAAAGCAGATTTTATAAAAAAGAACTTCAGTGGTAGAAAGATTGCGGTCTTTTATAAATTTAAAGCAGAGCTCGAGGCTTTGAAAATAATCTTTGGTGATGATATAACAACAGAATTAAGTGTCTTTAAAGAGACACATAAAAACATAGCACTACAAATAGTTAGTGGAAGAGAGGGAATATCTTTGAAGGAGGCAGACCATATAGTATATTACAACATAGACTTTAGTGCGACAAGTTATTGGCAGAGTCGCGATAGAATGACTACTAAAAACAGAATGAAAAATAGTGTTTATTGGATATTTTCTAAAGGGGGTATTGAAGATGATATATATAAGGCAGTGACAAAGAAGAAAGATTATACGGTCAGACACTTCAAAAGAGATTTATTATCTTTGTAAAAATGAGTGAACAAAAAATTCAATTTAAAAAAATCAAGGAGTTAGAACAAGAGGGGTACTATGTAATAAAACTTACAACTACCAATAAAAACGGAATACCTGACCTTATTGCTATACCTAAAAATAGTGATGTGTTATTTGTTGAGGTAAAGAAGCCCGGAGGAAAGCTTTCAAAATTACAAGAGTATAGAATTAAAGAATTAAAACAACATGGAGTTCGAACCGAAGTATTTAGAGGATAAGGATATTAAGTGTAAATTTGACGACTATTTTATAGACGAATTAATTACACTACCATATAACGCGGCTATAGGAATTATGGACGCAGTAAAAACAAACTCACACCTTTTACCAGAAAAAGATAATTGGTCACAATTAGTTGGTGGTGTGATAAAAGGAAAGGTTCCTTTCTTTTTTGAATTAGAATACATAAAAGAAGAAGGGCAAGACCCTATTTACTTAGACATATTAGAAATAGATTGTAATGACTATTTAGATTATATTAACTTAAATCAATATTTAAAATGAAATTAACTGCTGAAGCTCAAAACGCAAAAGACATGGTAGAAAGAAGGTACAACGTAAAGCTACACACTCGTTGTAGAACCTCACCATATATTAAAGCCAGGTGTATGTTTTCAATGCTACTTTATAAGAAAGGATATGGCTGTTATGCTATAAGTAAAATGTTAGAATTAAACCACGCTACTATTTTAAATTACTTTAATAACTTCAAATGGTTTTATAAAACAGACAAAGATTTTGCTGAAAGTTATGAACAATTTTATGAACAAATGCGAAATTCCTCTATAATTTATACACAAATGAACGAGTTTGAGTTAAAAAAAGAACTGCTTTTATTACAAACAGAAATAAAAAACCTATATTTACGCAACCGAGAGCTAGAAAACCAAAATAAAAAACTCAAAGAAAGCAAGGTTATGTATATAGAAAGTAGAATGTAATATAAATATAATGAACAAAAAACCTAATGCGGTAGAAAGAAATAGACTCACCTACATTAATCATTTAATGGAGGAGGTTAACTCCGCCACTGCTCAGGTTTATGAACATTTCGTAGATAAAGAATATACTGAAGCTAAACATGCTACTTATAATTTAATAAAAAGACTTAAAGAAGTCATTCAATCCTTAGAAGATGAAGTTTAATTCAGATTATCGTCCTCGTCTAAAGGGGAATAAAAAGAAAGCCTTTGAGTATTTTACTAAAAAAGAAAGAAGGATATTAGTAATAGGAGACATACATGCTCCCTTTGTTTTAAATGGATACCTGGAGTTTTGTCAAGAAACTTATGCTAAACATAATTGTAATCAAGTAATTTTTATTGGAGATATTTTGGACAACCACTATAGCTCTTTCCATCAGACCGACCCGAACGGTATGGGAGGGGGTCAAGAGCTTGAGCACGCAATTACAATAGTTCAAGAGTGGTACAAGGCTTTTCCGGTAGCTGATGTTCTCATTGGAAATCATGACCGCATCATAATGAGGAAGGCAATAGACTCTGATGTTCCTCAACAATGGATAAAAAGTTATAATGAAGTGTTGGGGGTTGATTGGAATTGGACTGAAAGAATAGTTTATGACAAAGTTCAGTTCGTACATGGAGAAGGAGGTACTGCGCGTACAAAAGCAAAGAACGATATGATGTCTACCGTGCAGGGTCATATACACACCCAATGTTACACCGAGTGGTTAGTTGGAAGAAACTTCCGCGTGTTTGCGATGCAAGTGGGATGTGGGATTGACGCTAAGTCTTATGCAGCAGCTTACGCTAAACACTTCAAAAGACAAGCCATTGGTTGTGGAGTTATCTTAGGTGGTCACACCGCTATAAATTGTTTAATGGAATTATGAGGTTTGAATCAAAAGAAGACTTGGTTAGGGAAACTAAAGCCATAGAAAGATTTATTAGGCTGTTTGGTGGTAGTTATAAAAAGCTTGGGCCAAATGATATTGACTTCCGAGTATTCGATAAAGACAAAAAAATTATATCTTACGTTGAGGTAAAAGGTAAAAGTAGTTGGTTGAAAGAGTGCTTTCCTTTATATGTAGCTGCCAGAAAATTAGTAAAGCTTTGTGATAAAAGACTAAACCCTGTAGTTATGTGGGCATGTAATGACGGTATCATATACGCTAAAGTACCTGAACTCGTAGGAGAAATGAGATGGGGTGGAAGAAAAGATATACGAGACGAAAGTGTAAACGACCAAGAGCTTATGGTGTATTTCGAAAACCAAAAGTGTTTTAAATATTTAAAGTATTAATTTTTCTTATTCTTCCTTCTTTTATTTATATCATCTATTCTTTTTTGTTGCGCGGGAGACTTTTTCTTTTTCTTCGACTTTTTTCTTCCTCTTGCTGAATTTGGTCGGTAAGATGGACTCACACCTATCACATCATAGAAAGCCTCTTCACTTACATCTCCTTGTTCAATTAATGTTTTAATAGGAAGGTTTACATCTACACCACCCCCGTCTACACTTAACTCAAAGAATGGGTCAAATTGGAAGCCTACATACAACTCTGCTAAACTCTCTACTGTTTTAACCCCTTTCTGTAACGTAGACAAATCTTCATCAGCCGCATACCTTATCATTTCTGTTATTACTCTACTTAATGGGTTTACACCTTCATCTATTTGTCTTGGGTTTTCTCCAGATAGTTTGAGTATTGCATACTCTAATGAACCACCCATAAGTGGAACTTGACTAATAAGGTTCATACCATACATAGACCTTTTCATTTGTTTTAAAACCTCTTCTTTATCCTCATCCTCACCCTTAAAGAATTTAAACATATTTGCCATTGCTATAAATAAAACGTTGGCTACACCTAAATTTAAAACAAAAGCCCTTATAGCGTCTGAATCCACATTACCTTTAGCTCCCGCTCTCATAATGTTGGTCATGCCCATATATACTTTATTCATTTGTAAAAACAGAGTACTACCAAACATAGTAAAGAATCTGTTTTTAAAATCAGTGCTCATTTGCAGTGGAATCTTTTCTGTCCTACCTCTTGTTTGTTGTGTTAACTCGTAGTTTTCAAAATTTTCTACAGCCACGTCAGGGTCTACCCCTGCTCTTATATCTGCATTATAATTAGCCATGTAACCCATTACCCCCATAACATCACCCAATACGGTAGGAGAGCTCATTGCAAACTTAAAAGCTCTTATAAAATCTCCCATCCTTGTTTCCCTTTGGCTAACACTTCTGTCAGTTGGACTACCAGAAACTAAACCATATAAATCTCCGGCCAAACCTTTTTGAACCCTATCTCTAAATATAGGACTTAACTTGTAAGCTTTTTGTAATTGCTTAGGTAGTGTAAGCATTATATAACCCATATCAGCCATAAAAGCAAGTAGCTCCACAGGTGTAAGAACAACGTCTTTAAGTTTAGTTAAACCACTTTGTTGGTCTTTAGATTCTCTACTTCTAATAAATTTATAATCTTCAAACGCATTTATAAACGAAGATGCCTGTTTAGGAATCTGCATTAATCTAAACGCTAAAGCATAAGAAGTAAATTTAGACATGATTTTTTCTAATGGTCCCTGCATAGAATCGTTAAGAGAGTCAGGGTTAATTGCAAAGTTTATTGCTCTTTTTACCGCTCGGTCTAATCCAGAAGCCTCTAATAATACTTTTACCGCAGGTGTATTAATAATAGCTGTTAAATCTTTAACCCCTAACGCATACGCTTTATAGTGCTCCATATTTTCTACATGGTTAGATAGTGTATCTAAAAACCCGGGGTCTAAATTAACATCACCTGTAACGTCTGCTCTTTCTTTTAAGGCCGAGTGAGTTTCATCTGTAAATATATTACCAAAATTTCCTTCTATTAAAAGTTTTTCAGCAGCCTTTTGTCTGCTAATTGTTTGTGTTGGAAAATAGTTTTCTACATAATCTAAACTAACATCATTTGACTCTTTGTAAACCTCATTTATGGTTGGAAAGTATTCATTGCTTAAAAAGTCCACCACTTTGTCTGCAAACTCTATAGGTTGAGCTCCTAATACTTTTTTAATCTCATCTATTTTTTCAGGAGTAAAGCCTTGTTTTTCAAGCTTGGCTCTTTGAGTTTCATTTTTACTTAGAGCATATATACGTAATAATTGGTCACCACTAAACCTTTGTGTTTTACCTTTTATGTTCAACTCAATAATACCAACATAAAGTTGTTTTCTTATTTGTCTGTAGCCCTTTGTGATTCCTGGGATAGAGTTAGCTATCTCGTCAAACTTGTTGTTTATCTTTTCGATGCCAAGTATTTGATTTCGGTGCATCTTTCTTAAAGGTCTATAGATGTTGTTTTTAAAAAAAGTTTTACCTTCTAAACTTCTATCTAATATGTCAGTAAGAGTCCCTAAATGAGACAGGTGTTCTTTAAAAAATGAACGTACACCAATTATGCTATCAAATTTTAAATTTTTAACATAAGCTTTTAAACCTTTTAAGAGCTTACCCTTTCTAAACATATCTCTAATACTAAGCTTGTCTTGACGTAATTGGTTTTTATCTTTAGGTATTTTATTTCCTTTTTCGTCAGTAGTAAATAACTCAGGATATACTTCTTCTATTTGTTTTGTTGCTTGTTCACTTAATTTTTCTTGTTTAGCCGCTCTTTCTAATCTTTTTAATTGTAACCTTCCAATTGACTCCGCTCTAGCTTCTTCTAATATTTTTAATTTAGCTTCCACTTCTTCCATGCTTGCGGACATAATATCTCCTATGGTATCAAACGCTTTTATTTTATTAAGCATTGCCTGTTCTTTAGCTGTTAAAGTTTCAGGGTTATTAAGAGCTTTTGCTATTAACTCAGCTTCAGTTATTTGAAGTTGTTTTAATATATTGTCAGAACTTATTTCATCTTTTATTTTTTGAATCTCTAAGTTTCGGGTATCATTGTCTTGAATTAAAGCAACCTTTAAAACTTTCTTCACCTCTTTAAAAAAGTCACGACCAATAGCATCTAAACCTTTAGTAACTTTTCTACCACCTTTAGTTACTGCTGCCGCTGCCTTTTGTCTTACTAACTTTTCAATCTTCTGAATAAGCTCATTTTTTATTTTTGTTTTTTGCTTATCTACAATCTTCATTACTTCCTCTGTTTTCGCTATGTAATTATCAGCGGTCAGGTCAGTAATTCTTTTTAGTAAAGAATTAATTTGTGTTTGACTATAGGTGCTTGACTTGGGAAGTGTTCTTCTAATTAAACCTCTAAGTTGATTCTGAAGATTCTTTATATCCTTAACGGCCAACTTTTTATTCTTTATAATATTTCTAATAGCACTTATTTCTTTTTGAATAGTTGGGTTGGTTCTTATACTTAAACTATTATCTAACGCTATCTGCATAGCCATTTGTGTGTCGGCATTTTGTTTTTGAAAAACATCACTTTCTTTTAAAAGTCTTTGAGCTTCTGCTCTAACATCAGAATAAGTTCTCACTCTTCTTGCTCTTCTTTTACCTTCAGGAGTGGTATAAGCAAATGTGTTTAATTTATTTTTAATAGTATTAAACAATCTAAACCCTTCTATTGCTCCACCTTCTATATTAGTAAACTCGGTGGGAAGGGTGACGTTTTCATCCATCTTTATTCTCATAGCCTCATTTATGTCAGTGGCTTTAAAACCTCTTGATTGTAAAACACTTTTAATAGATGCGTCTGATATTCCCTGTTGTCTACCCTTGTTAACTATATCAACAATAGAATCAGTAGAACTAAACATTACTTCAGGGTTCTTTAATTGTATAAGTTGTTTGTCAGTGAGTTTTATTTCTTTACCAGAAAATATATCTGCTAGAGCTGTTCCTAAAAACGTATCAAGCGTCATATTTTCTATTTCATCTGTGGTTAAGTCTTTAGACATTTTGAATTGTGTCTTAATGTATGTCCACATTCCTTGTAGCCAATTTGTGAATTTAGACAGTAAACTAGCATCAGCAATATTTTCACCTTTGTTAGCTATCATAATAGCCATAGTTTCATTAACAGCCTTGGTTGCGTCACCATTAAACTTTTTCAATTGTCTTTTATAAAGCGCTGTTTGCTGAACTAATTCTGCTCCTTTTCTATAAATTTGCTGCCCCTTTTCTGTTGTTTGTAAATAATTAGTCCACACGTGACCAAACTCGTGAATAGAGGTGTTAAATAATTCTGATTGATTATTGTGAACCTCAGGGTTTATCCATATATCTCCATCTACAGTAACACCATAATAAACCTGACCATCCCTCGTGTATTGTCTAACATCATCTCTGCTTATTACATTATTAAAAGCCTCTTGTGTTGAACTTATATTTACTGAAGGAAAAGCCTTATTCATAAAGGCTAACATTTGAGTATTGTTATTTACAGGGTCTCCTTCTGTTACTAAACCGCTTATAACTCTTGATATTTCAGATGGAGTAAGAGCGCCATAAGTCTCAAAAGCTTGATTTAGCGCATCAACCAACATTTTTTCATCTTTAAAACTAAATTGAGTTTCACCCATAACCTGCCTTTCTTTGTTTCTTAATACTTGCATGCTAGGGCTTTTTCGCATTGTGGGCTTTCTTCTACTAACTTGCCCCTTTTCCTCAAAAGCTGACCATGTCCTCTCTGCTCTTTCCGAAGTGTAGGTTTTATCAGACTTTAAAGGTTGGTTGTATGTTTCTTTAACATAATCATTAGAGCTTTCATACATTTGCTGACCTAATCCTAAGCCTTGTAGGTCCGGATGTATTTCTGAAATAGTAACCGTTCCGTTTTCTTTACCCATCTCAACCCCTTGTTTACCAGAAACCATTTCAAGCCTTCCTATTAACTGACCATCAGCATGTAAAAATACACGAGCTTTAAAAGGGTTTACTTGGTAGAAGTCCCTTTGCTCTTTGGTCATTTTACTCCCGTCCAACACCACGAAATTAACTTCCGTTTCTTTGTTTTTTATTCGCGTAACCAAATCAGCATCTAACTCAAAAGAAGGTTTGTTGTTTTTAAATATACCGGTAGTAAACATCATTCCACCTCGACTTCTTGGTTCTTTTTGAGACAGTTTGTTAACTAAGTTAATAAAAGAGTTTTGAAGTCCCCCTTTTACCGGAACTCTTTTCATTTTAGGAGTAGTAGATTTTTGCTTACTTTTAAACTCCACAAACTCTGCATTATCATCTATCTTCCCTTCTGTTTTAAAATCAACTTTTGGCTTGGTGTCCTCTTGAAGAATATTTTCTAAGTCTATTGCCCCTTGCATGTCACTTTCAATCTCAGCAACTCTAGCTTCATTATCATTAAAAAGTTGTTGTTGAAAGGGTGTTAGTTTTTTGTTGTTAATATTTTTATTTGCTACTTCTGCCAAAAGACCATCGAGTCTTTGTTCGTCTAACTCGCCACTTGCATATCTAGTTTTGTCTTGTCTTGTAGCTTTTAGAGGGTTAGGAATAGATGGTGGTTGTGTTTCTACGTCAGTCTCTTGCTCTTGGACTTCAATAGTTTCGCTTTCAGGGGTAGTTTTTTGTTGGGTGTCTCCTTCTCCCACTGTTGCGCCATCTGTGGTTTGTTCGCCCACATCCACGCTCTCTGTTTTTGACTCTTGAACGGCATCTAATTTACTATTTAAAAGGGTTAATACTTCGTTGTCATTTTTTACATCTATATCTAAATCTTGTAATTGTTTGTCTGTTAACTTATTTAATTTTCTAACAAAAGATTTTTTAGTATACTTTTTACCATCTATGGTGTAAGAGGTTGTTTTCATGCCTGGAGCTTTAACATCTCTTAAAGCAGACACATCTATACCACCCTCTACTATTTGTCCTGTAGAAGCCATTTGGGATAGCTCTGCGTCAATATCAGCTATTGCTTTAGAATTTATTTGTTTCAGGTTAGAAGTTCGGCTTAAATCTTTTTTAGCACTTAACAACTCCATTGCTCTTGCTATATTTTTTTTAGGAGCATTTTTACCTAAAAGGTCTTTAGCAGTTCTACGATTACCTACATTTTCTTGAATCTGTTGGTTTTGCTCATCGCTTATTTGACCTAGGTTATTCATGTTGGTAGCCCAATCCGAAATTCTTGAATCACTAACATTCTCATTGGCCATAAAGTTAAAGTCTAATAAATTGTTAGCAAGTTCTGTTTTGCTATTTTTAGCTTTATCCATAAACATATTAACAGCCATACCAGAGGTGTTGTTACCTAAACCTCCCCAAGATTCTAATAATATTTCTTTACTATTTATTTCTTGACCCGCGGTTACTTGAGCTAAAAGCTCACCAAAACCTTCAGCGGCAGGGTCAAAAACAATCCTTTCACCTGCTTGAGCTGCAATTTGCACTGACTTTTTAGCTGTCTTACCTGTTTTAAAAACTCTACCTGCTAGTCCCGCAGAGAAAAAATCAACTAAAGCTATTGGTATACCCCTTTTTAAACCCGTATCTCTTCCTTTCGACCACACTTCTTTATCATTAAGCGCCTTTGCTACATCATCCGGATTTGTTAAGTCATATCCTGCGTCATTCATAGCGTCCATTAGTGAGTTAGTGTACTCTAAAACAAAACCTGACAAACCTATCCCTGTTCTAAAACCCCAAACCGCTCCGGTCGTTGCTGCGGCAGGAACAGTTATAACTTCCTCGGGAGTTGCGGCTTGAGGACCTAATTGACCTGCTACGGCCGCAGTACCCGCACCCACTCCTGCTCCTATAGCGGTAGTAGTGGGAACAATAATCATCCCATACGGTAGCATTTGCGTAAGACTCTCACTCATTAACGCTAAACCATTTACTAAAAGCATATCTATTCTTAAACCACTTTCTCCTAATAAATATTTTTTTGACTCACCACCAACAGCCCCTCCATCTGAACGCATATATCTATACAGAAGTTTGGATTGACGTGGGTCTACATTAGATAAATACTCGGCTACTCTTTCTATAGTTTCTTTATCATTAGGGTCTTTCATTCCTAGTTCCATCTGTATTAAAAGCTTTCCCGCTTGTCCCCTGTTCCATGCGTTTTTTAAAGAAACTCTCCAAGCCTCCATACCGGTTAGGTATTCCTGTGTAATGTTTTTGTCATTTTTTCTATCATAAAATGTTTTAGACATTTCATACTTATAAGCAGCAAATTGTTGAGTTAAAGCACCCACATCTCGAGAAGCCACAAGCTCTTGTTTTAATCTTTCTTCTCGTTCGTTTTTTGGTACAACAAACTGAATCTCATCTAAAGGAACACCAAAGTTTTTTAAAGACATTACATTCATTTCGTCTACATACTTAAGTGCTTGTTGATTAAGTTTAGCCGCTTCTTGTGCCTCATACTCAAATTTACGGTGTAACTTTAAATCTAACTCATCCCTCAGGTCTTCAGCTTCATCACTCATTACCACATCCCTAAGCTCCTCCTCTTGTTCTTCTAAGGCTTCTAATGTCTCTTCATAATTATCATATAAACGATATTTTCCTCTAGCATCCTTATATACATATTCACTATATTCTAAAGCCAAATGCTCGGGAATAGCAAGAGTGTTTTTACCAAATCGAGCCATGTATTCTTCTAAAAAGTTTATATCATCTTTTACCTGTTCGTAGTTTTCAAACATTTCTTGCTCCGCATAGTAATCTTTTCCTTTGTCTTGATAAAACTGTTGAGCAAATACTTCAGGTGAGCTAATGTTTTTCCATGCACCATCTGCAAATTTTGCCGCCTCTTCTTCCGTGTCAAAGTAATAAACCTCACCCCTTGTTTTAGCAAAAGCTAGTGCGTCCTCCCAATCATTAGGTGCAAACTCAGTCCATCTTTCAGGCCAAGCGCTATGAATATCGGGGTTTGTAGGAAATAATGTAGGAAAAGCCACGAATTTACCATCTTCTTCTGCATAAGCCATTTTATGTGTAGAAATAGTACCATCTCCATTATTTCTGCCTATCTTTCTGCTTTGTTGCGCATCTATTGATTTGGTAATAAAATCAGAAGGAGCTTCAGTTCTTGCTTCCGGAGAAGTAGAAAACTTAACAATAAAGTTTTGCAGCTTTTTACTTAACTCAGGGTTGCTATCATCTACCTCAACCTCAATAAAATTTAAACCATCTAAAGTTCTTGCTTGTATTTTGTCCCCTCTACCTGTAGCTGAAAAAACAAAACCGTATTTAGAAAATGTTTCAGTTAAATAATTAACCACCTCATCTTCCTTTTGTTTGGTTAATTCAGAATCAATAGTTACTATATCTTGTTGGAATTCTACATTATTATATAATAAATCATTATACGCGTTTTCTTTTTCTAACTTAGCTAACTCTAGTTGTTCTTTTTTAATTTGTTCTTGGTCGGGATAATTTCGTATTCTTTCTTTTTCCTCTTCAGGTAATGCTTCAAACTCTTCTGCTTCTCTTTGTTTCTGTTCTTTTTTCTTAGTTTCTCTTTCTAATATATCTAACTGAGGAGCTATCGTGTTTATACCTCTTTGTGTTGCATCCATAGGGACAGCGTCAGGTTGTAGGTTTTGCTCTGCTTGATTTTTTACATCTTCAAAAGTAAATGACTCTTTTAAACCATCATCTCCTTTTAATTCTTTTAGTTTTTCTATAAATTCTGTTTTACTAGTCTGCTGAAATTCCGATGAACCATCTTCCGAAGGAGAATCCAAAACGCTGACGTTTGGGTTTTTTTTTTCAGGTAAGGTTTCAATCCCAAATAATAAAGCAAAGTCCTCAACTTCTTTGGTGTAACCTTCATTTTTGGCGTTTTCGTACATTGTCATTAACGCATCAAAATCTTCTGACATTAATTTTAAAAAGTCCGCCTTACTCTTACGGTAACCCTCATCTATGGCTACCTTATACATTATATCTATCGCTTCTTCATTCATAGTTATATGTTAAAAGTTCGACATACTGTTTCCGCCTCCTGTGTTTTGATTAGCTTTACTCGGTCTAACACTTGACGGTTGCATTACTCCATCACCACCACTCCATTGTTCAGGGTTTTCTATAAGACCCATGCTTATAAATAAATCAGCATTATTCCAATCATCCCAATTATAACCACTCTCATTTACTGAAGCATAACTATTAATTAGTTGTTTGTAGTCAATAGGTCTTATCTTCTCACCCGTTTTAGCAGCATTAAAAACATCTTCCATTATTTGATTGTAAACATTCTGCATAGTTTCCCCCCCTTGGTCTGTCTGAGCGTAAGTAGGAATTGTTATGGGGGCCGTCATTAACTCAGGATAAAATATAGTAATTGAAGCTCCCTTTTCACGTCTTCCCGAATAACCATCTAACACCACTTCTTCGCCATCAGAGTTTTTGTATTTGTACACAGTATTGTTATTTACAATTGAACCACCCTGTAATTTATCATTAGGTAAAAATTCTAATATATTTTCTGCTGACTCTATAAAATTCTCGCTATTGTCGTGACCAAAAAACTTGTGGTCTAAATCGTCAAAAGTAATTTTATATAAAGATGGACTAACAGTTCCTCCCTGACCATCATCTTTAGTGGCCGTATTAAAGTCGTCAATTTTTTCTTGATAGTCAATAGAAAACTCTCCCACACCGTCACCTCTTTCCATATCTTTATATAGACCTGAGTTGGCTACTGCTTTATTTAAATTGGTTAAATCTTGGTCTCCTGATACGTGAGTAATAATAGCCTCGATAAATTCTTGAGGGTCATCACCTTTATCAATTCCAGGAATTCTAGTTATATTACCATCCTCGTCTTTTTTTGTTATATAAAGTTTTTGGTCTGTACCAACAAATATATCTACTATATCAGGGTTAGCCCCTTGAATAGTAGATAATACAGCCGTAACAGTTTCATTGTCTCCTGTCCATAATTTAGCAAGATTAGAAACATAATCTTCAGCTTCGTTTTTCGCATCTCCTTCTTTTGATTTCCATTGTTGCTCTGTCCCGACAGACTTTTCTATTTTATCTAACTGTCCCTGTATTTGAGTGTTCATCAAATCATAAGCCGCCTTTTCTTGTTTCTGACCATTCTCAGTAGAAAAATCAGGAACTAACAAACCACTGCTCATATTTTCAGGGTCATTGACCAATAGTATTAAATCTTCGTTTTGTGCCGCTTCTTCGGGGTCCATGGTAAAACTAAATTGATTACCGGTATTAGGATTAAACTTTAAATAATCTGTTAACATACTACCTATGTCTACAGGATTAGTCATTCTACTATTTATCCAATTCTTAATAGCATCGTCAAATTTAGGGTTTAGTCTTGCGTCTTGTGTGGTGTAACCGGGGTTAGCTCTAGTATACTCTGTCCACATAGTAGATAGTTGCGTTTCTATTTGGTTTAAG
>CEON01066152.1_pt1 | contig 20935 bp, 21 predicted proteins | sample 530291 | NCBI WGS metagenome assembly CEON01 (sample SAMEA2619888, study PRJEB7988) | marine metagenome | biome: marine biome (ENVO:00000447); feature: surface water layer (ENVO:00002042); material: "saline water (ENVO:00002010), including plankton (ENVO:xxxxxxxx)" | depth 5 m
ATTAGTCCTTCATCAAGAAAGATTTTTTTGATATTGTTTCTGTTTTTTTCTAAGTTTTTTTGCATAAATGGTCTAGGTTCCATATCAGTAGTACCAAACTCTAAAAATTTGGAATATGGTGCACCTGATACTATTTGACCTACAACTTCTTCACCTGTGCCTTTCTTTCTTGTAAAAACACTTACAGTAATCTCTCTGACTAATTCACCTGTATCAGTTGCCGGTGCTTCACCCTCTGCTGATGCTTGGTGTGTTCTCCTTGGATTGTATTTCTCATAAACAATACCAGTCTTTGAACCTCTTTGTATGTCACTAATTATGTCACCACGAACTTTTGATACTGATCTTGTTACTGCTGATATGCGATTGATTTTGCCACCCTTGACCAATCTTTGTTTAAGAATAGGCATAAGCTTATCAAAACCTTTTTTCTGCTTCATGCCGGTTCACCCTCGTTTGCTGATATTTCTAAGAATCTACTTCTTTCATCAATGTTGAGAATGTTTTTGATATTGAAAAGTCTTGTGCCGAACTTGATTCTATAACTGGTGTTTATATCTTCCCTGTGTCTTATAAATATCTTATGTGATACTGTTTCCTGAACTTTGCCCTGACGGTAAGTTTCATTACCGGTTGAAGGTCTTATATCTGCGAATATTTCTGCTAATGTTGACCAAGTTTCAGTGCAACCACCACCACCGTCATCTGTTGAAGTTGGTGATTGTAATTCTACTTTTGACCTTAGTCTTCCGATACTCGTTGCCATTAACCTAATCCCATCAAGCTAGAACTTCCTAAACCTTTATGAACAACATAAGGTGCATACAAACTTTTTAGCATTGGTGGGTATGGATGGTTTGCTTCATACATATCTCCTCTATGCTCGTAAAGATGAGCAATATGTTGCAATATACCCATTCTTATTGGTTCAGGTATTGCATACACAGAGGAGTAACCAGCTACAAACTGCACTTCAATAGCATTTGCCACACGCAACGCAACAGGAAAAGTTTGTCCAGTTCTTAAGACTATTCGTGCCGGTTCTCTTGATGAATCTACATAATACTTTGATGCGTCCAATGTAGTTGCAACATCGGCATCGTTATAAGTTTTGACATGGGTTACTGATGCTACTGGGGATTGTCCTAATACAAGATAGTTTTTGTAATAGTTTATTAATGGTCCAGTTCTCATTCCTTCCCATAATGGGTCTTCTAAACCATCTAAACTGTCATAAAATTGCGTGAATGTGGTTGTGAATAAAGTTCTACCGAGATGTTGTTCTGCAAACCTTCTTGCAGTTTCAATCAATGGTCTTATAGTTCTTTCATCAGTTGAGTCCTCTACTCTTAGATACTCTTTGACTTCTTGTAATGTTACTGGTTCTTGTGTTGGTTCGGTTGTTACGACTAAGCCTGCCATTAGATAATTGCTCCTATTATTTGTGTGGCAATAATAAGTGCATACACTCCATAGATCATTCCTTCTATGCGATCAAACCTCTTGGAGCCACTTTCCAATCGTTTTTCTATCTGCTCATATCTCAAAGCACATATTTCTTCATGTTGCTTAAGACTGTTCTTCTGTGTTGCCATAATTCTTAAACTTTAGCATGTTTACTAGATTTTATCATTAACATAACGACATGACCATATCGTTAGGGAATACTTAACTCCTTGTAATAATGGCAAACACTCGTGTCCATGTGTTACTTGACTTGGGAAAAGAATACATTTTCCAACTGGTATATCAGTGTTAGAAATACCTTGTCTTGGGAAAATAAGTTCTGCACCAACATAATCTTCATTCAATTTGATGGATCCAGTAACTAAGGAAGCATCATGGTGTAAATTTAAACTGACTTGTGTGTCTAATGCATATCTCATAACAAAACCATCACGCAATCCATACATTTGTATAGGTTTCCAATACTGCTCTACTTTTGGGACAACATGCTCGTTCCATTGCTTTTCTAACTCGTCCCACAATCCTAACTCTTTCATTCTTATTTCTTGTGCCGGAAATTTATCGTAAGACAAAGAGCCCCAACCACCATGTTTGTCTGCTATATCTATCAGTCTCTCGCACTGTTCCTGTGTCATAAAGTCAATAACAAGCATATCCTTGCTTAGGTACTCAATCGTTTCACTCTGCATGAATAGAGGTGTCTGAGAAGGGTAAAACTGCTCATAGAGATTATTGAATACAATCTCTGCATCTGCACCACCGTTGCCATGGTAAATACATGGACAACAACCAGTTTTTTCATTGTGCAGCTGATTGCCAAGTTTTTTTGTATCAGGTTCATGTGTTTGGAAAATATACTGCTCATAATCAAGTTTTATGTCAAAAATGTTCTCAAGATATGCCATTTGCACAAATAACTGGTCATCTTCGTCATCTTCAATAGAATCAAAGGACATCATGTCTCTTAAAGCAGATACTCTACCAATATAGGTGCCACTATTCAGATATGGATAAGGTTCATGTAGGTTTGGGAAATCATTTGCTAAACTTTGTTCTGGCCAACAGATACTTTCACTACTAAATACCATATCAGCATCAAAATCCTCAAACCTTTCTAATATGGTCTGCATATTATCTGCATAAAACACATCATAACCATCAGTGAATAGAACAACATCGTTGTCGTGTTTATTTTCTAAAAACTTAAGCATGAGATTTATTTTCATGCCACCACCTCTTGCGGTCATGTCAGTTCCTCTCCAATCTACATTCAGACCAATATTGATTGGATAAATACCGTGATGAGCTGCACTTGTGTTTAACTTTTGCATTCTATGTCTGTCTGTTCCGCAAGTAGTGGCAAACACTTTGTAATTGCGAAATGTCTCACCTTTTTCTATATCACCTAATTCTCTTGGTTGTTGATTACAAGCATCTTTCGTTAAAGCAACAATTGACATAGAACCTGATGCTAAGACTTCTGGCAAAAACTCATCAACAGGAATGAAATCGTCATAATTTACTTGATCTAATAAATGCTCAGCTCCTTTCACTGTTAGCACATAAGCAGTCATGTTGTATGGGTAATTTGGTATTTCTGTGCCGTCGTCCTGTGGAATCACTTTTGTCGGTTCATTCTCGTTGCGTTGTAGATAAATAAAATCATATTTCTTTGATAACTCTTTGAAATATTTCTCATTCCACAATGCATTTATTTTGGCATCGTCCTCCATGACAATAACTGTCTCATTCATCTCAACACATTTCTTCCATGCTTTTATATGAGATAGAAAACAAGCAACCTCGTTGTTTAGCATCTTTCTATTCTTAAATGGGTCTCTCCAACCCTTTCTTGCAGTTATATGTCTAAAAATGTTAGATGCACCGTCAATAGCTTCTATGTATTGAAAGTTCTTAAGATTATTGTCTTGGAAAAGTTTTTTGCGGTCTGTTCTACGCAATAAAGATATGACTAATTTCTTCATATCAAAGCATACAAATCATTTTGTTCTACATAGACCATATAACCCTTTGATTCTAACAATCTTTTAGCATAAGTGTCGTCTATGTGCGTGTGTTCTATTTTTATTATGTCAGGTTTAATATCCCAATCGTAAGGTTCAAGAATGTTCAACTCATGTCCTTCTGTGTCTATTTTTAAGTAGTTTATATGCTCCCAACCTGATTCAGTTATCAGTTTGTTTAATGTCATACATGGCACATCTAAGAAGTAATCAACAAACTTCTGATTACCTTTTAGATCAAAGAGCCTTTCTCCTTGGTGATTTTCTGCCACAACACTTGATATACCTCGTCTCCAATCACCCAATGCTCTTGTTTCGTGTCCGTTATCCTTGGCAACTGCGAAATTGATCTTGCCGTTGTAATCACTTATTGCGACATCTTTTAATATGAGATTTTCTCTATGTTCTATATTTTGTGTAATCTTTTCTAGTTTTTTGTAATACGGTGGTGAGGGTTCACACATTATTCCCAACCAATGTCCTGTGTTTATTAAATCTATGTTTGTCTCAAAATCACATGCACCTATTTCAATAAAAGTTTTCATCATTTCCATTTTGGTCCCTCTATCCATGCAACAAGAGATTTTCTAATACCTTCTGTTACTGGTGTTACTTTATGTCTAATTGGTGAGGGAAATACCAGTATAGTGCCTTTTGTTTTCAAAGCATTTGCATTCGGTTGTTCGTATTGTCGGTCTAATATGAAATTACCACCCTCATAATCCTCAGGATCACTAAGCTGTATTGTTATGCTTAGTTTCCTATCATTCATTGTTTGATTTGCCCAAAAAGTATCGTAATGCCAGTTGTAATGTCCGTTCTCATCTCCCTCATAGATAGTGTATTGTATATCTTGTATGGTATCTATTTGCACACCAAAAGCACTTCTATTTGCTAGTGTTGCATATCTCCAAAGTAAGTCATGTATAAATCGTGAACCAACATCGTAAGGATTTATCCAACGCACAGTAGATTTTCTAACTTGTTCGTCTGTTTCACCTTGACCAACAACTGCTTCTTTCGGTGTGTAGTATTCGCACTCTTTTATTATTGATGCAACTGTTTCGTTATTTAACTCACCACTCCACATCTGCCAAATACTGTTCATATAAAGTCTCCTGACTTTATTTCTATCTTATACCTTTTCGGAATAAATAACCAGTTATACCAAGCTATAAAAGTTTGTATAACCGGCAGTGACACCAGAAGCTGCAAAGTGTCTGCTAACTCCGGATATTGTTACGGCTGCATATTTATAAATAATTCTGTTGTACCCTGATGTTACTGATGTCGCACCTGTTCTTGTGTGTGTGCCACCTGTACCTGTATTTCTATAATCAATTAAATCACTAAGTTGTGCCACTCCATCTAATTTAAAGTCTAGTCTTGTCCAATCTGTATCACCTGTCTGGGCACCACTTCCTTCAAATACAATGTAAACATCAGTCTGCGTAGAAAAACCTACTTGGTGAGAATCAGCAACAATAGCACTCAACCATTTATTACCATCAAACTGCGAACCTAATTGTGATAATGGTTTCGGACTAGTTGTGAAAGTTGAGTTGCCATCAAATAACTGACCTATCTGTGTTGTTACTCCACCTGCAGTTGCAGCTTGAACACCACCGGCTGTTCCCCATCCAATTACTGAATGCAATACTGCACTTTTACCTGAACCGGATGAATAACTAGTATTGCCACCCAACACCTTGAAGGTTGATTTGAAATCTGCAAATTGTCTTGCACTGCCGGCCGGTTGTTGCACCCTTGAAGTAGTTGCACCATTTGCCCTTGGTGACCTATCAGCATAAGTGTCTTGCGTTGCTATGTTTACACTACCACTTCTAACTGATGTTGAGTTTAGATTTTCTGCTACATCACCAATACTGTCAGCATCTACATTTGTTGTTGATATTCTTCCCATGTTATTTCAATTCTATTGTAGTGTGTATTTCGTCAGTTTGATAGGTTTCAGGATCAGCAACATCATTGGTCTTAACAGAACCATCAATTGTCGGTTCAATATCAACACTTGGTCTTGTTACACTGATTGTCTCTGATTTTTCTTGTTCTATTTTGTTTGCATAATTGAATGAATCATCGTCCACATCAGCAGTAAGAATACGAAAAGCAATAGAACTAGATTTCATTGCTATAAAATTCCAATGTGTGGCACTGTATGTTGATTTGATTGCAGTTGTTTGTGGTCCCCAACAATCTTTTGAGAACACCCAGCTTTTTGAATCATCTACCAAACCGACAAGACCATGATCGGTATTCCAATGATTAGTGTCTGCATCGTAAAACCCTGAATGCAAAAGTTTACATACATTATCTTTGTAAACACCTAGAACTGTATATGTATAGTTTTTGCCTATTGGTGCATTAACTGTATTGTCGGCATACTGAAGCATGATTTGTTGCCAATGATATATTTTTTCCTCATTAGTTAAATCATCTGTGCCATAGGAATAATTGCCATTCTCTATATCTTCTTTTGATGCATCGTATAAATCTTGAAATACACCTGAATCAATTTCTGCTTGCACTTCTGCTTTGTTGAGGAACTTTGCTGTCCAAGACATTACTTGTCCTCTAGTTTGCTAATCCTTTCTTCAAGGTCTTTATAACCGTCTAAGTCGGTTAATCCTTTCGGTGAGTGTGAATCTTTTGCTAATTCTTCTATCATCACTTGTTGTTCTTTTATTGCCTGAATAAGCAACGGAACAAGTTTGTCATACCAAACAGTTAGGTATTTACCGTCAATAGGAGCCTCTGTGATGACCTCTGGCAATATCTTTTGTATTTCTTGAGCAGATACACCAACCTGTCTTTGATCGTTGTCATATCCGAGTTCTTTTGCAGTTTCATTTTCTACAAAATAGTAACCTGAGACTTGCATAACTTTGGCAACGGCATTGTCAATCTCACCAATAAAGTCTTTCAATCTTTCATCAGAGTAGAAAGCAGTTATATTGTTTGTTGCTCTAATCTCACCGGCAGTTCCACTTCCGGCAGTTCCTACTCCTAAACTATTGACCTGTGCATTTGAGTTTGTAGTAAATCCACCTGTTGGTCCAGTTGGTCCAGTTGGTCCAGTTGGTCCTGTCCCACCATTACTTCCATTGGAACCAGCTTGTCCTTTCTGACCCTTCTGTCCAGTAGGTCCAGTTGGTCCAGTTCCACCACTGCTTCCTGTCGGTCCTGTTGGTCCAGTAGGTCCAGCTGAACCTTGAATACCTTGCGACCCAGTAGGTCCAGTTGGTCCAGTAGGTCCAGTACCACCAGTCGGTCCAGTTCCTCCAGTCTGTCCTTTTTGACCTTTCTGTCCAGTCGGTCCAGTACTGCCAGTTTGTCCCTTCTGTCCTTTTTGTCCAGTGCTTCCAGTAGGTCCAGTTGAGCCTGTCGGTCCAGTGCTACCAGTATTTCCTGTAACACCCTTTTGACCTTTACTTCCTGCACTTCCAGTTGGTCCAGTACTTCCTGTCGGTCCAATACTCCCAGTTGCACCAGTTTGTCCTTTTTGTCCTTGTGGTCCAGTTCCACCAGTTGGTCCAGTTCCACCTGTGGGTCCAGTATTACCAACCTCACCCTTCTGTCCTTTCTGTCCTGTGGGTCCAGTTCCACCTGTCCCACCAGTTTGACCCTTCTGTCCTTTACTGCCAGTCGGTCCAGTATTTCCGGTTGGTCCAGTATCACCAGTGGGTCCAGTATTGCCAGTCTGACCTTTCTGTCCTTTACTTCCATCACTGCCCGCACTTCCAGTTGGACCTGTTGGACCAGTTGGACCAGTATTTCCAGTGCTACCAGTTGTTCCTTTCTGACCTTTACTGCCGGCAGAACCAGTTGAGCCAGTTGGTCCAGTACCACCAGTTGCTCCGGTCTGGCCTTTCTGTCCTTTATCTCCCTGTGATCCTGTCGGTCCAGTCGGTCCAGTGCTTCCTGTCGGTCCAGTACCACCGGTCTGACCTTTCTGACCCTTATCACCTTGACTTCCAGTAGAACCAGTATTACCAGTCTGTCCTTTCTGGCCTTTTGAACCAGTTGGACCTGTGCCACCTGTGTTTCCAGTTGGACCAGTATTTCCAGTCTGACCTTTTTGACCCTTGTCTCCCTGACTTCCAGTTGGACCAGTATCTCCTGTGGGACCAGTTGGACCTGTTCCACCAGTACTTCCAGTTTGTCCTTTTTGACCCTTGCTTCCAGCTGACCCTGTGCTTCCTGTTGGACCAGTGGGACCAGTACCACCAGTCTGTCCTACTTCACCCTTCTGTCCTTTATCACCATCGGAACCATCGGAACCATTACTGCCTGATGGACCTGTGTTTCCAGTTTGTCCTTTCTGACCTTTATCACCCTGACTGCCTTGTGGACCAGTTGGACCAGTAGAACCTGTATTGCCAACTTCTCCCTTTTGACCCTTACTTCCTGTTGGTCCCTGTATTGAGCCCCCACTAGTAAAACTACTGCCATCGTAAATATGTAATGAATCATCTGCCTGAACGATATAGGCATCACCTTGACTTGGTGTTGGTGAGGACGGTAATGCATTTGTATTAGCAACTTGCCCTTTAAATGTTATGCCTGTTCCAGTACTTCCTGTTGGACCAGTTGGACCGGCATTACCAGTGGTTCCTTTTTGTCCTTTATCCCCAGTGCTACCAGTCTGGCCTTTTTGTCCCTTACTTCCATCACTTCCGTCATTACCATCTGAACCGGCAGAACCAGTATTACCAGTTTGACCCTTCTGACCCTTATCTCCTTGCGAACCTGTCGGACCAGTGGGACCAGTATTTCCAGTTGGACCTGTGCCACCAGTTGAACCGACTTCTCCCTTCTGACCCTTGTCTCCTTGGGGTCCAGTTCCACCAGTTGGACCAGTTGAGCCAGTATTTCCAGTATTTCCTGTCTGACCCTTCTGTCCTTTTGAACCATCACTCCCATTCGTTCCAGCTTCACCTTTTTGTCCTTTAGAACCATCACTGCCATCGGAACCATCATTACCGTCTGACCCACTTGGACCAGTTGCACCAGTTTGACCTTTTTGTCCTTTGTCTCCGGCATTTCCAGTATTTCCAGTTGGACCTGCAGGACCAGTGTTTCCAGTAGCACCCTTTTGTCCTTTGTCTCCCTGTGAACCAGTTGGACCTGTGCTTCCAGTATTACCTGTGTTTCCAACTTCACCTTTTTGTCCCTTATCACCAGTAGAACCAGCTGGACCAGTCGTACCAACTTCTCCTTTTTGTCCCTTGGAACCGGCACTACCAGTTGGACCAGTGCTTCCTTGTGGACCTGTGCTACCAGTGTCTCCTGTTGAGCCAGTTACACCCTTTTGTCCTTTCTCTCCTTTGCTTCCATTTGAACCATCATTGCCGTCTGAACCGGCAGGACCACTAGCCCCTGTCTCACCTTTTTGACCTTTACTGCCATCTGAACCATTTGTGCCAGACTGTCCTTTCTGTCCTTTGTTTCCATCGTTCCCATCTGAACCATCTGAACCAGATTCACCCTTTTGTCCTTTATCACCTTGTGATCCTGAACCGGTGGGACCAGTAGGACCAGTTACACCGATCTCTCCCTTCTGACCTTTATCTCCATCTGTTCCATTGGTGCCATTTGTTCCAGCTTCTCCTTTCTGACCCTTTGAACCAGCTGCACCATCGTTTCCATCAGAACCACCAACACCTGTTTCTCCTTTTTGACCTTTATCACCAGTGTTGCCAATTTCTCCTTTCTGACCCTTCGTTCCATCAGTTCCATCAGAACCAGCTGAACCAGTTGAACCTGTGGAACCAGTCTCACCCTTTTGACCCTTATCACCTGTAATTGAGTTTCCTTGTTGACCTTTTTGACCTTTGCTACCGTCATTACCATCATTTCCAGATGGTCCCTGACTTCCAGTTTCACCTTTCTGTCCTTTGCTACCATCTGAACCACTCGGACCAGTAGCACCACTTGGACCAGTATCACCAGTAACACCACCCTCACCTTTTTGTCCTTTACTTCCACCGGCTCCAGTAGAACCAGTCTCACCTTTCTGCCCTTTAGAACCTGTGTCACCAATATCACCAGTTCTTGCAAAAGTTATTATTAGTTCTTCGGCATTACTGAAAGATGTTGCACCACTTAGATAAGATACTGGTACTTTGAAATATCCTGTTGCTTCCGTGATTGAACCACCGATTTGAAACAAGGCAAAGTCTGTGGCATCAGTTTTGTTTGATATGCGGATATGCCCTTTGATTGTAGAGGTTGAATCATCAATTGTTCTTAGATATGCCTGTATGTCCGTTGATGCTTGATCTTCGTCATCAATAAACATTTGTGATGCTGATGATAGGTTTGCATTATTAAATTTAACAATACCGGCAGTTGGGTCACTATCTGTTGTGTTTGTTGAGAAGTTGTAATTTACAGTTTGACCACCGAAATTTCCCTCAACACCTTTCTGTCCTTTATTTCCAGACTGTCCTTTTTGTCCTTTATCACCAGTCGCACCAGTGTTTCCTGTAACTCCGACTTCACCTTTCTGACCCTTGCTTCCAGTAGCCCCAGTGTCCCCAGTAGTTCCTTTCTGACCCTTGTCCCCAGTTGCACCAGTATTACCAGTGGCACCTGTATCTCCTGTCGTTCCTTTCTGTCCTTTATCTCCTTGTGAACCAGTATCACCAGTCGTTCCCTTCTGACCTTTGTCTCCCTGACTTCCTGTAACCCCAACTTCTCCCTTCTGACCTTTAGAACCAGTTACACCAACTTCTCCTTTCTGTCCTTTATCACCTTGACTTCCAACTTCTCCCTTTTGTCCTTTATCTCCTGTGTTTCCAGTAGAACCAGTCTGTCCTTTCTGACCAACTTCACCTTTCTGACCTTTATCCCCAGTGGCACCTGTTGGACCGGCAACAGTTGAGTCTGCACCAGTTTGACCTTTCTGACCTTTCTCTCCTTTTTGTCCGGCACCACCAGCTGCTCCCTGTGTGCCAACAGTTATGACTGATATGTCGTTTGGACCAGTTATTGTTATCTTTTTGACTATACTCATCTACTTACATTACCTCTTATTGAGTATGTGCCTTCAAGTATGCGATCTACTTTGTTATTTGAATCTGTGAGTTTTATATCGTAAACACCGTCACCAACTTGTAGTGATCCTGTATCAGTTGCGGATATTTCTAATGTAATTGTGCCGGCAGCTCCACCCATTGTTGCTCTGCCATTTGCTACGGTTAATGTAATGACTTCTGAGGTGTCGTCCTGATTCTTTCTTAAATCCATCTCAGCACTAAACCCTGTTAAGTTTATTACTGTGTCTGATGCGTCTTTAAGAGTCAAGACATGCTTGAATGTTGCTCCTTGCTCTATGATGAAATGATGAAATCCTGCAGCCATGTACTAATCCTTTATTTGTCATGGTTTCTACCATTTCAGCATCTGCTTAAAACTATATTAACAATATTACCGTTTTTTGGATAGTCTAGCTTTTCTTAGTAGATTTCTTTGGACGACCTCTTTTCTTGGTTGTTTTCTTTGGAGCAACACCACCTTCCCATGCTTCATTAACATCAGGTGTATCAGGGTCATCTCCAACGAGTTGTCCCTTCTTATTTCTTGCTCTTTTTGGTTCTTCTTCAACCTCTTTGACTTCACCGTCCATATCAACAGTTTCTTCTACTGAATCAACCTTGACTTCCATTGCCCAACCATTTGCCACAAATGTTTGCATATTTGCTTCTTGCCAATCTTCGGAAGCATCAACGATTTCATCTGCTTCGTAAAGTTTAACCTCTGAACCAAGTGCATCAGCAGTAGCTGGTTTTGGGACTATAATTTTATATTTTTTTGCCATCTTTTTTCCTTAAAAATGGGGAGGCCTAAACCTCCCCAAAACTTCAACAATTATCTATCTGAATTTGATGATGCATCAGAACTATGTCTGGCATGACTCAAAATAACAGATGCTGACATTGCGGTACCTGTTGAATGCGACCCTGTAAGGTCTGCGACAACTCTTATATACCTTTTGCTACCAAGATAACCAATAGTCATTATCTGTGGTGACTCTGCATTGTCATCTAATGTTAAGAATATTCCGGACGAATCCACTGCACCGTCAGCAACCAAAGCATTATCGGTTACTGCAGTGTAAGTGCTATCATCATCTGATTCTTCAAGTTTGAAGTCAATCTTAACTGATGAAGAAAGTGTTACACCCTCTGCACCAGTATCAACAACAACCGAAGCTGATTCAAATCCAAGAAGGTCCACTCCACTTCCATTAGTGTCAGAACTGACAACTGCCGGTGCAAGTGATTGAACCATTTTTATATTATTTGCTAAATCTTGCATAATTCACCTTCCCTTAACTTGCGATTTTTTGTTTAACGATTGCTTCAGCTTGTACTACTTGACCACCGACTCTCCTTCTTGCGAGATAACGGACATTACCATTAGCTGCAACAGTGTAAGGATCACGAAGTACTGATAAAGCTACTCTATCAATAATCAGATATGCTCTCCTAAAATCACCAAACATTACTGGGAATGCATTTCCTGCAATATTAGGCATATCTGTTACTTCTACATATGGATAACCGAGAATGGTATTTGGAACTCCTGCCTGTAATGACATTCCAGCTTGGAATACATATTGACCGGCAGTATCTTTTAATTTTCTAATTTCTGCTAATGTGCTTCTATTGAAAATGAAAGAACCATTTCTACCATAATCTGATTTAATAGAATGAACTAAAGAAATCAGACCGTCTGCGGTTAGTGCACTAGCACTTCCGGAATTAACTTCTGAAACACTACTGTTCTGCAAAAGTCCTTCTGGCTTGTTAACACTATTTCCACTCACAAACGCAGTTCCTTCTGCTTTTGCAAATTGCTCTGCAAACTCAGACTGCATTTCTGCTTCTAGGTTAAATACTGAATCTTCTAAGTTAGCTTCAGATATATGCACCTCTGCGTAATGCTCGTGTGCAGGGATTTCTTCTAAACCAACCTGATATCCAGTTGTTTCTGATCTCGTACCAGTTTCTCCAACCCACTGAGCTGCAAATGTGCCGACTTTCTTTGGAAATTGGACAGATTTGCTAGAAGTATTTCTAACTCTTGCAATTGATCTGATTGGTGATATTTCAGTAATATCTTTAATCATTTCTCTTACATACTCAGGTGGTGCTAAATATCCACCAGTAGAATCATTACTTACCGTTAATGCTTTCTTTTCTTCCGGTGTTAGGGCTTTATCACCTTTTCTGCACCAGTCGTTAAAAGCTTTAAGGGTCATATCAACTTGAGGTGTGTCTAAACCGGCATCTGGTCTTGTAACCATTTTTTCAATGCTGATAAGTCTTTCCTCTAGTTTTGCGTCAGATTCATCTCTTGCTTCTACTGATGCTTTAACATCTTCCAATGATTGAAGTTTCTCCTCAATCTTATCCAATTTTGCATCAGCATCACTAGTAGATAAACCTTTTTCTATGTTATCCAATCTTTCGTCATTGGTCTTTTTGAACTCGTCAAATGCCTTTCCGAACTCTTGGACAACTGTTTTTACATCTTCCGACATAATTTTTCTCCTAAAGTTTAAATTTATTAGTTAATACCTTAATCGCATCTACGACATCAGCATTTGAGTGAACCTCTCGTTCATCAAAAGACTTGAACACTGCTGTTGCAGCTTTTTTTGCTTCAGAACGAGATAATTGGAAAGCATCACGCAGACCTTTCTCCCACTCTCTGACAGTAATGTCCTCTCCCTTCACCTGTCGCACGGTTGCTCGTGGATTCATAGGAAAAGTGACTAAAGACACTTCCATCAGTTTGACTTCTTTTATTATTCTTCTGTTTGTGTTTTTTTCGTATGAAACAGATTTCTGATCAACCTTAAAACCTATTGAGAGTCCATCAAGTGCTCCCATTTTCATAAGTTCGTATGCTTCTGCACCGGCTTGTGTTTTAAGTGCTAATCTTCCTCTAACAACTAAACCTTTACTGTCCTCGTAAATCTCATCAAATTTACCAATAGGCATATCTGACTTATGTTGGTATAGAAGTTTGACATTATCTGCTGATCTAAATTCTTGCAGTGATTTGGTGAAGGCACCTTTTTGTATAACATCGTTGCCAAGATCGGTATTGCCAAAGATTGACCCATATCCCTCAAATGAACCATACTCTTTGCTCTCATCTTCCTCTAATGTTTTGTATTCTGCTTTTACATTTTCTGTTTGAGGTTCAGAATATCTAACATCTCTGCCAGTTTTACTTATATATTCTGCGTGAGTTTTGCAAGGCATGTAAACGGTTCTACCGTTGTCATCGTGCGAGTGTGTGCCACTACATCCGATTGCTTCTGCTCTTTCTTTTGCTTCAGCCTCAGTAGTGAAAACATCTCGTCTCAGTTGTCTTTTAGATTCCTCATTATCCTGTCTAGAATCTTCCTCTGAAGCTGATTCGTTATCAGTCTGAGAATCCACAAGTTCTTGCACTTTTTCTAGTGCTGATTTCAAATCACTCATAAAGATTCTCCATTTTTTTAAAATTATTCCATATATGGTATATCAATGCAACAATTCAGTCCATATCTCTAGCATCAACATAAACAATGCTACACCTACAATTTATCACATTTTCTGGTCCACCGTTAGGATCACCCACATGTTGCATCAACTTACCACCTACTTCAAATGGTTCGTCCATCGGTATTGCAGGTTTGTTTGCCATCTCTCCATGTGCATCTCTAGTTCTTAAATCATTTACTGGCACCCACTTCTTCATCATTTGCATACCTGTATCTTGTTGTAATATGCCGTGGTATCTATGGTTTGCTAAACCAGCTGCATTATGTGTTTCAGTTCTTGCAATCATGTTTGCTCTCCCTCTTGTTATGAACCTGTATTTGCTAGCAATCTCCCTTGCAATACGGTCTATTGAATAACCTAACACTCTTAAACTTTCTATGTCTTTTGATATACGGTTTGCTATGTTGATTGAAACACCGGCAAGGATTAGATTTCTTGAGTTGTAATATTCTGCAACAAGTTCCTCAAAGTCTCTTGCACGACCAAATATAAATGCTTCTGCTTCTTGTTTCTGATTGTTGGTGTTGTATTTGCTTTCATTGAACTCAAAGATTGTTCTGTAAACTTTTTTGAAGTGTTGTTCAATCAAAGGTTGGAAATCATCTTGCATTCTTCTTGCAAACTCTGAAACTTCAAACCTTCCAAACTCACGATACAGAAACATAGATGCACCCACTTGTTTCCGCATGACTGCATATACTCTTTTTGCAAATCTTCTTTCTAGGTTATTTTTAATACGAAGTAATACACGAGCCTCTCGTGCTGTATTCACCCTTCTCCGTATTGTGTGAGATTCTTTACTTGCTACTGAGTGGGTGACCTTTCGGGAATAAATCTGTGTCATGTTTGCCACCTCTGAATCTTCCTGTTCGCAATGCACTTAAAAAGCTATTCACACGAGCATATGCCCAACGATCACTTCCACCTTGTGCTATCACCGACGGTCTCACTGAACTTCTATTCGTATTGTAAGCCCCAACACCACGACGGAAAACTGCTTCAAGCATACGAAGTGTTACTCGTTTTGTTTTGCTATCACCATATTTCTCATTGTGTTTGCTTACTTTGTTCTTTAGACCTTCTCTGACTTTACCAGTTATTCTTGGTGCCTTTTCTTCATACTTCTTATCCCTTTCGGTCATAATCTGATTTCTTTTTCTTGTGGACCAACTGAATCCGGCATCACCACCCCACAATGCCCATGCAATACGACCATTACTTGGATAACCGTCTTGACTTGGTTTGAATCCTTGACCTTCTTTATCTACTTCATGTCTTGAGAAAAAACTATACATTCTTAAAACTGTGTCCGGTGATAGTCTTTCTTTTCTTATCAGTTGGTTTGCTCTTGCCAGTCCGACTTGTGTCCCACCTCTGCCATATTCTTTTCTCCAATCAAGACCTCTTTGTGCTTCGTTTTTCATACTGTCTGTTGGTGTGAGGTCTAAATCTGCCATTGCTTTTATAGCTTCTTCAAACCAGTCGTCCATGTCATCATACATTTCTTCTTCAACTGTATCTTCTTCCTCATCCTCTTGTTCCGGTCTCATTTCTTCAAGGTCTCCCACCTCATCTGGATCCAGTGGATTTTCAGGTTCTTCAACATCTGTGTCACCAATCGGAATGAGGGCAGCTGATATATATAAGTCATCACCACCGTCAACTGGACTTCTTCCTAGTTCTTCCCTTGCTTCGTTTCTGCTAAGAATACCCATGTTTACTGCACTCACCATGTTCTCATAGGTCTTTCTTTTTCTTTCTGCTAAGGCCGGTATTGAATCAATATCAAAACGCATCTCCAATCCTTCACCATACATTGGTGTCAACCACTCATTGAAGTCAGACTCAATCTGTCTTAAGTGAGGGATAATGGTTTCTTCATACAATGCCAGTCTTGCTTCTGCCACATTTGCATAGGTTTGTGCATCAGGAACACCAACCAATTGACTCGGCACACCAAAGCATAATGCAATATCAGTAGCTGCCATGTGTTTGAGATTTAAGAAATCCATATCTTTTGGACTCAATGACATTTCTTTCCAATCAAAATCACCTTCAAGTAAAAGTGGTCTCCCTGCATTGTGTGAACCTTGAAAACGATTATTTAGATCGGTTAGTAATTGCTGTCTTTGTGATTCAGATAAACTAACTGAGAATCCTTGGTCATCTTTTGGTTTGAATACAACTGCTCCACTTGGTCTTGCACCATTACTTAAAAGATTGATGTTGTGATTTGATGCGAGATTGTGCTGATCTACTTCAACTGCAGCTGCAAACAAAGGTGATGCACCATAGTAATCATCAAGTGGGTTCCAAAGTTTTAATTGTTTGACATCACTCTTACCAGTCTCAGGGTCAATCGGATATGAAGCAGATACTTTGCCATTTACTTTGTAATCATAAGAATCAGGTATTGTTTTATTTCTTGATGAGTTTATTTCTACTCTATCCGGTCTTAGAAAATGTAACTCTTGCGGAGGTCCCGCATTGCCAGTTTTGAGGATATAGCAATTACCTGATAGTAAGAGATAGCCTGACAATGCGGAAATGAACTCACTTCTTGATTGAAGTGGGTTTGGTCTGTTCAATAAATCTAGTAGTGGGTGTCTTTCTAATAAATCATCACCGGCAAAAACTTGTATTGCTACTGCACTGGCACCTTTTGATATTTCGTTTACGCATCTGTAAACAATGGCATTCTGTAAATATCCTTCGTCTGCCAAATCGTGATAATCATAATCTCTTACTTTGTTTGATGGTATGCCGAAATAACCCATCATTGATTCTTGTTTTGTTTGAATGCTGTTTGTCCCAAACAGTCTCTGAAAAAAGTTCCTATTGTCTTGTGCCATTTAACTAACTCTCCAATTTATATCACCTCTTGATTTACTTAGTTCTGCTAATGCCCAAACAAGTGCATCAAGTCGGTCTGGTGAGGACTGGTTTGATTCTCCAGTATAAGAACACATTTGACTTTCTAATTCAGGGAAGCACCCAACATGATGAACTTTTCTTTGCTCGTATAAAGCACTTACCGGCTCTGCACGCATTATCTTCCCACGACTTGCACGCACTGCACGATAAGGAATGTTCACATCTATGCTTCTTAACAATCGTTCTACTAAATCTCCACCGTTGTTTACTTCTGCAACGATGCGGTCAGCATTCCAATCGTAATATGCATTGATTGCTTTCCTTGCCCATCCATCTGGACTGTACCGATCAGACAGGTCCTCTAACACATAATACTCGTTTTTATGATCTTTTCCAACTACAACAATACCAGTCTCGTCTGAGTTGGGATTGTTTGTTACGGCTGGGTCTATTGCAACCACTATCTGTTTTAACTCATGGTCTGTTTCTTCTGATACTCTTGCTTCCTCAATAAGTTCTGCATTCCATAATGCACCCTCTACTGCATCTATTATTTCCGCAAACAACTCTTGTCGTCCTAAGTTCGTTCCCTCGTATTTCTCTTTTAACATTTCCAATGCCGAGTCTGCCAAGTTTTCTACATTCTCAAATGTGCTTCCTCTATATGTAATGCAATCTTCTCGTTCAATAAGGTCTTTAATAATCTTAGTTGGTTTGGGTGTTGTGGTTATGATGCATTGTGGTTTGTCTCCCAATCTCAATCCAAACATCAATTGGTCAAATGCTTCCGGATATCTCCAAACTGCTAATTCATCACACCATGCACGGTGAAACTGTGGTCCTCTTAATCTGTCTGGTTCTTGAGCTGCAAATCCGATTATCTTTGAACCATTGACTAACCGTATCTCATTTAAAGAACTTGAATAACCTTTCTGATTCTTTCTGTCTAAACATGCATCAGGGATTATTGACATAAGGCCTGATGGTCCACCAAAACAAACTCTACGCAAATCTCCATGTGTTGGTGCCACTACTGCACAATTAACATTTGGATTCTTTAATGCATAAATAGCCATGTCTTGTGCACCGGTTCTTGTTTTTCCCCAACCTCGTCCGGCAAGTATCAACCATATAAAGAAATCTTTATTGGGTGCAAGTTGTTTGTTTCGTGCTTGAGTAATCCAACTACTGTAAAGTAATGTCGTTGCTTCCTGACTTTGATCTTGCATATTCGTCCAAGATTTCCATAGCTTCTCGGAAGGCAGTGTCGTCTTTGACATTGGCATTTATATTCTCCGTTGATTCACCTAGTGCCAACTTCGCAATCCTTTGTGCGGTTGCAGCTGCTGATACTAGACTTCTTAATTGAGCTGCCGGCATACCCAGTTGACCTCTATTGATTCTCAATGTGTTGTCTTGCAACATCTTGGCTACGGTACTGTATATCCCTTTTGCTAAATTGATTGAACTGTTATCAAAGTTTATAGACTCCTCAACCCTTCTTTGTAATCTCTTTTTCTCTATCTCTTTTTCAAATGTTATTTGATGTTCGTCTCTTTGATACTTCCATTTTTCAGTTTGTGCCAATCTGTATAAACTAGATTTTGCCACTTTGTGTTTTTTGATTAATGCATCTAATGTTGGGAACTCTTTTACACCATCAGTCTCAATGCCATATACGAAACTTTGACGCATCTCATTTTTTAGTTTTGGTGTCAGTTTTTTAACTTTGCTTACTTTTTTGTTCATATATTCCCACTTTTTCTAAAAACTTTTCAGGATCACACTGCATACATTACAGGCTTTTTTGACATATTAACATAAATTATTCCTTTTAGGGTTTGCTTATAAACTTTCTTGCTCCATAATGATGCTTGAGTTGAATTTTTTTTGGAGTAAAAATGAATAAATCAAATCAAAACAAATACGAAATCTTCACTTGTCCTATGCTTGGATATGCTCATGCTTATGTCATGGAACTAGCTGGGAATGGGAGTTGTGAGTTTTTATATACGGCACCGTTGTTCAAAGACGGTACTGTTGACCATACGCAATGGGGTACACTTGCTGATGATGATGCTGTCTGTAAAATCATAGACAGTCCTGTGAAAGTTGTCATTGATGAAATGCCTATTGATGAATTTAATAAATTACTTTTTGGAGAAAAATATGAGTAAATCAGATGATTTCAAAAATGCGTTATACAATGCACTCAAAAGAGAGAATGTCTCAGATAAGTGGATTCAAGACCATTTGATTGTTGTTGACCAAGGTCAGGTTCATGTTCAGAAGACTGGTCTTGATAAACAAAAGAAAAAGACAAAGCACAAATAATTATGTCAGTGCAAATGTCTCATGCCGGTTGGCAGATTACTGGTCTTACACCTACGAAAAAAATAATCTTATTACTGCTCTGCAATTATGCTGATGAGAATAATCAATGTTATCCCTCACACAGACATATTGCTGATAAAGTTGGATTGAAAGACACGAAGGGAGTTCAAAGAACAATCAAGGAGTTTGAGGAACTTGGATTGTTAAGCATTGAACATCGTAAGACTGCAAATGGTGGTTTCACATCAAATAGATACACACTTCTTTTACCTATGGGTGCAAATACCACTAGGGTTGTAAAGACGGTGAGTGATACCGTTGTGGAACCTGACAATACTAAAGAAGATACGAAAACTTTATATACAAAAGAGTTTCAAGTATTTTGGTCCGACTATCCTCGCAAGATCGGAAAATATGCATCTGCAAAATCATTCAAGAAAGCTTTGAAAGTTATAAATGCGTTAGAGTTACAAGTTGCGTGTATTAACTATGCAAAGTATGTTGAGGATAATAAAGTTGAACAAACATTTATACCTCATGCAACGACTTGGTTAAATAATCGTAGATGGGAAGATTACAAAGAATATAAACCCAAATCACAAAGAAGTGATAAAGGATTTTTACAAGGATAATTATGAGTTATGAATTACAAAAGAAATTAGATGCAGAAGGTATAAGAAATTACGATACATCAAAATCAAATCAGAAGTTGAAGTGTCCTAAGTGTCAACCACCACACAAACCCCAAGACAATCCATTAAGTCTCACAATTAAGAGTGATACTGCATTATGGAATTGTCATCATTGTGGTTATAAAGGTGTTTGGTCTGAAAGCTATACACCTTATAGACCTTTTGAGAAAAAGAAAGAATATGCTAAACCTCAAGTAAAAGATAAACCTAATAAAGCAAACTTTCTTTATGAGTTCTTCAATGATCGTAGGATCACGAAAAACACCGTAGATGCTTTCAAAATTTATAATGAAGGCAATTGGATTGCATTCCCTTATTACGATAAGACGAGCAATCTAGCAAATATCAAATATAGAACCAAAGATAAGAAGTTTAAACAAAGTCCTAACACAAGACCGACATTGTATAACTATGACAATATCTATAAAGAGAGCATGGTCATATTTGTTGAAGGTGAAATGGATGTATTGTCTTTGGCAGAAGTTGGTTTCAAAAATGCTACTACTCTCCCAAATGGTGCACCGAAAGAAGCTAAATTTGCCAAAGATGATGCACGGTTTGAACCTCTGCGACACTGTCCACTAAGTGCAAAGAAGATTGTTCTATTTACTGACAATGACTCAAGTGGTCGTGCATTGCATAAAGAGTTATTGCACAGGTTTGGAAAAGACCTTTGTTGGTATGTATCACTTCCGGAAGGTTGCAAAGATGCTAATGAAGTATTGATGAAACATGGTGCAGTAACACTAAAGGAAATGATAGATGATGCCAAACCTTATCCTGTGGACGGTCTTTATACTGCTAATGATTATTGGGACCAAATACAAGACTTGTATGAAGGTAATTATGAAAAACCTTACGAAATCGGTTTGAAGGGTTTGGATAAGTTATACAAAATACTTAAAGGCACCTTTCATGTTGTTACTGGTATTCCGAATCATGGTAAGAGTTTATTTTT
>CEON01054347.1_pt1 | contig 20898 bp, 4 predicted proteins | sample 530291 | NCBI WGS metagenome assembly CEON01 (sample SAMEA2619888, study PRJEB7988) | marine metagenome | biome: marine biome (ENVO:00000447); feature: surface water layer (ENVO:00002042); material: "saline water (ENVO:00002010), including plankton (ENVO:xxxxxxxx)" | depth 5 m
ATTGATCTTGATGGTAGCAGTGCCATTAGCAAATACACGAATTCTTGTATCAGGAGTCAAAGAACGTTCTGTGCCAGGAAGAATATACTTTCCAGGCTTGTCGCTCTCTGTATTAGTCAGATATACTCTGATTGGAATGTTAGTAGACTTCTTATTGAAGTAGAGATCAACACCAGTAGCAAAACAACCACCATCGAAGTTCTCGATCTTGAATGTTTGTGCTAATGGATTTGGTTTTGTTTCTACATCAGTAACACTATCGATCAACTGTACACCTTCATTTGCTTTGAAGATAGCAGGTAGAGTGGAGTTGATAGTGGAGGGATTCTCTGGTAGTCTGCCAAGAGCATAATACTTGACTTCAGCATAAGAATCTACAGTGTCTTTAGCAGCATTTGTTGCACTGGACGTAAACCTAACTGTCTTAATACCAGTGGTAACTCTAACTTGCTCAGATGTCAAGTCGTAATTTACAGTATTGACATCTCCAGTCCAAGTAGCATTCTCAAGTGGAGCATATCCACCAGGAATTAGAATCAAACCACTTGCATTACCATTTTCATCAGTGACGATGCTGCCATTGAAACCAGATAGAGAGTTGCCTGCAAGACCAGTAAATCTGGCATCTGGGTTTACCCATCTTGTAATATCTCTTCCTTCTAAGAAAGGATATAGTCTAGTGGATGGTTTTAGTCTCTTAATTACATACTTGACAGCAATGCTTCTTGCAAAGAACTTAAGAGAAGTTGCAATTGATCCTTTTTCATTACTATCTGTAGATAGACCTTTTCCTAACTCATTGTTCTGTGGACTTACATTGGAAGAACTTGCTACGGAAGCAGATTCAACCTTGGAGAATGCACTGTCGGAATTGGTAGATCCAAATGACGTGATTTCACCAAAGCTGTTTTTCGATCCAATCCAGTTAACAATGAAGGAATTGAAGATGCTGGAATATGCTTCAGTAATATCATTCTTTGCTAAGAAAATAGAATATAGTTGAGTATTGTTGTCTACAACCAGTGGTTCTACACTGTCGTCATACCAAGAATCAATATTTGGTTCTAGGGCACCTTCTCCAACATACTGGAGTGCTACAAATGGATTTGGATTAATCGTCTTGGTAGCAAAGTCGTTACCTAGTAGAGGTAAAGTCGTATAAGGTAGAGTTACAATATTACCAGTTTTTTGGTATCCATCGATAACACGTTGATCGTTCCTCGTATTTGACTCTACAAGAGCATAAGAATCCTCATGTGTTTGAGATCTCAATACAGACTGTTGAGTATCAATAGCACACTTGTAATCACTAGAAGATACTTCACCTCTCAGGTGAGTTTCAAAGTTATCGACAATGAATCCAGTTTTGAATCTGTTGAATCCAATTTCATCGCGAATTTGCATTCCTAGTGCTTGCTGCTCAAGAATGCTGAGAGTAGTGTAATACTCAAGTCTCTCAACACGCTTCTCCAACTTGGCAATATCCTTCATCGTATATCTACGATTATCAACAGGAGTAATTCTTACATCCTTGCTGCTCGTAGTGAATGCTGGAATATAGAGATAGTATAGAGCGATTGCATCGTCCAGAGGTTCTGGGCGAGTTGGGTTCTGTGAGGAGTTACCCTCCTTAAGAACAAACTGACCTTTCTTATTGAGGAAGATACCATCAATTCTACTCAAGAATTCTGTTTGACTAAAGCTGAATGTATACTCCAAACTCTTATCAGGAGCAGGTGTTACAGAAACTACGCCACCTTCTCCAATGAAACTGGTAGCAATACCTTGTCTAGAAGAAGTGTTTGAATAACCAGTGATATAAGAAGAGTTATCAACCTTGGGTCTGAAGTCAAGGACGTTCTTAAGTGAAACGATACCATGAACAGCAGAGTTGAACGATGGGATTTCTTCCAGAGTTACACCAGATTCATGATTGTAACTATCTACTGTACAGAAGTCACCAGCAGAGTGCTCAAAGTAATCAAATGCTACGACAAGTTGTCCTGTAGGTGCAGGGTATCCTGGTTTTAGAACAATTCTAGAAACATCATAGAATGTATCTCTCTGTCCATCATCGAAGGTAAATCTATCAGTGATGTCCTGACCATTACCAACTAGGTTGCCAGCAGTATCAACTTCTGGTGCAGCAACAGATGTTCCCTCATAAACATATCTCAACTTGTATGCATCTGCATAAGTAGTGAGTGTAGTAGATTCACTATCGAAATCTTCTCCACGGAAAGGAATAACTCTGTCACCAACGGACTTAATAAGAATTCTCTTATTGGGAACGTTTGTTTTAATTCTAGGACGTGCTTTAGATAGTTCTAGAGTAGCAGATAGTTTTAGTTTGGGGAAAGTATTTGTTGCGTTGAATACTGTAGTTGGTAAACTAATCTCTACAGAACCAGCATTTAGTCCACTTGCCTGATCAGTTTGATTGGTTGTAGATACATTGTCTGCGGTGATGTATACAATATCACCTTTCTTGACAGTAGTAGCGTCACCAGGATCAAGAACAGTCATAACAAAATTGGACTCATCGAAGGTTACAAACCTTTGAGTACCAAATGGTAGTTGAGCTGTAAATGTAATTGTATTTGAGTTACTGGTAGAAGTAGTTACAAAGTCTCTTCTGTAGTAATATTTGATCTTAGAGTCTTCGGATCCTCTAGAAACCGATGCAACTTGACCACTGCCAGTTGGATAGATTAGTGTTCCAGATCCAAAGTTATCAATCTTTGGAGAAATCTTGACAATGCTATCATTAGTTACATCTTCTGGAATAGCAGTGTTTAGATAAATTCTGGACTTGATAGTGCCTTCTGGTTTAGTTGCATATTGAACAGATGCTCTTACGGACTTGCCATCTGTTCCAGTAAATTGGATGTAGTCACCTTGCTTGAGAAGTTGTGTAGCATCTCCACCAAAACCATTACACTCTAGGAATCTATATCCTTTTTTACCAGAGAAAGTAAATTCAGTAACCGAAGAAAGATTTACATATTCTGTTTTTTTGCTTTCGATATCAGCAGTAAACTTGTTAGCACCGAGACTACCAAACGCAGAACCAAAAGACTTGACATCTGCAGGACTATAGGTAGTAACAGTATTCCTGAACAATACTGCATCAACTCTTGCAGCAAGAGCAATGTTTGCATTAGGATCAGTAATAGTTACTGTAGGTGGTTGAGAATATTTTTGAGAGAAAGCTTTTCTTTCTCTGACAACAACAGAAATAACCCTACCGCCAGAATCAACAGAAAGAGTTACCTTGGAACTGTCAAATGGTTGACCGTTGATAGAGACTCCTGCCGATGACGCTGTATATCCACCAGTAGATCTATACTTGGTAACAAAGTGAGAAATGGTATCGTCAGTTGCAATCTTAGCACTGTTGCTATTCTCATCAATCAGAACTTCTCCAGACTTAAATGTTCCAGAGAGGGTGCGAACCATCAGCATGGCAGCACTACTGAAAGAAGAATCTGTGCTTCCTTCAATTACACCGTATGCACCACTAGTGACACCAACAACATACTGACCAGAAGAGAACCCAGTAGATGGTGTTTCTTCTAATACAAGTTTTGTGAAGAACGTAGGACCAAAGTATCCTAGTCCGAAAATAGAATTATAAACTTTTTCGCCACTGACAAGAGTTCCTTTGGAGAGGACAATATCAGTATCACCGTTAAATCCAAATCCTCTTTCTTTTAGTGTAAAGTTGCTGGATTTTGTGGTTCCAACTAGTGGAGTAATTACATCACTGTAATCAGTAATGTAACCAAGTCTAGAAACATTATCAATAGTTGCTACAGTAATAGTAATATCATCTGTAGTATCAGCACCACCAATTGTGCTACCAAGAATTGTAATAGTTTCAGTTGGTGTGTAGTTGGTTCCACCAGCAGTAACAGTAACGTTAGAAATCACACCACTGCTGTTACGAGCAACAGTAAATGTTGCACTGAGACCATTGGCAGAAGAATTACCAGTAACACCAGTGTAGGTAGCGTTTGCCTCTCCTGCAAGAGTTGTACCAGCACTATAAGTTATTGTAGCAATAGGACCTAATCCAGCACCAGTTGTTGTGTTTAGATAGAAATATCTTCTGCTTCCATCATCTTCTACATCAAATTCTACAAGAGAATCTAGTTTTGCTTTGCTTCCTAGTAGTGTAATCTCTGCAAATCTCTTCGCTGCATCTCCAGGGCTTACATCAGGTCTGGTTACAATACTGAATCCGAGAACTTTGAATGTGCTGTAAGATTCTGGAAGACCAGATGCTCTGGTTGCAACGGTGTACAGTTGATTGCTGCTATCACAGATGTCTGTGAATGTGATAGTAGGAGCAGCGTTGTTTGCTGGATTTAACTTCTGAACAGTATTAGACTGTGTGATTTCTACAGTAAATGTTTTTACGCCGTCATCATCACTGTAGATACTTCCTCTACGGTCTACGGTGCTTACTCTTTCATCAGCATCTTCTACAAATCTAGTTCCAGCAGCAAAGTCAACCTGTTGACCAATTGTTCCGTCGTTATAAAGAGAGAACAACTCAACGTCTGGATATGCAGTAAGATCAGAACCTTCTGCATTCAAAGGAACAGATCCAGATACGTTAGAAACAGAATAGGTTGGTAGTCCTCTAGTCTTGATAACTTGGTTATCACTCTCAAGAGTTTCTCTTGCTTTGCTTACTTCAATTTCTTTTGTCTCTTTGTTGACAATTTCATAACCTCTGATGTATGCCTTACCAGCACCAACATTGGCAACCATTTTTCTAGAAGCATCTTGCTCATCTAGACCGTTATAGTTACCATCAGCATCAGCAGCATAGACACCGTTATTACCTTCTTTCTGTGCCCACTCTCTAATGTCTACAGAGAAATTATCGACAACGTAGTCACCAGACTCATCGTAAGTTCTTCTAGCGAGTGTCTGCTCTAGTAGGGAATAGTCTGCTTGTACAACTTTCTTTTGTACAACACCTCTCTTCACACGAAGGAGTTGAATAAAATTCTTATCAGTTTGAGTATCTAAATCATACTTCTTGAGTGATAGACTAATCTTCAGTCTATGTGCTCCAGGAGCAGAGAAGTTAGAAGACCCAATAGAGTTGTCATATAAGGATTCATCTTCCTCTGGAGTGACAATATCCTCCATGACTCGGAATCCAATTTTTGCACTAGGTGCATTGTAGTATGGATCGATGACTAGTAGTTGTTCGTCATTTCTTACGAAATATCCATTAGCAAAGTAGATACCTTCTTCTACTTTAACAGCAGAAGCAAAACCCATTGCTGGACTCACTACAGAAGATTCTTCTGCTGTATCAGGATCGACAACAGTAACAGCAGTTGGTAGAACAGAACCATCTGTACCAACAACCATCAATGGTGTGTTAATACCATCGATAACTTCTAGAGTCTCACCCTGGCGGAAGGTAGACTCGTTGTTAGCATTACCACTGGTTGTGTAGATGACAAATAGTGTATCTGCATTGGTTTCGGTAGCGTTCTGTGTAGAAACTACGTTTCCAATAACACCAGAGGTAAGACCTCTTAATTGTGTACCAATTAACTGTTCAATGTCATACTTCTTGTAGACAATGTTATCATCACCGTCATTAACAGCAACCTCAGATACCGAAGATAACTTAACGTAGTCTAACTTATTGTTTAGTCCTACTTCACCAGGGATTACTAGGTCTCCCTGTTTGAATGCATACTTACCATAGCTCTCAATCTGATTCTGTAAGATAGATTGAAGTTGCGTTAATTCTCTACTCTGGATAGAGTAACCAGGACGGAAAAGAATTTTATAGAAATTCTTATTATCGTCAAAATCCTCAAAATAAGGAGAAACATTTAAGTTAGTCTTCTGTGGCATGGTATTCCGCCAAATACTAGTATCTTAGTCGTTAGTATTTAGACGAGATAAAAAAAATCCCCCGCGCTAGCGGAGGACTTGGTGATATTTATTTTTAGATCAGAACTCGATGACTAGTTTGATGTCTTCAATCTGGTCAGGTGCGCGGGTGATTAGTCTTCTGTTCTCAACGTAGATCAGATCACCAGAGTTGTTATCAACTTCAGGTGTTCCGATGCCGTTGGTTAGAGTGACGCCTTCGACAGCACCGTTAACAGTGGTGTCTGGGCTTCCACCAGCGTTGGATTGAGCACCAGTAACTGCTGCGGAACCATTTGCCTCGAAGAGACGGACTTTACCGTCACTATCAAGGTGCTCAGCAGGAGTCTGATAATACTTGAGGATACCATCGGTTGTAGAACCGTTGTCTAGTACCCAAGAAACAACTGTACCGTATGCAGTACCACCAGTTACAGTCTGAGAAATTCTTTCGTCAGCGATGTAGTCAGTGCCACCAGTACCAGTGATCTTAACTGCATATAGACCGTTGAGGGTATCAGCGGTAGCAAATGTAGTGGTTCCTTGGTTGTATGGGTCCTTTAGAATACCGATTCTACGGAAGTCGTTGTCAACAGGGAAGTCACCAGCACCTTCAGCGTAGGTGAGGCGAATGTTGGTCATAACGCGCTTAGCGTTGAGTTCTAGTTCCATGTCAGAACCATGACCACCCTTAGGAGGAACGATTACTTCAATAGATCCAGTGTGGTTAGCAGGAGTTGCTACTGCACTGCTTAGTGCTTGGTCACCGAAGAGGTTGCCGTTAGCAAGAGAAACAGAAGCGTAAGTGTAACCAGTTCCCTTGACTGCAACAGAGACAGAAGCAGGATCGATAGCACCACCAGCAGTGGTAGTGAACTGTACAACACCGTTAGCACCATCACCACGGATTGCGGTGTAAAGTGTCTGTGCAGCAGGTAGGTTGCTACCTGCATCTTCTACGACAGCAACGTCGATTGCACCAGCAACTGCTGCGTTCTGAGTAGCAACACGAGTAGCGTTGTTAGCAAGAACGATTGGCATGAAGTCCGAAGAGAGGAAGCGGAGTACATCATCGGTAGGAAGTGTGAACATGTACTTCCAGATGTAACCAGCGCCAGATGCTTCAGTGTAGATACCGTTAGCGTAGTTACCAGAGGTTGTGCTTGGTTCTTCGGTTGCGTTCTGACCAGATGGGTTAGCAGAACTCTCACCGTTATAGAGGCACTTGAATACTTCGTAAGTGCTATTCATTACATAAAACTTAGCATCAGCAATGCTGGTCTGACCTGTAGCAGTTGCTTTACCTAGTTGACCGCCACCTGCAGGAGTTGCAGAGTAGTCAGGCTTGTACATGTCGAACTTAGGGTTAGCAACTAGATCCCAGTTGTAACGACGAACGACGGCACGGGCAAACTCGCTGGTAATTCTCTTGGCAGCGATAACGTCATCATAAACGTCAAAACTTTCGACTTGGTTGTCTAGAGGAAGGGGTGGCTCGTTTTCTGTACCATAACGATAGACACCTGCTTTAGCAGTAGTACCAGTGTCGGATCCGCTAGCATACTCTTTAAGAGTTGCGCCTAGGGCACCAGGAGTGGAATTAACGCCAGAGGAACCAAAGATTCCAGACAACAGAACGGCACCATCATAAACTTTGGCAATAGTTCCTCGGAACGTAGCAGCACCATAGTTGGCACCTACGTAGACTTCTGCACCTTCCGAGAGAGCACCGCCAGTCACGGAGTATGTCTCCAGGTATGCATACCAGGGTTGTGGGCGACCCACAAAGAAGTACATTCTAGAGCGTTCCGCACTGGTGTCGTTGGGACCCTCAGTTAACGACTCAAGAAATTGTTTCGCGTTGAAAATTCTAAACTTATCAGAAATAATAGCAGCCATTGGTTTTCCGTTCCGACGTAGTGTTTTGTGCCAAAGTTATTTATATTTATACCGATATTTAGGAAATTGAGAACGGTACGATTTCGTCTCCGCTCGCAATAGTAGTAGTTCCTCTCAGTAAGGTACATCCTGTAAAGGATGTTGCAGTTTTGCCCGTATATTCTACCACAGATCCGCTCTCCGTAAAGAGGTAACCCGATGATGGGAAATACGTGGTATTGGCAACTGCAATGGTTGATGGTATTGCACCACTCGATGTGGTTGTGGTGACTGGGTTTTGACTGGATGGATTGCCAAGATTCCACTTTTGACCACTAAGAGTGAAGTTTGAATTTGCCCTCTTAACAAAGTCATTGATAGATACTGCGGCAAAATATCTCTCGAAGTGCTGGATAGTCCAGTTAGAAACATTTGCCGTGCCATCATCATATCCAACCGTTGTCCAGTTACCAATATTGGAACCTAGGTTACCAACAGTATACTCTCCTTGATATGTATTCAATCCCTCATCTGCGTTAACAAGGTCGATAACAACAGAGTTTCTCTTAGTAACAGTCTTTGCAATAAGAGTAACAGGTCCATTATTTCTTGTTTCAACAGGATTGGTGAAGAATACTTCTTCCTGGTAGAAGTCAAGTAGACCACTAGGTGGAGTAAAGAGAAGCAGTGCAGTTGATTCTCTGCGTACAGAGTAATCAAATACAACATTGATCTGCTGCTCTTGCTGAACCGTAGTCTCTTTATATGTAATGACCATTGGGTCAATACCAATAACACCAGTCTCGATAAGACCTTCTCTAACAAACGATACAGAAGAGATAGATTCTACACTAACTTGTGGTTGTAGTTCGAGAATACTTACTCTATCAACTGTGCCAGGAAGTGTTGTAGATCCGCCTTCTATTTGTAAAGTTCTTACGGACTCAGCGCCTCTACCTTCAACAAGGTGAGAGGAGGATACAGAACTAATGCTCTGAATTGTATTGACGCCACCAGGAACAACAGATACGAGATCTTCCAATTGACGGACAAATGTTCCTGCAGTCCACAGTTGGTCATTTGTTCCATCCTGTCCTCTCTCACAGAAGAGGAAACGATCATCATACTTACGTGGATAGTAGATAACCTCGTCGCCAACCAGAATCTTTCCGTTGGAAGCAAACTGTGATGTATCTGGGATGTATACAATAGTAGAACTTTGTGGGAGATCTGTTTGTAGGAAGGCACCTGCAGCATTGTAGGTCTTTCTTTCCAGGAATGTGCTGTCAATTTCTCTCTGAACAGTCGTGGTGATTGCTCTAGAAGTAGAAATAACAGATGCGCTGACGACGTTAGGTGCAGCGGTAGCAGCAACAGATACGATCTGTCTGGTTACATCAGGTTTCGCCATTACGACAGGAGTGATCCTATCAGTAGATCTTTGGCGAACAACGATACCAGGCTGGTTGTCACCAGTTGGCATATCGTTCAATTGCTCTACAGGCCAGATATTATCAACAATCTTTCTCTCGATTAGATAAGGAGAGATGAGCAAGAACGATGAAATGTACGCTGCGATTGGTGGTGGAAGCGTAATTGGTGTAACTTCGGATTGAATTGTAATCTCTTGTTTTACAACACTCTGTACACCAAGTTTGATTACATTTACTTCAATGTCATTGTAACGGATGATTCTGTAGTTTCTTGTTACAACTGCTTTTGGTGCCTCGGTATAACCACTGCCACCGTCAATCAGTTCAACCGCAACAACATTGCCATTGCTTACAATAACAGCAGCTTTAGCACCACCACCATTGCCACTCTTTGGTACAAACTCTACCTGTGGTGGTGTGTAATATTGATATGCAGTTCCTTCTGCACGGGATCCATCAGACTTGAATACCTTTCTATTCCAATCCAATCTCTCAATTCTACCAGTTAGATTGCCATTAGCATCTTCCTCCATAATTGGAGTAATGCTCAGACCTTCGCCACGAGTAGTACCATTATAAGGTGTTACTGTATATGTGCCGTAATGATCAGAAGTAACGTCATTATTATTTCTATATTCTTTGGAATATACGTTGGGTGCTACTTCTTTAATAGTTCTTGGTTTATCTTCACCATCAATCTTGATTACATCTCCAGGTGAAACCTTGAAGAATCCCTTTTTCTTCAGAGCATCATTGGTATTAGCAACATCGTTTTGATACCAAGTTTGAGACTCTCTAGAAAGAATGGTGATTCCATCTGCACCAACATTATTTGTAGTTAAAGTACAAGTATAAGTTGCAGTGTCAATGGTAAATGTTGGACCATTTGGATTCAAGAAAATACCAACTTTGATGTCTAGGGCAGGATCAAATGTGGTGTTATTAGATCTTAGTTGGAACTTGAGATCAGGACCCTGAACGTAGTAGTTGACCATTTTGCCAAGAGGGTTCTTAGCACCAGATGGTAACTCTTGATATAACCAGACATTTGCGTAAGTAGATGGATAACCTTTATCAGATGTCCACCAAGAGTTATAACCAGGGTAAACTGTGGTTGCACCATTACCAACTGTTAGTGTCTTATTGTAAAGGTAACTGCCAGGTTCATGGTCATATAAAGTAACGACTTTCTCATAGTCCTTACCATACAATAGTCTCATGTCAACTACATCTTCTTTCCTGAGAGGATACTTAAATGTAATTGCAGGTCCAGCAATCTCGTATGCAGATTCATAATCCTGAATCACACCATTGACAAGGACGATTAAGAAGTCTCTATCCTCAACGTTGTAAACCGTGTCTGTGTCTACAGATTTGATGAGGAATGGACCTTTAGAAGATGAATCATCTTCAAGAATCAATGTCTTATCGGTTGTGTATCTCTTGTAGCTACCGATGTTGAAAGCAAAGAATTTCTCGACAGCAGTTGGTTCGCCAATGGTTTTGGCACTGAGGTCTTGATCCCAAATTGGTGGAGAATCAAATACAATTTGGTTAGGATTCTTCGTTCTATCAATGTAGTAAGCGTCAAATGCAGGTTCAAAAGCATTGAACTTGTTACGCTGTACAACACCATTAAGTGCAACAATTAGGTCATCTTCTGGTCCTGGTAATTGAACAGCAGTGTCATCTTCATAATATAGATCAAATACTGTAGTTTCTCCATCAATATAATCGGGGAGAGATCTGGTCTCTGTGGATCCCGTGATCGTAGATGTGATATTTGTTGTCAGTGCAGAAATAGCAGATACAACAGTTGCACATTCAGAAGATGGCAATTGATTATCTGGAAGGATATTTAAGTTTGTAATTGGAGTTGTATTTGTATATGCTCCAGTCTTGTTTGGATTAAAGTAGGTTCTATCTAGAACTGTTGGACCAGTGTTGAAGATGGTTTCAATGATTTCATAATACGTATTCAACGCTGCAGCAACACCAGCACATGCAGGAGAGTTAGCATCAGCAATAACTTCATTGTTGATGACTGGTGAAATATTTGTATAGATGCTAGTTCCAGGCAACGTTTGTCTCATTGCTAGAACACACAGTTCATTCAGCACCTTATCATAAGTTGCCAGAGTTTCAGACAACTGATCATTAATGTATGCTAGTTTGCTTCCAATAAAGTATAGTTCTGCGTATTCAACAATTTTATAGTTTCCACCATATCTTAGGTGTTCAACAACACGATCGATCAGAATACCAGTATCTCTTCTACACTTAGTTTCTTTGGAGTTCCAGTTAATTGCAGGATACGTTGCCTTTGCCCAGTTTACAGAGTAGTCAATAATATACTCTCTATTCTTAGCAATTAGATCAGAACCATCATAGAATGTTCCGTTATTAGTTCCAGCAAATGTGAACGTTACCTGATTCAATCCATTGAATACAGGTGCAACTGTCAATGATGTTCCAGGACCAACAGAGTATTGATCTCCAGGAGTTACAACACCAGTTGCTGTTGGTAGTGTGACATCAGAAGTCTGTGTGCCATTTAAGTAAGTATTACCAGGAGCAGCAGAACCAGCAGGTGGTGTGCCACTAGTGATGAGAGCATTGGCAGATACTCTTACTTGAGTATCGTTGATAATCTCAGTAACCTTAATGTTGTTAGCAGATGGGAATGCTCCACCAGCACTGATATGAGCTCCAATAGCAATATTAGAACTGTCAGTGACCGTGATAACATCATCACCAGCAGTCCAAGAAGCATTAACTTCAATCCAATCCCAGTTTCTAACTGCTAGTTTTGCTAATCTAACTGCATATTCAATTGCAGCATTGATGTAAACTTCGTAAGAATCATATTTGGTGACAAAATCTGCTGCATAATCTAATGATTTGACGTTACCACCAAATCTAACGTCATGATCAAGAGCTTTCATGGTTAGTCTGATGTCATCCTTAAACTTAGGTTCTAGGATGTTCCATGGAATAGTATTGTTATTGATTACAGTAGCATACTGTGATTCAAACCATCCGATGGTTTCAGCAACAATAAAGTCTGTATTTCTATCAATTTGATTGGCGGCATCAATCCATGTGCCACCTCTCTGATAGATATTTCTTACTTTTTTGAGGGTAGACTGACTTACGCTAGGATCTCTAAAGTAGAATAGTCTTGCTAAGAATTTCTGTTGTGGTACTATCTGACCTTCTACAGTTTGCTGACCTAAAGGTGGAGCAGCAAATGTAATAGTGCTGCCAGAAATAGAATATGCAACTCCAGGTTCTTGGATTACACCATCAAGAGTAACAATTAGAGATTGATTGTTATATGGAACAATTACACTACTATTAGTTTTCTCTCTGAGGTTGAATGTTCTGGTTCCAACTAGTTGACCATTTGAATTAAACCTTCCGTCAAAAGGAGCATCTAGTTTAACTTCAGCAGATAGTAAATCAGTGAAGTTATATTCTTGTACAGAAACCGTACCAGTGCCTTCTTTTGCTCGGTAGTCTTCAATTTTTTGAACTGTTTGAGTAACAACTCTGCGGGTGTTCTCTACTGTAATTTTGTTCTTCTCTGGATCCCAAAGTTGTACAACAGTAAAGTGACTTGCCTTTGGAGACTCAACAGGCATCTCAGAAGATGCTACTGGATCAATGATTACCTCACCAAACAGTTTCATACCTGCTGGGTGAGTTGTATTCTTGATCAAGTCTCTCCAAATGTTGATTGGAGTTCTAGATTTAATTACATACGAATAATCTTGATAGAAGAAAGAGTCTGTCAGTCTTTGATTGCTGTTACCTACTCTACCTCTGTCAGATGTATAGTATCCTTGATTGTCGTATGAAGATCTGATATCCAGAGAAAACTTAGTTACATAAGTTGCGACAATTTCTCCAGTGTTTCCTGAGCGCAAACTTTCTACGTTGCTGTTTTCTCTAAATGCACCAGTGATATTAACGATGGAGAGAAGATTAGAACCTTCGCGCCATTCAGCAACAGTTCCTCTTGCAACTTCAATATTGTTGATTTTCTGTACTACAACCTCGCCTTTTTCAAATGCATTACTAGGATAGTTCTTCAGTGCATAAACATATGGTGTAGTATAATCAGAATATAGTGTTTTATCTTTGTGGAAAGAAGCACCATTTCTAACAATAGAAACATTTTTGGGTACACCAATGTCTTCGCCCTGTGCAAACAGTTTTACATCAGATTCAATAATTGCAATTGTTGGTGCAGATGTGTAACCCTTTCCTTTTGTTTTTACTTTGATATCAAATACTTTGCCACCAGCACCCATCGTCACAGTGAACGATGCATCGATGCCTGTGTTTCCATCAGTGATTACTACAACTGGTTTAGAGTAGTTTGCACCAAAAGTGTCAACTCTTACACCAGTAATTGTCTTGGTGAATGAGTCAAACAATACAGTTGCAGTTGCAAGGTTATCCTCAGATGGGAAGACGCCCGTAACAATAGGTGTCTTTCTATATGTGTCACCAATATTTGTAATAGCAACTTTACTAATACCACCAACAGAGAATGCAGATGCTGTTGTATATGTGATAGTTCCACTACCATCATACTGTGGTGTTTTCTCCAAAGAATAGCAAATTCTATTTGAAGTAACGTAGTTTACTACCCTTCTGCCTACAAGGGGATCATTAATAATTTTAAGGTATGAATCCTCAGATGCAATCAGATTGTTTCTATCGAAATAGTAGTAATTGGAAAATTCCGTTGGTCTCTTGACATTATATGTATTAGTTGCATCTCTCGAACCAAAACCAAACTTGAGTTCGATTTGTGCTCCAGGTGCTCCAGGAAGAATAGCAGATTCTACTTTTTCTGCTGGGACAATATTGAAACTCTTGCTTGGGCTGAAATCTAAGTAACTTCCAGTCAAAGAACTATCCGATGTATCAAAGATATACTTGTAGTATTCTTGAATTTCAATAATTGGATTTGTCTGATAGGTGCCAGTTGCTCCTCTCTTGAACTCAAACTTATTGGTTGCAGCACTAGCACTGACAATATCAGACAGTCTTTGTGGACTGCTGTTATCAAAGAACGAATCAAATGATGTAATAGGAGTCAGAGTATTGAGATTAGTTGATGATGGATAAACAATGAATAGTTTGTGTGTTACAGGATCATAAGTAACAGTTTCAGATCCATTGATTTGGAAGTTACTATTAAAGTTGTATCTTCCGTTATAAAGAACAAATGGTGCGTTGTCGTAGTGATCTACAGCAGTTGTTCCTTCTTGTGCTCTTTCTACAGTCAAAGTATTGCTGGAGATAGAAGACACCTTGACAATTTCGTCGTCAATCTTTGCTAGATCATTTGCAGCAAATCTAGATGCATCATCAATAGTAATCTTAGTTGACTCTCTGGAGATTCCAACATGGTCAACATATACTTTTAGTCTCTGTGTGCTTTGAGAAGCACCAGATCTAACTAACTGTGCATCTTCCACAGAAAGCAAATCTTCTCTCTTATAACCAGTGCCACCATCAGTAATCTGAATATCGGTTACATAACCATCACTGCCTACAACGATGTTTGCTTTTGCTCCAGATCCAGAACCACCAGTTAATGGAATGTTCGTGTAACTGCCAGCAGTATAATCCCAACCAACATTATATACGAGCAGACGACCAATACCAGTGTAATTTACTTTAGTAGTGATCGATGGTGGATTTAACTGTAGATCTTGATAGATTCTCTTTCTGACATAATATGTTGTTGTCTTGGTTGCATCATCAGGATTGATTGCAACATTGATAACATCATTTAGACCAATACCATGGTTTTCGGAAGTTTGAATTAGAGCTACCAGTTGGTTCACATCAAATGGTTCTAAACCATCACTCAGTGATGTAAAACCAGTAATTTTAGTACCAGAGGTATCACTTAGATTGTTACTTGCTAGGTAGTGCTCTGCAAGGTTTGCTTCTGTCTCAAAATAGTATGGTGCTGTACCAGTTGCAGCTTCAGCAGGAGTAGAAGGGTCATTGTCATAGTCTGCAGTAGGCAGAACTTTTACAGTGACAACGTTTGAATCTGATGTTGTAGCAAGAACCTCACCAAATGCTACTTTTGCTACAGCACCATCAGTCAATTTTAGAATCGATCCTACTGAATAGGAGGACGCTGTATCTAACTGCAGATTTAGAACTTTAATCGAAGCAGAGAAGGTATTTGTGGTGTCAAATGTTCCTTGTACATTTCTAAGAACAACAACATTGTCATTTCTTACAGTACCTACAATCTCACCAGATGCTCCAGATGCGGGTTGAGACAACGTGTCTCCATCAAACAAATATGCTGGAGTAATAATTTCTAGTCTGGTTGCTTTAGTCTCAGTAGACTCTAACCAATCAACATCTTTACCCTTCAGTTCAGATACAATTGCCTCTGCACCAAATCCTTCTGTGCCAGTGTTGTTGAAGAATAGTTTAGATCCAACACTAAAGGTGTTTGTAGAAGAAACAATATCGATATTGTCAATACTGCCACTTTTGACATCATTAACTGTAGCAAGGAAGTTTCCACCATTGCTAGGAGTTCCAGATCTATAAAAACGTCTTACATTTGTAGGTAGATCTGTCTGTGACAGGTTTGAATTGTAGTTAGAATCAACAGGTAGAGAATAGTAATTTTCTCCAAGAATATATGGATACTGTGGTTCTTGCTGATCATTGATAGTCAAGAAGTATGCATATACGCCTGTTGGAAACTCTGGAGTTACACAATACCTACCGTTGTTCTGATCAAGCAATCCACTGCGATGTCTATACTCATAGTCATCAATGAATGTACCTAATGGATAGGTAGAGGTGGATGGTCCCTCAAAACGACTCGTTTTCTGAACATAACTAGTAGTCATCCTAGCGATGCTGGATGTGGCATCTAATGGATTCTCATATCCAAATGGTCCATAGATGGGGTTGCCATCATATGCATAACCAATAATAGGAGAGTGTGTTTTACTTGCTGGTTCTTGGAATGTAGAACTAAGGTTGTCATTTAAGGCAACACGAAGAGATTTTGGATTACCTACATGACCATAACCATATTCTAGTTCTTTATTGTAATTTTCAAATAGATATCCATACTCATCATCTAGTTTTGTTCCTAGTTTGACATATCTGTTCTTTACCCATCTCTTGATGGTAGCTACACCTTTTGCTCCAGAACCAACAGGAGAAACGATTACTTCGATATTTTCTTGTGAATAGAACTCACCTTCATTGATTACTTCGTAACCAGTGACTTTACCACCTTCAATTGTAGCAGTATACTCAGCAAATCTACCTCTTCCTACCTTATCTCTGATTAGAATTGTAGGTGGAACAGAGTAGTATTCACCTTGATTGTCAATCAGAAGACTCGTTACTTTACCCTGAGTTACAACAGCGCGAATGATAGCACCTCTACCAGAGAGAATCTCTACTGTTGGGGTTTTGGAGTATTGAATTGGATTTCTTAGTTCAACAGACTCGACAAATTCACCAGAGAGTTTTGCAACTGCTTTTCCTGGTACACCATCTACAAGAACATTTGGTGGTGCAGTGTATTTGGTTCCTTTGACGGTAACATCAATTTTTTGTAGTTTGCCAAAGTCAACAAAGTCTTTATCTTTATAACCATAGACACGAACACCATTGACCAAGATTCCAACATCAGAATCTGGAGTCTTGTAAATCTCAGTAGTTCTTGTCGCTTGCTTTCTGACTAACTTAAGTAGTTTTTGATCTTGAATGTTTGTTGGATATCCACTAGCTCCGTCTAAGATGTCATAAGAAGGATAACCAGTAGATGCAACGTAGTAATATTGGTCATCTTCAAATAGAGCAGATACATCTGCTGTCAATCCAGCGAGAACAGATTGAATTGCTGGTTTGCCAGGGGCAACTGGAACTGCACCAGTGGAAAACTTAAATCTTGGATTGTTTTGGGAATCAACAACCTTGGAGTCAGACGTGATGAATCCAGGAAGACCAATTTGGATTTTTTCGCCAACTGTAGCATTTGGTTGTCCATTCTCTACATTCAGATTATAGACTAAACCAAACGATAGTAGGGTTACACCAGCACCACCTAGTTCAATAGGTTCGTATACATCAGTGCCTACTGGGTATGTTCCCTGAGTCTGTCTGGTAGCAATAGTAAATTGCGTGATGTTCTTTTCATCAAAAGTGACAATTTCACTGCCAACTAAAAGACTACCAGTTTTCTTCCATCCAAGTGTAGAGAAGACTTTGATAGTATCACCAGGACCATCAGTAGATAAGATTTGCTCAGTCAACTGTGTTTTTGACGTGATTGCAAATGTACCGTTGATAGTTTCCTCAGCAAGGAAAATGTTGTAGATGTTCTCTCCATCTACAGTGCTGTCATATCTTACATTGTCTACAGTAGCAGAAGCAAACGCAGTATTGTCAGTCTGTGGTTGTGTAATTACCTTACCAATCAGATCATTGACATTACCACTAAGAACCTTTGCTTTCAGGGCATATCCTTGTACCCAGTCAGATTCGGAAGACTTGTATGTAAAGTCTTTTGGTTCATACTGAGTTGGTGTATTCTCTTCGCCACCAGCAACCAGTGTATTGAACAGGAATCTTACAGAAGCCTCTGTTCCTTTTGCCTTGTAGAACTTGCGAATGTTCTTGATAAGGGTTCTCTTATCAACTTCGCCTTTTAAATATTTTTCTGGGAAAGCACCAAGATACTGTGCTTCAAAACTCTTGATTAACGCATACAGAAATAGATTACTGATATTCTGTACGTCAGATCCACCAGAGTGTGCTGCAGCAACTGTAGAAACAAAATTACTGGAACCGTATAGGTCGCCTAGTTTGGTGTTACCACTGACACCTCTACTTACGTCTAGGAAAGTGTCGTTAGTTCTTGACTTGTAAAAGCAGATTTCATCATCAATCTTGAAATAACCATTTTCTTCTGGGAAAGAAGTGGCATCTACAACCTGAATGGAAGTAGCAGAATCTGTGACGTTAGTTACTAGTGTAGATTTCTGCTTAAGTAAATTCTTCTCATAGTAATCGATGTCAGCATAAGTCTGCAAGTTACTGATAACATCAAGAGGTTGACCTTGCAACTCTTGCTGCTCATAATACTTGGTTACGAACTTACTAAAAAGTTCGTATTCAGAGGTGATAAACTCTGGGAGTTGTGACTCGATCAGAGTTGAAATTGCCTTTTTTACTGCCATCTATATTACTCTGAGAATGCAGCGAAGCTGCTTTTTGCTACATCAACGTCCAAGTAGACCTCTCGTTTTGCCACAATGTCATTTTCTAAAGGTCTTACTCGTAACTCGATACGATTATCACCAAAGGTTCCTTTAATGATAGTCATGTCGTACAATTTAACTTCACCTTTTGCATAATCAACATCACCAACATTATCGTCCAAGAGGACTTTTTCGCCAGTGATTCCATCTAGTCTATATAGGATCATTTTGCCAAGGCGATCCTCAAGATACACTGTAAATGTTGGGTATTCTGTTACCACGAAACCCGTTGAAGACACTACGGGGTCGTCATCATCGAGGAATGCATTTTGGTAACAAACTTCGTAGTAAGAGGTCGAATTAATCTGAGCGTAAAAATCCTTTCTCATCGTCACTGAAGTGAGATTGGAATTGATAGAAACGTCAGAATTGTCGATTACAGCAACTGCTTTACTGTATCTGAACTTACCGTTAAATTTTTCTGTATTAGACGTGTCGATGTAGGACTGAAACTCAGAGATTGCATTGTCTCTAATTTGATTCCTAGTCAACTCAGTTTTAGACGAATCGAAGAATATTCTGCTGTTGACCTCAACATATAGAATAGATGGGTCAATCAACTCAGGTGTGATTGCAGCAACACGATAATTCTTGAGTTTTCCTCTAATTTCTTCTTTAGTAACAGAAGTCAACCTAGCAGCATCTTCTGGTTTGACTGCAATAAAGACTTTACCGTATGCAGGTGGGTCTTGCTCCTCACCACCAAATACAATGATGTCACTAACTGCTGGATACAGATTACGAACAATAGCACCGTAGTCACCAGCGGTCACTGCACGGTCTTGTGCGGCAAACATCTTAGGAGCGGTAAACTTGATCTTATCAACGCTCTCTGCTGCTGTACCGCCTGCTGCAGCGGTCACAGTAGACACAGCAGCACTAACAGTTGTTGGATTGTTTCCAGCCTGGTTTACGAGGGTTCCAGAGAACGTAAACGTCCTTGCACCGTTAGATTCTGCACCAGCAGTAACTAGATATGAAATCTCAATCTTCTGTCCGTTTTCTAGTTTTCTGCCTAGGACACCATCACCAAATAGAACTTCATACCTCTGCTCGGATATTTCTTCCAAGAAGTAAATTTCAGATGATGGTTTTGCTTCAAGGATATTCTCAGATAACTTATACTCTGTGAATATAGTATTTACTGCTGATGGATATACCTTGACCTGAATAGTAGATGTATCAATGCCAGGGTTATCAAGAATGAAACGCTGACTAGTCAATGCTGAATTGAAAGTGTATGTGTTAGTCAACATAGCACCTTCTCTAAGTTCTAGACCGTCAAAATTTACGACGCCATTGACGACCTGACCTAGAACGTCTCTCGTTACTGCATACTGATACAGTGTGTTATCAAACGAGGAGACAAAACCTGTTCCTGCCTTTAGTGTTAAACTTGTGTCTGTAGTAGCACCAGCATAGGTAACGGCAAGGTTTACTTTTGCTGTTGGTGCTGTTGTTGACTTTGGACGATATCCCAACTGCTTAGCAAGAGAGACAACGTTGTCTCTTAGACTAGCAGAGTCAATGAACATCTCATTGACCGTCATGTTGGCATTGAATGCCGTGTAGTACGTATTATATGCCAGTGTGTCAATCAACGTTGCTAACGCTGATCCCTCAAAGTCATAGTCAGTGAAATCAGAATTCGCCCTTAGGTAATCTTTGAGGGCGGTTTTGATATCACTAAAATCTAAATTTGCTACCTGTGTATATGGCATTTATCGTGTGCTCTCTAGGAAGAAATCAACATTCACGGGTACATCCTCTCTGCCAACGATCACGAACGATAGTTCTACTTCAAATCCGTTGCTGTCAAAATCTGGAGTAATGAGCACAGTGTCTACAATTACACGAGGTTCATAATTTGTGATGGTTTCTTCCACTGCTTGTTTGATTAGAGCAGCAGTACCAAAATCTAGAGGTTCAAATAACAACCTGTAGATATCAGACCCCAACTGAGGTTGAAAAGGTCTCTCCCCCTTGTTTGTAAGGAGGAGATTACGAATAGATTGAATGATGGCAGCCTTATCCTTGACAACGACTAGATCATCGCTGACAGGGTGTTTCTTAAAAGTAACGCTCAAATCCTTGAACGTTGGAAACGCAGGCATGGAGATACAATATGACTACGTTTTATTTATTCACTTGCCACAAAAGCCATCTGCCCACTCTTCTTGGTTGTCAAAGAATTCACCTTCTCTGACATCCTTGAGTTTCTGCGCCCTCTTTAAGTGCCTCTCACTATCTACTTCTGTAATAAGAGTCATTCCAGACTTTTTAAAGTCTTCGCCCTTGTCCACTCTCTTGTCCATTTGTGGTCTCCGTCCGTAGTTTTC
>CEON01039026.1_pt1 | contig 20836 bp, 37 predicted proteins | sample 530291 | NCBI WGS metagenome assembly CEON01 (sample SAMEA2619888, study PRJEB7988) | marine metagenome | biome: marine biome (ENVO:00000447); feature: surface water layer (ENVO:00002042); material: "saline water (ENVO:00002010), including plankton (ENVO:xxxxxxxx)" | depth 5 m
GCAGGTAATAGTTCTTCTGTAGATTTAGAACAAATTGCTGGTAGTGGAAATATTATTGGTGGTCTTAATTCTGTTGCTGGAACTTTAACAGCTTTAGGTCTTAGAGGTGACTCTATGACTTTAGACATAAATCAAATAGGTTCTACAAATAAGTTTCTTGGTGATATTACAGCAGATTCTTATACTGGCTTTTTTGAATTTACTGGTACAGGTAATACATTTACTATGCAGACTGACCCAACAAATACTTATAGTGCAGATACTTCTGATGTAAATGTACAAGTAACAGGTGGTTCAAATACATTTACTTTTAATCAAGCAACAAGTGCAATAGCATCTACATTAGATTTAGATTGGATTATTAATGGTTCTAATAATACAGTAACATCAAGTGTTAATTATGATTTAGGTACAAATTATATGGACATAGATGGTTCTGATAATACTATAAATTTTTCAGGTAGTGGTTATCAAGGTGGTTATTTTTACTTAGACCATACAGGCGGTTCAAGAACTTTTAATATTACACAATCAAGTACATTAGATAATGACTGGCTTAAAATTATTTCAAATGGCAACAATGGTACTGTTTGCGTCATACAAAATGACGCTAATGGCACAACCACTTCTTGCTGACATTGGAGATATATCTGAACTAAATGGCCTAGCACAAATAGTTAGAAATGCAGAAGTTAATACTGCTAAATTAAAATTAGGAATTCAAACAAATGATGAAGCTATAACAACAAATGGTCGTATGGCCATTAAGTTTTTAGATGATTCTACAGTAAAACTAACCGAACATAGTCAACTTCTTATTGACGAATACATATATGACATAGACCCAAGTAAATCTAAGATGGCTCTTACCTTTGCTCTTGGTACAACTAGATTTATAACAGGTAATCTAAATCGCATAGATAAACAAAATATAAAACTAAAAACACCAACAGCAAATATAGCAATTCGTGGTACAGATTTTACTGCAACAGTAGACGAGTTAGGAAGAAGTTTAGTGATACTTTTACCTGATGCTTTAGGTTTATCAAGTGGCGAGATAGAAGTAATAACTGCAACAGGAAGTGTAATACTTAATAAACCATTTGAAGCAACTACAGTTAGTGTATTTGAATCATCACCAAGTAAACCAGCTATATTAGATTTAACATTAAATGATATTGATAATTTATTAATTGTTACACCACCTGAAGAAAAAGAAATTATAGAAGAAGTTGTATATACAAATGCAACAGATAGCATTCTTGATTTTAATGGTCTTGACTATGACCCATTATCAGAAGATTTTTTAAAAGATGATGATTTAGAATTTACAGAATTAGACATTGATTATTTAGCAGATGGTAATTTTCTTGAAGATGTTTTAGATGTATTAGATGCTTTAGCAGTAAAAGAAGAAGAAGACCAATTACAAATAGCAACTGCATTAAATATAACAGGTACAAAGGTAGGTCAAGATACAGAAACAGGTATCATAACGCTAGTACAAGGCGAGATAGTAAAAATGCAAAGAATATCAAATCAAGCAAATGTAAAATTAGATTTAGGTACAGATGGTTCTTATACAGTAATTCTTGTACAAAATGGTGTTTCTCGTGTTGTAAAAATTAATGGTGGAAGTAGTAATGTTATAACAATAAGGCAAGAATCGTGAAATATAGATTATTTATACCTTTGTTAGTTGTATTATCACTACCACTTATATTTAAAAGTACGCCAACAGAATTAATAAAGCTAAGAACATTTGATAAGTTTGTTAAAGAATATGAACCTTCTGGTAATTTTGTAATATTAAATATAACTGAAGAAGATGTAGAAAAAGAAGGTGGTTACCCATTACCAAGAAAAAGATTAGCAGAGATAAACTTAGATATTCTTGGTAAAGGTGCTTTAGGTGTAGGATATGCTATATCTTTTCCACAAGCAGATAGATTTGGAGGTGATGAAGAATTTGCTAGGTCTTTAGGATATGCACCATCTGTAATTGCTATGTTTGAAGATGGCAAAGGTAAATACCCTAAAGCTACAGGAACAGTTGTAAAAGGCAAAGATAATGGTGGTATAATCAGTTTGGGTGTGAAGCAAAACCTTTCTCTCTTATCCAATCACACTTTACAGGGTTTAGCTATTGCACCCACAGATATAGACCAGCTTGTACGCAGAATACCTTTATTAGTAAAAACACCAGATAATGAATGGATTCCAAGTTTTGGCACACAAATATATAAAGCACTTTTCAATATAAGAACTTATATTATAAAAACTAATGATAATGGTATAGAGGAAATATCAATACGAGGAATACCACCTGTTAAAACAGATAGTCTTGGCAGAAAGTGGATTAGTTGGGTAGATACACCACAAACAGATTTAGAAGAAATGGAAGTAAATGGTAAGTTTGTTATTGTAGGTGTTACAGCAAATGGTGTTATGCCACAAATAGCAACACCTGTTGGATTATTAGAACCACATAAAATACAAGCTGCATTAGCAGAATCAATACTTATACAAGATAGTCCTTATATACCTGATTATTCTTTATCTGTAGAAATATTTATATTTGTGCTTTCAGTAAGCCTAATATGGCTTGTATTGATTAGATTAGGTATTACTTGGGGAATCATATTAGGATTAGGTGTAATGGCTCTTACAGGTGGTGTAGGTGCATATCTTATAACCCGTAGTCTGTTAATAGATGTTTCATGGTCTTTAATATCACAGTTTATTGCAGGTACGACAGCTTTTTATATAAGATTTAGAGAACAATACAAGCTAAGACAGCAAATAAAGAAACAATTTCAGCATTATCTTGACCCAAGGCAAGTGAAAAGACTACAGAATAATCCAGAGTTATTAAAACTAGGTGGAGAAAAGCGTTACTGCACTTTTTTATTTACAGATGTGCGTGGTTTTACATCTTTATCAGAAACACTTGAGCCTGAACAAGTTACATACATCATGAATAAAGCTCTTACAGCACAACAAAAAGCAGTACAAAAATATGGTGGCATGATAGATAAATATATAGGTGATGCCATGATGGCTATATTTAGCGCACCCCTAGATTTAGATAAACATGAAGAAAAAGCTTTGCTTTGTGCATTAGAAATACAAAATAACATGAAAATACTAAATCAAGAATTAGATATAGAGGGTATATCTCCAATTCAAATTGGTATTGGTATTAATAGTGGTTTTGCTGTTGTAGGAAATATGGGTTCAAATACAAGGTTTGATTATACAGCAATAGGTGATGCTGTTAATGTTGCAGCTAGACTTGAGTCAGGTACAAAAGCTGCTGGTGTTGACCTTTTAATTGGCGAAACTACAGAAAATGCATTAGAATTTGATTTAATACCATTAAAACCTTTAGAAGCAAAAGGCAAAAAAGAAAAGTTACAGGTGTATACATGGAATTAAAAAATGTAATAAATTGGATTTTAAGTCTGTTTATAACAAGATACAAAATAACAGTATCTTTCAATAAGGAGTATGGTGATTCAGATGACAAAACATACACATCAAAAAAAATATTAGTACAAAAAGAAAAACATCTTAAATTTCGTGATGAGAATAACAGATTAATTGAATATAGAAGTGCTTCTGGCCTAAATTACATAATAGAGGATATATAATGCAGCAATTTTTATTTGGTATAATTTTAGTGCTTAGTTTTAGTGGTTATTACCTTTATCAAGAAAATATAACACTTAAATCTAATAATAAAGCTTTAGAAGGTGCAATAGCAGAACAAGAAGAAGCAATCAAGTCTATACAAGCAGATTTTGAACTGCAAACACAACAAATGAACGAATTATCTTTGAAAAGCCAAGCTGCACAAAGGGAACTCAATAGATATACACAATTTATACAAAACTATGAACTATCTGCAAAAATAATGGCAGACCCAGTAGAAATGCAAAGGAAAATAAATAATGGAACAAAGCATATCATGGAGAATATTGAGCAAATCAGTAGTGACGTTGATGACCTTGATAGTAATATCCAATTGCAGTCTGATACCAACTAAACAAATAGAAGTATCTGCAAAGCCAATTGAAAGGAAAATAGTACAACCTATTATGCCTAGAGAAATAGATTTACAAGAACCAATGTGGATTGTTGTAACTCCAGAAAACTACGAAGAACAATTAGCTTTTATAGAAGAGCAAGAAGGAGAGTTAATTTTTTTAGCTATGACGATTCCTGATTACGAAGTTATGGCATATAACATGCAAGAAATAAAGCGTTATATTACTGAATTAAAAGATGTTGTTGTTTACTATAGAAAAGTAACTATTGACAAAGAAGCAGAATAATCTGCTAGAATTAGTATTTCCAATATATAAAGGAGGTTTTTATGTTTGGATTTATAGGGGATTGGTTAGGAATAATCACAGGAGTTGTTTGTGCAGCTTCAATAATATGTGCTTTAACACCTACACCAAAAGATGATGCTATGATAAGTAAGCTTTATAAAATTGTAGAAATTGCAGCTCTAAATATTTTTAAAGCAAAAGACTAAGCATGTCAAACAGCATTACACCATTTGTCTATAATGCAATATTAGACCGGGTAATTGATGGAGATACCATAGATGTAGTGCTGGATTTAGGTTTTAGTGTAAAGCTTCATAAACAAAGAGTACGATTAGCTGGTATTGATACACCAGAATCTCGTACAAGAAATCTAAAAGAAAAAGCTTTAGGTCTAAAAGCAAAAGAAAGATTAAAAGAATTGTGTGTCAATAATTTCAAAATACAATCATTAGGAAAAGGTAAATATGGACGAATCTTGGGTATTCCGTATTGTGAAGATGGTCAAAGTATTTGTCAAATTCTTATTGATGAGGGACACGCAGTTGAGTATTGGGGTGGTAAAAAAACTGCTAAAGTTAGAGATAATGGAACATGGGGTGAATAATATGGAAATATCACAAGAAGGAATAAGTTTAATTAAAAAGTTTGAAGGTTGTCGTTACGAAAGCTACAAATGTGCTGCTGGAGTATGGACAATTGGTTGGGGTTCAACAAAGGGCGTATCAGAAGGAATGGTCATAACACATGATAGAGCAGAAGCACTATTAATAGAAGATTTAGCAGTTTACGAGGAAGAAGTAAATAATGCTGTAACAGTAGATATTGACCAGTGTATGTTTGATGCACTTGTAAGTTGGACATTTAATTTAGGTGGTTCTAATTTACGTTCATCAACTTTGTTGAAAGTTTTAAATGCTAAAGACTTTAAAAATGTACCTGAACAAATTAAAAGGTGGAATAAAGCAGGTGGTAAACTTAATGAAGGTCTTGTAAGAAGAAGGGAAGCAGAAGCTTTGTTATTTCAAGGACAGGACTGGAGTCATGTTTAGAATTTATGGCTTTGAGTAAAACACAAACAAAAAGATTAGGTGGCATACTATCTATTATGTTTGGAGATTCTATACCAAGTAGTAACTTAACAGAACTAATTCAACAAGGGTATGTAGAATTACAAGGCCAAGAATATAAGCTTACAGAAAAAGGACTAGATGAAAAAAATCGTTTAACCACTCTATGTGGACTTAACATTAAATATCAATCAGAAAAAAGTAAAGATTAATTAGTTTTAAGTCTTTCTCTTAACTTATTATATTCAACTTTTAAAAGAAATAATTCATCTTGTAGATTTTTAGCTTTATCTCTAGCTTGTTCTAATTCTTCTTCTACTTCTGTAATTCTTTCTTTTATAATAAATGTTTTATCTTCAGACCACTTATGTAAGTTTTTAGTCTCTTCTAAATATATTTTAGTTCTGTTTTCCCAGTAAGCTTTTTCGTTAAATGACATATTAATTTACAAAAACTGTATTCTCAAATTTTTTGTATCCAAACATCTTTTGAAAAATATCCTGTGCTTGTTCTTCAGATAGTTTTGGTTCTTTGTAACATTCTCTTTCCATAGTATTAGCACAGTACCAACGATTAAAGTTATTTTTATAAGTATCTTTATCGTTATATACAAAATCTTCTAAGTACATATCTATCCCCTTTTTTTTAACTCTTTAAGTATTATACCAGTTGGACTATCATTTAAAAGTTCTTGTACAGCTTCAAAATGATTATCTTGTGCAAGTTGTAACTCAAATTCTGCTCTCTCTAGCTTTTCTTCAGCTGTTAAAGATTCAGGTTCGTTATTGCACTTGTCGTCCCAGTCTCTAAATAATCTACTCATTTATTACCCTCTAAATAATTTTATTAAAATATATAGTTTTTTATTTGATAAATATTGCAAATGTTTTGGTATTTTTCTACGATTAATGTTCATGTGTATTAATGCTATTGCCAACTATTAGGGATATGTCATTAAAAGCTGTTAATAAAGAAGATTTAGTAAAATGTGGTACAAACAAAACTTGTATATCTTCTTTTGTATACATTCTGCTTTCCCAATCATCAATTGCATTTTGTGTCTTTATCCAATCTAATGCAGATTTTTTAGTTTTAAAGAATTGTATATGTTCTTTGTTTATATCTTCTAAGTAGTAAAATTTCATTTTATGCTCCTATTATTTGTATTATTTCTTTTACTTGAAAACCTTCTTTGATAAACTTTTTTTTCTTGTAATCAAAGTATTTTTCATCTGATGTTTTTACAGCTAACCACCAGAAATTAGTTTTAGTTAGTACATATAGTTCGTATCTCATTATGCAATCCTAGATTTAAGACTAGACATCTTTTCTTTTAAGCTTTTTATTTCGTTAGTATTTCTATCAATACAAAGTTGTGCTTGGAATCTAGTTGCTTCAACAGGGTGTTGTAAAGATTGTTTCCAATTTATAGAATTATTTTGTAGCCATTCAATTCTATCTTTTATATTTTCTATTCTTGTTTTATGCCAGTTTTTCATTTTATTCTCCTTCAATTTAACTTTATAACTATTATTCTATAGTGAATTTGTAAAAAGTAAACCTTTTTTGGAATAAATTATTAATATTTTTAGAAGGGTAAATCGTCATCTTTATCAAGCCAATAGTCTTTTTTTTCCCAAAGTTGCTGTGCATATTCTTGTGCTGCTGTTTTTTTAAAACCATAAAATTTAAGAAACTTAAACTCGTTTCCAAACTTAGTATGTAATTGTGCATGATGATACATACATAAAGGAATTACTTGATTATCTCCTGCTTTTAAAGACCAACCTCGCTTACCATCACTAGGTTTTAATAGATGATGTACTTGTATTGGACCATTACAACTATAAAAATCTGCTCTTGAAATAAAACAAGGCAAAGAAGAAACATACTCTAAATGTTTTTTATCAACTATTCTTTTTGACATTTATATTATATTAGCAACTATTCTAAAAATAGCATCATCTACAAATTTAATTGTGTCGTCAGATAAAAAAGTAATAGGTGTTGTACTTATTGAACGAAATCTTAAGTCTTGATGATATACATTTCTTTTGGGTATTTTTTTATTAGTTTTATTGTATTGGGGCAGATACGCGTTTATAAGTTTTTTCTCCCAGTATTTTCTTCTGTTAGCTTTACAATATAAAATTCTAAAACAATCAAAATCTTTATCTGACTTTTGATGTGTACAAATTCTTTGATATGGGTTAATACTTTCTCCTACATAAACTACAACATTTTTTCTATATAGAATATAAACACCAGATTTAAATATTTCGTGCGTTTTAAACTTTCTTCTATGTGAAGAAGATGTTGAATAAAGAGTAATAATTTCTTTTGGGGTGTAGTTTTGTTTTGTAATTGTTATATTACCACTACTTGAAATATGATTGTTCCATGCATTAACAAGATTCATTGTGCCTGTTGAAGTATGTAAACTAAAATCATTAGACATAGTACCCATTGTAGTATTACTTGTAAAAAAGTCTCTCTTACCAGTACTTAATGCATTTTTGATTTCATCAATATTTTTTCTTTTTTTCGTCACGAATTTTTTGTGTCATGTGTTGATTTAAAAAATTATGTAAGGCTATATTGTACTTTTCTTGCATACTTAAAAATGCTCTTACTAAATGTGTAATATCCATGTCATGCACTTTAATATATTTATCTTGCGATTCAGAATAATATGTAAGTTCATCATGCATATCACATGGTATTTCTCTTTTATCTAAAATACTTTGTATTTTTAATGCTTCTATAACTTTCAAAATATTCTCCTAAAATGGCAAATCGTTATCTTCTTCTTCACTAGGAAAAGGATAATCATTATCTTCTTTCTCGTATAACAGAACAGATGTGTACTCAATACCTTTTTTACTTGTCTGTTTATATCCACCGAATTTATATTGTTTTCCATCAATACTAATAGGACCACTAATATCTGGACTTTTATCAGATTTTTTATCTTCTTCTTTGTTAATGTAAAGTGGGCCAACAGATATAGAAAGTTCGTATTTAGGTTTTTCGTTAGGTGGTTCGTACTTAATAATACTTGCATAACGCATTTTATTGTTAATCATAATTTTACCTTTTCTAACAACTTCTACTTTATCATCTTTAAATAAAGCACCAGAGTTGTCTTTTTGCTCGTAGTTATCACTCATTATTTTCTCCTAGTTCTATTTTTAAGCTTATATCTGTAAGTTTTACTGTCGTACTGAAACTCAAATACATCTTCTAATTTACATTCAAGATTTCTTAATGTGTTTAAATCGCTTACCCACATATCGTTACATTCAGCAATATTGTTTAAGATAAATCTTAATTGATTTGTTAAATCAAGTACTTTAGCTTCATCTTCAATACTTACTTTTATATTTCTACTATTTGCCATAGTATTCTCCTATATTAATTAATTTATATTCAATAGCTTTGCTATTAAGTTTTTTTCTTTTATCAACTATCTCTATACTCATATCTTCTGGTAAATTGTATTTACAACGATTATTAATATTTCTTAATGCTCTGATAGCAGCACTTATAGAGGTAGAATCATAAAATTTATTCTTTCTTATATATCCATCACTAAACCCATTTGCACTATATACTTGTTGTATTTTGCTTTGTATATGTTGAAAAGTAAGCCAATGATTTTTTTCTTGTGCTTTTAATAAAATTAAAAAAACAAGGTCATTCAATGTAAACTTAGCTAAAGATTTAGACTGTAAAGATTCTGGTATTTGCATAATTAAAAATTATCCGAAGCAGAGTTACCATCATCATCTGCGCCTGTTTTTTCTACAGTTGCAGTTTCTTCTACTTTAATACCTGCACCTATTCCACAAGCAGCACATAAACTGTATCTTCTTGCGTATGTCATAGCACTACCGAATCCTTGTGCATTATTCTTATCTGCAGGAACAAAGAATTTACCAGCTGATAATTCGCTACCATGTCCATAGAATATAGTTTCAACACAAACACCTTTGTCGTTTTCTTCAAAGCGTTGTAAAAACATAACACCCTCATCTAATAAAGGTTGTTTTACTGCTTCTAAACATGATTCTAAAGAAGCATAACTATTGCCAAAGTGTGGGTTTGTTCCATCTTTACTAGCATTTTCCATATTTGTTTGCGCTTTAATTAAAGCATTTATAAGTTCATTATTAGGTTTCATTTTAACTCCATATATTTTTAGCTTCTTCTACTTCTAAAGGATTACTCCACATAAAGTGGTCGTAGTTCGGATAGAATAGATTGGCTATTTGGTTAATATCATTTGAATAAGAAAGTAAATTCATAATATTTATGGCTACTTTCTTGACTACTGCAATATGCTCATCAACATTGTCAACAGGCATAGTTACAACTTCTGCTTTTTTAGAAGTTACATATACATAATCAACTAAGGCATCAGAATCCATAGCTTTTGCGTAAACAGATAACTGCCTACAAACAGAAGGTGGTATAACAGAGGGTAATCTTTGTACAGTCTTAATATCTCTAACTGTACCCTCATATTGAAGGTCTATATATCCTATGATTGGAATAGGTAGTTCTTCAAATTGTAAACTGACTTTCTTTTGATAAGATATAGGTTTACCTAATTCTCTATAAAAATTAACTGCTGTTTCTACATATAAAGGTAACAGACTTCTTTCTTTCTCATATTTTTTTGTATCTATATCTATTTTATCTAGGTAATAATTATATAAACCATCATATCGGCTTAGTCCTTCTTGTATTAATATATCTATAGATTTAGTATTATTTAAAGCATCTCCTGTAATTTCATCTACAGTAGTACCACGCCACATTGCAGGATTACCTGTACCTTTGTTTTTATATAAATATCTAAATACCCACATTGCAGGTTCTTGTATGTAAGTATTGATAGACGAAGCCGAAAAGTGTTCTATATCGTAAGCTTCAAAAGGATTATTATTCATTTTATTTTATCAATTTATTATTACATTCTACTTGTTTTTAAATTAATGTAAACCTTTTTTGGAATAAATATTAATTTACTAATTACTTTAATTATTAAGATATATCACTTATAATTCATATTTGGACTAATTATGCATTTAAGAGATTATTTAAAAAATCAAAAACATACGCAAATGTCATTTATAGATTTAGTTGAAATGGCAACAAATGTACGAATACCACAAGGAACTTTAGCTAAATGGGTAACAGGTACAAGAATACCAAGAAAAGAAGAAATGCAAATAATTTATAAAGTAACAGAAGGTTCTGTACAACCTAATGATTTTTATGAATTATCAGAATGAAGATTGGATTTACTTGTGGCGCTTTTGATTTATTGCATGCAGGTCATGTGGTAATGCTAAAAGAATCAAAATCTAATTGTGATTATCTAATTGTAGGATTACAAACAAACCCAAATCTTGATAGAAAAAATAAGAATATACCAATACAGTCTATATATGAAAGATTTGTTCAGCTAAGTGCAATTAAATATGTTGATGAAATTCTTGTCTATGATACAGAAGCAAGTTTATTAGACCTTCTAGAATCTACACCTATAGATGTAAGATTTGTTGGTGACGATTACAAGGGTAAAAACTTTACAGGTAAAGGTATTGGTAAAACTTTTTACACAAATAGAAAGCATTCATTTTCAACAACTTCTTTAAGAGAAAGAATACAACAGGATAAATCATGTTAAATATAAAAGATATAAAAATAAAAGATATAGAAATAAATATAGAAAATCCAAGAAAACATTCAAACAAACAAGTATTTCAAATAGCAGAATCTATTAAAGAATTTGGTTTTACTAATCCCCTTTTAGTAGATGAAAAAAACTTTTTAATTGCAGGTCATGGCAGATTAATGGCAGCAAAAACATTAATACTTGAAACTGTGCCTTGTATTGTTGTAGAAGGACTTACCGAGGAACAAAAGAAAGCATTAAATATTGCAGATAATAAATTAGCAATAAATTCTACATGGGACGAAGAATTGCTTTGGAAACAAATTAAGGAACTTACTGATACTGATTACAACATAGATTTAATAGGTTTTGACAAAGAACAAGTAATGCCTTTTATAGAAGATGATAGAGTTGTAGAAAGCATATTAAATGAATGGGAAGGTATGCCTGAATATAACCAAAGCGATAAGACTTCTGTCAGAAGTGTAATAGTACATTTTGCTAGCGAGGAAGATTGCGATAATTTCTTTGAACTGTTACAACAAAATCATACAGATAAAACAAAATCTATTTGGTATCCAGAACAAGTAAATATGGATACAGAAAGTAAAAGGTATGACTAATCCAAAATATCCATTATTTATAGTTTCAAAAGGCAGAGCTGATACAAGATATACAGCTAGATACTTAGATTATATGAAAGTACCATATCGTATTGTTGTTGAACCATCAGAATATGATATGTATTTAAGTCATGTTAAAGATAGAAATAAGCTATTAGAACTTGATATGTCTTATAAAGAAAAGTATGACACATGTGATGAACTTGGTTTAACTAAATCTACTGGACCAGGACCAGCTAGAAATTTTGTATGGGATTATTCTATTAAAGAAGGCTACGACTATCATTGGGTTATGGACGATAATATACGAAGTTTTAGACGTTATAACCTAAATGAAAAAGTAAAAGTATCATCAGGTACTATATTTAGAGCCATGGAAGATTTTGTTTTAAGATATGAAAATGTTGGTATGGCAGGACCAAACTATTATATGTTTCAACCTGCAAGGCAAAAAAGTCCACCTTTTATTTTAAATACAAGGATTTATTCTTGTAATTTTATAAAGAATGATTTGCCTTATCGTTGGCGTGGCAGATATAACGAAGATACTATTCTTAGCTTAGATATACTAACTAATGGATTATGCACTATACAATTTAATGCTTTTTTACAAGAAAAAATTACAACGCAACAAGTAAGAGGTGGCAATTCAGCAGAGTTTTATGATAAAGAAGGAACACTAGAAAAATCTAAAATGCAGGTAAAAGTTTATCCTGATATATCAAAGGTAGTAAAAAGATTCGGCAGAATACATCATTATGTTGATTACAGTCAATTTAAGGTAAATAAATTAATTAGAAAAAAGAATTTAAAAATTAAAGGTAATAAATATAATATGCAGTTAAAAAGAGTACCTTCATAGTTCAAGGTCTTTTGCCCAGTCGTTTGACTTTGGCCTTGTATTTTTAGGTTTTATATCTTCTATATCATCAAAATATCTTCTTTGATTTAACCATGTACTTGCATGTGGTATAAAAGATTTATCTTCTATGGATTCTACCGACTTAGCATATGCTATAGTTTTTTCTAATAATTCTTCTTTTTGTATAATCTCTATTGCTTTTTTATAAGATTTAGCAGATTCAAACTTACTTGCTTTTCTAGGGTAGTAATTCCAAAATTCATTAAAATCTTTGCTATAAATAGTTTTAGTATCTTCTTTAGTATTACAGGGTCGTGATGCCCAGAGGGTATGGGTGTCAGCACCCATAGGGTTCTTAATACCCTTAGATATTTGTATAAAATAGCGATTACTTGTAAAGCTACCATTGTTTAATATTCTGTTTTGTATTTTTAAAATACCAAGCTTTTCAAACTCTTTAATAGTTCTTCTAACACCTCGTGAATCTTTTAGACCAACAATATCTGCAATATGTTGATAACTAGGATAGCAACTTCCTTTTTCATCTGCGTAGTTACAAAGTATGACTAATATTAATTTTTTAGTTGGAGTAAGACCTTTGACTTTAAGTGATAGATTAAGTAATTCTATTGACATATATACCTCTGTATTTTTCTATACTAAATTGTTTTAAAAAAATTAGAAGTATTTTTAGAACAAAGTTAATTGTTCTTGGCCATTTTCTGTATAAAACCATTCTAATATTTGCTCTTTAGATAATATCTTACCTTTTTGCATTGGAAAAATCTCTGACCTGTAACCTGTTCTTGTTAAAGGTATTGCATTACAATTTTCTACATTTACTTCTATGTGATGCATTTCTGTATCATCAAATCCCTCGCTAAACAATTTATAACTTATGTGTATTTTGTTTATACCAAATGTAAAGCTAAAACTTAGAAATTTATTTAAAGACATGTATTTCTGTTACATTATCTTCTTCATGACCAAATATTTTATCATTTACTGCTCGTATCTCTTTAATAAAATCTTCTTCATCATATTCGTTTTGCTCTTCACCTTCAAAAAATTCTCTATCAACAATTTCCCAATTATCAATAATATAAACACCATTGTCTAAACTCTCTTTATGATAAGTTGTATATTTGCCAACACCTAAAGATAAAGTACCACCGAAAGTATTTCCAATAAGCTGACACAATCTTGCAATACCATAGCTTGGGTCTGCGTTACATCTTATGCCATATAATTTAGCTACTTTTAAAAAAGGCACTACAGAATCACGACCACCATTCCAATGTAAGTACAAAGATGTCCAATCATCTTTTGGTATGTGTTTATTTTTAATTGTTATTACTGCTCTATTACCCATATTTACTCCTTTATTTAATTAGTCCTGTTAGTTTTGCAATATCATGTAAATCTATTTCTTTTTGAAATAATTTAATACGCTTTTCTAGGTATTTTAAAAGTACAGGTTTATCATCTTTATGCATTTTGTCAGCTTCAATAACAGCTTTGTATAAAACAATAAGTTCGTCGTAGTTAAGTCCCCTAATTGTTTTTTGTAACGAAGGGTGTATTCTTATCTTAGTCATTATTTAGCACCCCTAAAGTTTTCTTTAGTAGCATTAGATTTTGTAGTTGGCTCGTAGTCGTAAACAGTAATCTCTCCTAAGTTACCAACCCAACCTATTACCATATTATTAGTATCAAACATAATCCAACCACCCATTCTTTCTGAACAGTACTCCTCGGAAGGTTCTTTGTCGTAGTTCTTGAATAGCTGATTAGCTTTTGCAAGGAATTTATCTCTTGCTTCTTGATAAGTATTAGTAGTTCTCATTTTATCTCCTTTCAATTTATATTTACTATATTAAAGTGTTGTACACAAAAGTAAACCTTTTTTGGAATAAATATCGTCTTTTTTTAGTATTTGCTTTATTTTAGGTACTTTATGGACTAATATTGCGATAATTAATTAGAAAATATGACAAAAAAAACTACACCTACAAAACTAACTGATTCTAAAAAGCTTAAAATTAGAAATGATTTTGTACAGGGTATAGAAAAAGATAATCAAAGAATCTATCCAACCTTAGACGAACTGATAAAAAAATATAAGGTTGCACAAAGTACAGTATACAGAACAGCAAGAAAAGATAACTGGAAGTTACAGAAAGAACAGTTTCAAGCAAATCTTGCAGAAGAACTAGATAAAGAAAGAAAAAAAGATTTAATAAAAAGGTCTAAGAGTAATGACGATAACAGCTTAAATATTGCTAATGGTTTATATGTAATGATTGGCCAAATAATGACACAGCATAATCAGGATATGCAGTCAGGCAAAAAAAGTTTACCACCAACACAGATTAATGCCCTTGCTAATGCTGCACTTAGTGCACAACGATTAGCTAAGATTGCACTAGGAGAAGTAACCGAGAATATTAATGCAACAATTACAGAAAACAACGACAGCTTCAGAAGAGCTATGGAACTGCTTGACGAGGTTGAAGAAAGCAGAAGCCGAAGCGTTCAATCTACGCACTAGTTGGTTAGAAACTGCAAGAGATAAACAGCTTCAACCAAAAGTAGAGCATTATATATGGCTTATTCTTGCTGGTCGTGGTTGGGGAAAAACAAGAACAGGTGCACAAGATATTGCTTTATATGCACTTAGAAATCCTAATGTAAACTGTGCTGTTGTTGCACCGACACATGGAGACCTGAGAAGAGTTTGCTTTGGAGGTAACTCTGGCTTACTTTCTATTTTACCTAAAGAATGTTTTTTAAACTCTAAAGACCTTAAAGGTTATAGTTCATCTGTATCTGAAGTAAGATTATTTAATGGTTCAAAGATAACAGGTTATGCAGCACAAGAACCAGATAGATTAAGGGGACCACAATTCCATAGAGCATGGTGTGATGAAGTTGCAGCTTGGAGATACCCAGAAGCATTTGACCAATTAATGTTTGGTCTTAGACTTGGAGATAATCCACAATGCGTTATTACTACAACACCGAAGCCAATACAACTAATAAAAAATTTAGTAGAAAGAGATGATGTATATGTAACCAGAGGAAATACATTTGAGAATGAAGCAAATCTTGCTGAAAGTGCATTAACTATGCTTAAAGAAAAATACGAAGGAACGACTATAGGAAGACAAGAATTATACGCAGAAATAGTAGATGACATAGATGGTGCTTTATGGACTAATAACTTAATAGATAGAACACGATTACAGCAAGATACAGAAAAGGATTTATCACAAATTATTGTTGCTATTGACCCAGCAGTAACAGCTAATGCAAATTCTGATGAAACTGGTATTATAGTTGTAGGCAAAGATTTTAATAATAACTTTTATGTATTAGAGGATTTGTCTGGTAGGCATTCTGCTGATAAATGGGGTAGAATAGCAATTAATGCTTTCTATGAATGGGAAGCTGACAGAATTGTTGCAGAGGTCAACAATGGTGGAGACTTAGTGGAAAGGCTTATTAGAAATATAGATACTAATGTTCCTTATAGAAGTGTAAGAGCAACACGAGGAAAGATTTTAAGAGCCGAACCAATCGCAGCATTGTATGAACAAGACAGGGTACATCATATTGGTTTGTATCCAGAGTTAGAACAGCAAATGTGCAGTTACACTGGCGAAACAAATACTTCACCTGACAGACTAGATGCTTTAGTTTGGGGATTAACTGAACTAAGTAAATCTAAAGGACAGGTTAATTGGAGAATAAGCTAATGGCACAAAGAAATATATTTCAGAGAATCTTTAACATAAATCCTGAACAAACAAAACAGAGTAATATTATGGGTTACTTTGGTGTTGGTAGTTCTGATGCTAAAGTTTATAAGTATCAAGACCTAGCTAAAGAAGGATATCTTAAAAATGCTATCGTTTATAGATGTGTCAATGAAATATCTAAGGGTGCTAGTGCTGTACCTTTTGTTGTAAAAGCAGGTGACCAAATATTAGAAGAACACCCATTAATAACTTTATTAAGAAGACCTAATCCTTTACAGTCATATTCAGAGTTCTTTAATAGTTTATTTGGTTATCTTTTATTAAGTGGTAATGCATACATATTAAAAGTTGGTGCTGAAGCAGGTGCACCAAAAGAATTACATCAATTAAGACCAGATAGAATAGTCATAAAAGGTAGTGGGAACTCTATACCTGACAAGTATCAGTATATGTTACAGGGCAGAGTACATCATACATACGAGGTTGACCAAGAGAATGGATTTAGTGAACTTAAACATGTTAAGTTATGGAATCCTTTAGATGATTATTATGGACTTAGTCCTATGAGTGCTGCTGCTGTAGAAATAGACCAGTTTAATTTATCAAGTAAACATAATGTTAATTTATTGCAAAATGGTGCAAGACCTAGTGGTGCTGTTATCTTTAAACCACAAGACGATGCAGGTTTTGCAGTAAATCTAACAGAATCACAAAGACAACAATTACTTACAGACCTTAATAATAGATTTAGTGGTACTGCTAATGCAGGAAGACCTTTATTATTAGAAGGAGACTTTGACTGGCGAGAAATGGGTCTTAGTCCTAAAGATATGGATTTCTTGAACTTAAAACACATGAGTGCTACAGATATAGCAATGTGCTTTGGTGTTCCTAGTCAATTAGTAGGTGTACCTGATGCGCAAACATATTCTAATGTAGCAGAAGCAAGGTTAGCACTATACGAAGAAACAATTATACCGCACCTTAGAAAACTAGCATCTGACCTAAACGAATGGTTAGTACCTATGTTTGATGACAGATTAATGCTTGAGTTTGATATTGACTCTATACCTGCATTATCAGAAAGAAGAAGAAAGATATACGAGAATGTAACATCAGCAGTTCGCGAAGGTATCATGACAAGAAACGAAGCAAGAGAGATTATAGGATTACAACCTATAGATGGTGCTGATGATTTATATATCTCTGCTGCATTATTCCCATTAACTGACGATAGTGTTGAAAAACCAGAGAACCCAGTAAACGAGGAAGACCTAAAAGAATATGATGAAGAATATAATGATGAATTTTTATTAGAAGAAGAAAAAGATTCACATATTACTAACTTTCCTAAACGAGGTGATAATAAAAAAATATCTTTAAGAAATAGCAATTATCCACAGTTCAGCTACGAATTTGCTACAAATGTAAAAAATGATGGACCAAAAGGTATATGGAGAGCAGGTGGTAATATAAGAGGTAATGAAGCTTATGTACTGTGGGGTAGAGCAAGAGAAGGTTCTGAATCACCAGCAGTATTAAAGTGGATAAAAGAAAGAGAATCTTGGGCTGCAAGGCATTTTAGAGATGGACAAAAATTTAAAAATAGTTCTGTGCAACCAAATCTAAGTAATGTAGCAGGTGTCGTAGCGCAAATTAAATGGGGAGTTATAGGGACTCTTGGCGAACAAGGTATGAAAGATGTTATTTTAGAACTAACTAAAAAATTAGAAGGTAAAAAAGATATGGAAGATTTTGAGCCTTTTGAAGATGATAAGCATATTGCAGTTCTAGAAGATACAAAACAATTATCTGCAAAAATTAAAGAAGCACTTAAAAAGAAAGTAGATGCTCATAACGAGAAATATGGTAATAATCCAAAGAAAAGAGCAACAGTAAGAATGTTATCTGCTGTATTTCGTCGTGGTGTTGGAGCATATAATACAAATCCAGGCTCGGTAAGACCTGCAGTTAGAAGACAAGGTGGTGCTGATAGATGGGCGTATGCTCGCGTAAATTCATTTTTATTTGCTTTAAGGTCAGGTAGATATCAGGGTGGTAAACATGATGCAGATTTATTCCCTAAAGGACACCCTTTATCTTCTAAGTAATACAAAATTGTGAAACAACAGCGACAATACAAAAGAATTCGCAGTTTAAGACAGAGAAGAATATCCGAACGCAACGAAATAAGACAACAGCAATTACTTCGTAACAATTTAGAAAAAAGATTTTTTAGAAGACTAAATTCTTTATTTAGAAAATTTATGCGTGTACAAATGCATTTATACAGAGAATATGGCATATACGAAGAAACATCAGCAACACAAATCTTAAACGAAGATTTTATACCATTAATACAATCACACTATCGTAGAGTTTTTAAAGCTATATATGATTTTAACGAAAAAAAGTACGAAGATAATTTTAAACAAGAAGCAGTTGTATTTGGTAGAAGTATTGATTTTGAGAATGTAGTTAATGAATATTTTAATTCAAGACAACTTATATTAAGTGGCATAAGTATTCGTATGTCAAATAGGATATCAAAAATTATAGAACAAGGCAGAGCAGACAACTTAACATTACCACAAATAGCAAAATTAGTATCTGATAGATTTTTACCTATAAGTAGAAGTCGTGCTGCATTAATTGCAAGAACTGAAACACACAGTGCAGCTTCTTTTGCAAATCATACATATCATAAAACAGTACAAACAGATTTAGGTTTAAAAATGTTAAAGAAGTGGGTTGCAACAAATGACGCAAGAACAAGAACAACACATGCACAAGCAAGTGGTCAAATAGTTGATATGGACGAGGATTTTATTGTTGGAGGTGTACCGATGGGATTTGCAGGAGATTCAAGAGGTGGTGCAGCTAATGTTATTAACTGTAGATGTGTTATAGTTTATGCCGATGAAAGGGATATGGAGTAAATATATTTTATGTACCTATATATTGTGCAAATCAATCCAATAATATACTATATAAGGTAATTATGCCTATACCGAAACCAAAACTTAACGAGTCTAGGCAAGATTTTTTAGAACGATGCATGGGAGATAGCACTATGGTTGATGAATATGATTCAAATCAAAGGTTAGCTGTCTGTAACAGCAGTTATAATTCAGATAAAGAAGATTCTTTAGATAGCAAAAGAGAACTAAGAAAAGATGTTTTTACTACTGAAGAAGAAGCAGAAGCAAGAGCAGAAGAGATTGGTTGTGTAGGCACACACTCTCACGATGAAAATGGCAATAAAGTTTACATGCCATGCAAAACACACGAAGAATACACTGAACTTACTGGCAGAGAAGTTTTAGGTTATCATAAAAAACCTAAAAAGAAGAAACCAAAAGACATGAAAGATGCTTTAGAGCATTTAGAAGAAGTCTTATCTGTAAAGACTGAATTTTTAGGTGGCCATTTAGAAGACGAAGAAGATAAAGAATATGGTACTTTTGAAGGATATGGTTCTATTTTTGGTAATAAAGATTTAGGCAACGATGTTATAGAATCTGGTGCTTTTGCTAATTCTTTAAAAAGAAAAAAACCAAATCAAGTTAAGCTTTTATATCAACACAAATCTGATATGCCTATAGGTGTATTTGATGAAATACGCGAAGATGATAAAGGTCTTTATGTAAAAGGTCGGTTAGCTTTAAAAACACAAGCTGGTCAAGAAGCGTATGAATTATTAAAAATGGGTGCTTTAGATGGATTGTCTATAGGATTTAGAGTAAACCCAAAAGAAGTTTCTTACGATAAAAGAGCAAATAAGCGAATTATTAAAGAAGTAGATTTAATGGAAGTTTCGTTGGTAACTTTTCCAATGAACCCAAGAGCGACAGTAATGTCGGTTAAAGGCGAAGAAATTTCCATAAGAGAATGGGAAAATGGAATGCGAGATGCTTTCTCGTTGTCTCGTTCAGAAGCGAAAGTTGCAGCAAAAGCTGTAACTGATGCATTCAGTCAGCGAGAGGTTGACTCAAATGCTGAATTGGTAGATGCCATAAAACATTTAACTTTAACCTTAAAATCTTAATAGGAGATAACTATGTCGGAAGATGTAAAAAACGCTATTCAAGAAATGGGTTCAACCTTTGAAGAATTTAAAAAGGTCAATGACGAAAGACTTGAAAAGCTAGAAAAAGGCGAAAGTACAGCATATGTGGACGAGAAATTAGCTAAAATGGAAGCTAAGATGGATTCTTACGAAGACATCAATCAGAAACTAACGACTGCTGAAGCTAACGCTGAAAACATCAAAAGCCAACTAGAAAAATTAGAGACAGTTGTAAAAAGACCTAACTCTGGTTTTGAAAGTAAGCAAGTAGATGAATACATGGAAGCTTTTGACAAATATTGCAGAAAAGGTCTTGAAGGTCTTAGCGATATGGAAAAGAAAGCTTTAACAGTCAGCAATGACTCAACTGGTGGTTATTTAGCGCCACCTGAATATGTGAGAGAACTTATCAAAGATGTTACAGAAATCTC
>CEON01119631.1_pt1 | contig 20835 bp, 23 predicted proteins | sample 530291 | NCBI WGS metagenome assembly CEON01 (sample SAMEA2619888, study PRJEB7988) | marine metagenome | biome: marine biome (ENVO:00000447); feature: surface water layer (ENVO:00002042); material: "saline water (ENVO:00002010), including plankton (ENVO:xxxxxxxx)" | depth 5 m
ATGAATACTGGCAATCAAAGCACGACAAGACACAAGGTGAGCTTAATCGAATAAGTCAAGAGTTTGAACAATATAAAAACATGATGGGACCTGTTGCTAACGCTATACAACAAAACCCCCAGATCTTGCAAAATTTAGAACAGCAATCGCCTTCCAATGAACTACCTGCGCAGCAGAATTCATTGCAGGCTCCAACTCGTCCTGAAAAACCACATTCTTACAACGAGGTAGACGCATACAATGATCCAGAAAGTGAATCATTTAAATATAGATTATCTGTTGATAAATATAGAGATGACATGTTAGATTATTATGGCAAAGTTGACCAATATAGACAAGAGCAGCAAGCTATGGCTTACGAATTGCAAAGAGAGCAACAAGCTCAAAATCAAGCAGTAAGTTATGCTACTCAAACTTTAGGTTGGGATGCTAATAAAGTAAATGATGCTATAAATTGGTTGCAAAACCCTAATAATGTTACTTTTGAAACTTTATTTAGAGTCTATGAATTAAATAATTCACCATCTAGACAGCAAGTTCAAAATCAACAAAAAGTTGCAGAGTATCAACAAAGAGAAGAGAGAATGAAAGTGCCTCAATCTACAGCAGTAACAAGTGGAACTTCTCAAGCACCTTTAAGTGATGAACAGCTGTTTAACCAAAGTATGCTATCATGGAAAAAATAATAAACAATCTATCCCTGACCAAAGGCATATATGCAGTTGAGGAAAGGGTAACTTAAAGGAAATAAAAGATGGCAGCAAAAGACCTATCGGCATCTGGAGTTCTCTTTACGGATAGACGTAATTTTTACATCGATCCTCAAGTTGTAAAGGAATTGTGGACGGACGTAACACCGTTTACAACTGTTATAGCTAATAAAGAAACAAGAGACGTACCAGATCCCGTTTTTAAAATGTTCGAACACAGACAACCTTGGATAAAGCAAACATTTCATGCAGCTTCAGATCCAGCTAACGCAACAGATGGAAGTGAATCAGCAGCAATTACTATTGATGATGGAGCAGGTGGAACAAACTATGTAGGCTTACCAGAAGCAAATGCTTCATGGCTTGGTATGGAAGTTGAAGTATGGGATAGCACTGAAACTACTAAAAGAGGTGTAGCAATAGTAACAACAGTTGCAAGTACTACATCTATTAAAATAACACCTGTAGGTGGTGCTATTAACGTAGCAGACAATGATGTGTTTCATGTTATTGGTAATGCACATGGTGAAGGTGGTTACTCACCTGAAGCTTGGGCAGATGAACTTAAAGTAGTTTATAACTCTTGTCAGATTTTCAAGAATCCTCTTGAAATTACTGGTACATTGTTAGAATCAGCTTTAAGAGGTGAATCATCTGAATTAGCTAGATTAAGAATGCAAAAATCACAAGAACATAAAATCCAAAAAGAAAGAGCTTTTTTATTTGGTAAACGTATCGGTGGTACTGGATTACAAGAATCAGCATATAGCGATGGTTACAATGATACTAATGCAGATGAAACATTTGCAGATGGTGGTATTAATGGTCCAGCAGTAGGCTCAATAGCTTCTCCAGCAGGTTCAGGAGCAGGTAAAATAAGAACTACTTATGGTATTGTTTCAGCTATTGAAAACTATGGTGAAGATACAGCAACTTCTGATTATCAAAACATATTTACATGTTCAGAGGCAAGTTACACATATAGTAACTTTGTTGATGACATGGAAAAGATCTTTCAATATGTTCCAACTTCAGGTGTTAAAAAAGCATTTGTTGGTGCTGGTGCACTAGGATACTGGTCTAAAATGGCTGGTAATTCTGGTTTTGCTGGAAGTAACGGATGGACTGTAAGTCTTGGTGATATGAAAAGAGATGGTTTAGGGTTTAATTACAGAACTCTTGAAACACCTCATGGAATGTTACAGTTAATTCCTACTCCTGCATTAAGAGGACCTTACAACAAATACATGCTTGTAGTTGATGATGATAATTTATTCCATTCACAGTACAGAGCACCAATGTATCAAACAAATATCAAAACTGATAATGCGTATGATGGTGTTAAAGATCAGTACATGTCTGATGAAGGAATAGGTATTACAAACATTAATTCTCATGCATTAATGAAAATTACATCGTAAGGAAGGAGCTAAAAAATGGCTAGACCTTATATTGGTGGAACAAATGGTGGAGTTAAAGTAGTAGATTCTAGTACAACTTTACAATTAGCAGATTCTGGGAAAACTGTTTTCTTAGATGGTAGCGCAGCTAATGTGCTTACCTTACCTGCTGTTTCTAAAGGGTACGAGTTGAAAGTTATCTTAACAGCTACAGGAGCAGCACCAACAATAGTAACTGATAGTAGTGCCAACATAATGGTTGGTACTGTATTAAGTGCTACTAATGATGCAGCTCAAGCTATACAATCTGATGCAGATGCAGACACTATTACTTTTGTTGATGGTGCAGCACCTGGTGACTATTGCGATTTAGTATGCGATGGTACAAATTGGTATGTATTTGCTTTTTCTGGTGTAGATAGTAAAATAACTATTACTAAGGAATCCGCTTAATTAGTTTAACGGAACTAGGAGCAAGTCGTATAAAGGGCTTGCTCCAAATCCGTAACAAAGGAAACTATGAATTTTAAAACAAAAATTGGATTTTATATAAGTACAACAGATGGATATACTGACGCAGAAGCACAGCAGTATATTGTTGATGGTTGCTATGATGTGTATAGAAAGATTAAATCATTTGAAGGATCTGATTCTGCACAAAAGTTTGGTATATGGTCAGATCCTGCTATAACAAATGGAACTGCAATAGATATAGATGAAGTTCATGAGCTTATACATGTACAAAGAAATGGAATTACAGCTTTGCGAGTAACTCCAACATTAGCAAATAAATATACTGATACTGATTCTATGCATTATGCATCTCCTAACGATCCTGTTTATTATTTGCAAGAGCAATACATGACTGTAAAGCCAGCACCAGATGGATCTAATCCTTTATATTATTTATTTGTACCAACATATTCTGTAACATCTTATGATGGTACTTCTTCAATTGATAAGTTTCCTCGTGAGTATTATGATTATGTTTTAAAATATGCTGCTTATAAAATAGCACAAGCATTAGCACATAATTATATGGAAGATGATGAAGATGCAGAATTAACACAATTAATGACTGCTAGAGCAAATTCACTAAAAGCAGAATATGAAGAAATGTTTTCAACAGGAGGCACAGTACAATAATGACTTTAAAACAAATGATAGAACAAATTAAAGAACAGCATCCTGAAGTATCAGATCAAAGAATTATACAATTATTAAATCGGGCAAACAGAGAATTTAGTTTACAATCAAGAATATCTGATAGTTCTTATACAGTATCAGGAGGTACAGTAAAAGATAAAACATATTATACATTACCTGCTGCTATTACATCAATAGATAGTGTATATATAAAAGGTGAGAGATCTAATAGGTTAGCAGTAAAACCAAAAAAAGAAGATGAGGACCTAACATAATGGCGAAAGACAGATTCGGATATGGAACTAAAAAAGTTACTGAAAAACAATTTAAAGATGCATTAAAACATGAACTTATGATGATGAAAATGGCTGAAAATAATTACGAAGCATTAAGAAATTCTCCTGAGTTAAAAGGACAAGTAGGAACATTTAAAATGAATCCAAATAGACCAGAATTAAAAATTATAAAAGATTATTTTATGCAAAATCCTAAAATGGCTGGAAGAATGATACAATCTGATGAAGAATTTTGGACTAATATAAGAATGCATTTATTTCCTGAACAAGAAAAAAATAGATGGGGAATGAGTGAAAAAGATTGGAACAATAGAAATAAAGGATTTATAAGGAGGATGTTTTCATAATGTCAAATTTACATTCAAGTGGATATGTATGGTGGATAGAACGTGGTAAATTAGCAATAGGTATATCTTCTAATTATGGATCAGAAGTTTCACCACCATCTACAGCAGGACATACAATTAGAGTTTACGGTAAAGAAATAGCTACTGTAGATAACGGTAGTGGTACTGAATTAACTAAATTTAGTACTGGTAGTTCTATAAACTTAGCAGAGTTTTCTAATTTACCAGAGCAGTTTCATGATGCTTTGGTTGCTAAAGTTATAGAATATTTATATAGAAAAAATGTAGAAGGTTTACCATTAGCAGACTATTGGAGTAAAGTATATATGACACATTTAATGGAAGCTAAAAAATATGCTAACTCAAGAATGCTAGATACAGGTTTTAATGTAATGCAACATGATATGTAAGGAATTATATGACAACGTGGAATAGAGATGATTCAGATTTAAGTACCTCAACAGGTATTAGTTCGACAACTATAGGGACAGTTAGAATTACAGGCAATACTATTGGCCTTACAAGTGATACAGATTTATTGTCATTAGCAGATAATACGCTTACTATAAATGGAAATATATCTGGTACACTAACAACATCTTCACAAAATAATATAACTTCGTTAGGAACATTATCAAGTTTAAGTACATCTGGCGATATTACTATAGGGTCAGATGCAGATGGTACAGATAGAAAAATTATATTTGGCCATAGCACATCTAAAATTATTATGGGGATTGATGATAGTCAAGATTGTTTTGCTATTAACATAGGTAGTGATTTTGAAACTTCTAATACAATAGAATTAAATGCATCTTTACTTACTTTAGCAACTAGTTTTTTATCAACAGGGAATATAACTGCTTTAGGTGATTTAACTACAACTGGAGATATATATTTAGCAGATAGTAAAAAAATATATATAGGTGCTTCAAGTGATAACGATTATATAAAAGCTAGTGGAAATTCAATAGATTTTTATACTAATGATTCAAATAAATTTAGTATTTCTGATAATCAAATTCAACATTTTGTACCTTCTGTATATTCAGATGCAGGAGCTATATTAAAAGATGGATCTAATCATACTAGGTTATCTTTTACAGATAGTGGCTCTACAGTACTATATGATGAATCAGGAAACACAACATTAACTTTAGATACAGATCAAAATATAACTTTAGCAGGTGATCTTACAATATCTGGTGGCAATATAACAAATGCTATTACTTTTGATAATGGTATTACAAATGCGGGAACTATATCAGCAGGTACATGGAATGGAACTGCTATAGCAGATGGCTATATATCTTCTGCATCTACATGGAATGCTAAACAAAACGCTTTGACATTTGGTATTAGTAATACTAATGCAGTTAAAATAGATGCAGCAGATGTTGCAGATGATGACTATGCTAGATTTACAGCTAATGGATTAGAAGGTAGAACACTTGCTGAAATAAAATCTGATATAGGTACAGGTAATGGTGGATTAGTACCAGCAGCAGGTACAGGTGGGCATTTTTTAAGAGCTGATGGAACTTTTGGTGCAGTGCCAAGTGAATGGACTTTAGAGGGAGATTCAGGTTCATTTGGTGTAGAAACGGGATATACATGGGCTATAGCTGGCGGTACTGGAATAACTACTTCAGCCTCAGGAACTACTTTAACTATTACAAACAATGTAACTAATACTAATCAACTTACAACTTTTACACTAGGTGCTGATGGTGGTACACCACAAACAATTGCTCATGGAAATACATTAACAATTGAAGGCGGAAATAATATAAGCACTACTGTAGGAGCTACAGATAAAGTTGTAATTGACGTAACAGGAGCAGTATTAACAACTAGTGACCAATCTATTGCAGGAAACAAAACATTTACAGGAGTAACAACATTTGATGATGCTGTAGGCTTTGACCAAATTACAGTTACTTATAATTCTGCTGATACTGAAGTTAATTTTAAATCAGATGGTAATAAAGCATATTTAGTGCCAACTGGTAATATAACAGATTTAAATTTAAATATGCCTGCTGTGTCAGGTAACTTTGTATTAATACTTAAACAAGATGGTACAGGTGGTAGATTAGTAACAAACTATAAAGTGTTTGACAATTCAGGTAGTGCGGCTAGTGGAAATGCTACAGTATTATTTGCAGGTGGTAGTAATCCTACTTTAACAACTGGTGCAAACAAAACTGACATACTAAGTTTTTATTGGGATGCAGATAACGAAATATGCTATGGAGTAGCAAGTTTAAACTTTTAATGAATGATATAGAAACAAATACTATAACAAATTTTTTTGGAAATGAAAAAAATAAAACTATGGAAGACTATTTTGATAGTTTAAGTAAAGATATGGAAATAGATGTAAACATAATAAAAAATGAATTTAAAAAATTTTATCCAGATGAAACAGACTGGAGTTTTTAATGCCTAATTTAACTGCAATGAAAACACCTTCTAATTTTAATGATGTGGCTTTATCTAAAACAGGTGCTCTTTCAAGTGGATTTTCTGCAATTAGAGACGCTTCTTCTGCAAGTTCTATAATTAGTAATCAAACATATATGAATGTTAGTCATGGAATAATTGGATTTGGACTTAGTACTGGATATCTTGCTAGAGCAGCAATTGCTTTTGATTTTAGCGGAAATGATGATAGTGGAGACAGTATATCTGGAAATACTGTAGCAAGTGCTAATTTAGTTGTAAGAAGTTTGGCAAATTTAGGAGGTTTTGCTACAGTAACAGCAAATACTGGTAATAGCATATATGTTTGTAAATGTAATGATTCAGGCAGTAGTTTTGATTCACAAACCTATTCAGCATTAGATGGATATGTATCAAGTGGTAGTTATGATGGAGAAGTTACAGTATATGGAACTGCTAATGAAGCAGCAGATGCAACTATTACTTTTAATTTAAATTCTACATGCATATCTGATATAAATAGTGAAATAGGAAGCGGTGGAAAATTACTTATACTACTTCTTTGTCAAGATGATTTTTTATATGATACATCTTCAGGAGGACTTGGGAGTGCAGCAGGAACTGGATTTTTTGGAAAGTATGAAGGTGTTAGACTTCGTACAACAGAATATACTACAGATACAACTCACCAGCCTAGATTAGAATTAACATATGCAGCTGCTGCTGCTACAGATAACGCAACATTTTTTGGAACAAACTTTTAATTAATAGGAGCATAAATGAAACCAACATCTAAAAAATTAAAAAAGTTAATAGACAAAAAAGAGAAATTACAAAAACAGTTAAAACAAGCAGAAGCATTATATTTAAAAGTGCAAGGTGCTTTAGAATTAATAGAAACCTTAATAGAAGAAGAGAAGTAAATGATACAAGCAATGATACTAAAAAAATTAGCCGATACTGTTATTAAAAAAGTAATGGATAAACGTGAACTTAAAAAGATACAAGATCATGATAGGCGTATAAAAAAATTAGAAAAATTGGCTCATAAACCAGCAGAATTTGTATGCACAGAATGTGGATGCACAGCAAAACGAGTAAAAACTAAAAAAAAATCTAGGAGAAAATAATGTTATCATTTATTACATCAAACTGGGAATGGATGTTATTAGCTTTATATGTGTTAGAAAAAGGTATAAAGTTATCACCATCTACAAAAGATGATTTAGTTTGGGATATGGTTTTAAAACCTATTGTTGAAAAAATAAGAAAAAAGTAAAGGAGAAGTTATGCCATACGGAAAAGGTACATACGGTAAAAAAGTAGGAAGACCGTCAAAAAAATCTAAAATGAAAAAACCTATGAAGAAAGTTATGAAAAAAGGTAAAAAGAAGTAATGTCAAAGTATAAAACACCAGCGTGGCAAAGAATAGCAGGTAAAAATCCTAAAGGTGGTTTAAACGCTAAAGGTAGAGCATCTGCTAAAAAACAAGGTAGCAATTTAAAAGCTCCTGTAAAAAAAGGTGATAATCCTAGAAGAGCTAGTTTTTTAGCAAGAATGGGAAATATGAAAGGCCCAGAAAGAGATAGTAAGGGTAAACCTACTAGGTTGCTTTTATCATTAAAAGCTTGGGGTGCATCATCAAAAGCAGATGCTAGAAAAAAAGCTAAAGCTATTAGTGCTAGAAATAAAAAGAAAAAAAAGTAGGAGTCTATAATGGCTAAAAAAGTAAGTTGGATGTGGGGAGGAAAGCGATATAGTGGAACTCTTATTAGAGAGACTAAAACACACAAATACGCTAGAACTCATAATGGTAAAATAAAAACAATTAAGAAGAAAAAATAATGGCTAGATTCAGTAAAAGAAGCAAAAAGAACTTATCTACATGCCATAAAGATCTTCAAAAGGTATTTAATGAAGTTATAAAATATGTAGATTGTTCTGTGTTGGAAGGACACAGAAGTGAAGAAAGACAAGAACAATTATTCTCAGAAGGTAAAACTAAAGTACACTACCCTAAAGGTAGGCATAATTCTAAGCCTAGTAGGGCTGTTGATGTCGTGCCTTACCCTATTGACTGGAATGATAGAGAACGTTTCCACTTATTTAGTGGGTTTGTCATTGGGTTGGCACGTGGGATGGGTATTACTCTTCGTTGGGGAGGAGATTGGAATATGAACTTTGAAGTTGATGATAACAAATTTGATGATTTTCCACACTTTGAATTAAGATGACGTATGGATATATTTATATACCAGATAATTACTGGGAATCAGACTCAACATGCAATTAGATAAAAGAGTATTAGTTACACCTGATAAGCATTTTCCAGTACACGATCAAAAAGCTATAAACGTAGTTTGTAAGGCTATAAAGATTGTTAATCCTGATGAATATGTAGATTTAGGAGATACTGGTGAATGGGAACACTTTAGTACACACTATTGGAAAGGCAGAAATGCTAAACCAATGGAAGATTTAATACCATTATTAGACAAAGATGTTAAAGCAGTTAATAAAGGTATGGATCAGATTGATAAAGCTTTAAACAAAACAGATTGTAAAAAAAGACATTTTGTACAAGGCAATCATGAAGTATGGCTAGATAAGTTTGTTACAAGATACCCTTACTTAAGTCATTATAAAACATATAATGCTTTAAAGTTAGAAGAACGAGGATATAAATATTATCCTTACAACAAGAAAGAAAATTTGAAAATAGGCAAACTAAATTTTACACATGGTAAGTTTACAGGAAAGTATCATTCTTTTCAGCATATAGATGTTTATGGAGAAAGTATTATGTATGGACATACACATGACTTACAAAGATTTACTAAAACACGTAAAGGTGGCACTATTAGTGCATGGAGTTTAGGTTGTTTAAAAAATATACAAATAGATGAAGATTGGTTATGCGGTAGATTAACAAACTGGAATCATGCATTTGCTATAGTAGATTTTTTTAAAAATGGTAATTTTAATGTAGAAATTGTTGAGATTATAAAAGGTAAAACAACATTATGGGGAGAAGTTATAGTTGGCTAAAAATAGTTTTGAAATATCAACATTTACATCTGGACTTGTAGGATCACCTTCTGAAACTGATATTCCTAATGATGCAGCAGCATATTCACAGAATATAAACGTTATTGCAGAAGATGGTACACTGCAAGCAATAAATGATGACCAAGTATTAAGTAGTGGAGTAGGATTTACTACTCCTGCTAAAACAACACAAACATTAAAAATATTAAGATCTGTTTTAAATCCTAATACTGAGTCAGGTCTTAATACAGTAGACGTTACAGGCTATGCAGCACATACAGATGGTTATACAAAGTTAGCAGCTACTGGTCATGGTTTAAGTGCAAACGATATAATAGATTTTACTGCTACTTCTGGTACTACAGAATTAAATGGATTTTTAAGAGTTCTTGAAGTTTTAGATTCTGATCATTTTACAGTTGATTTTATACATGCAGATATAACTGGTTCAATTTCAGGAAGTCCTCTTGCAACTTATGTATTAAGAAAAGATGTAAGTTTAGCTAAACAAGTATACTCAGGAGCTAGAATAGAAATAGTTACATTTAATTCTAACTATGAAGAAAAAAAATATGCATTTTATTTTACACAATCTGGATCAGGAGCAGATCCTGCTCTTGATGGTTATACTTCAGTAGAAGTTGCTTTATCAAATGCAAGTACAGTAAATCAAATAGCTACAGCTTTAAATACAGCAATAAATGCACAAGATGGTTTATCTTCTAGTGTTAGTACAGATACAGTAACAGTTAGTCCATCAGTAAATGTAGATGTAGATTTAGTTCATATATCTACAAATGATGATAATGTTACTCCTTTACAAGATGCTACATTTATTGAAATAAATTCTTCTACTATAACACTTACAACAACAGTAGATGGAAAAGGTTCAGTTTTTAGTTCTGATGATATGGCTACTGTTAATATGGACAAACAAGTTTATACTTTGTTTGGTATAGATTATAGTAGTGATAAAATATTTAAGTGGGATGATATATATAATACTAATGGTGAAAATGTAATAACAGAATTTGCAGATAATATTACAAATGATAATAAATCTACAATACAGCAAAGAAATAAAAATTTATTTATAGGTTTAGGTAGTTCAGAGATATTTTCTACTAAGTGGGTTGGATATATAGATACTGTACAAATAAATAAAGATATTACAGGTTGGTTTATTGTCAATGATAGACTTGATTCTATAGATGAATCAGCAGCACCTAATAACTACGATTATATTATTGCACAACAAATACACGATAATAATACTGCGTTTAATGAACAGCAATGCTATCATGCAGAAGTTAGTGGCTTAAATACAATATCAAGCGGTACTTCGAATTTAACAAATCATTTACAAACTGCAGCAGGTAAATTATATTCTATTGGTGATGGCGATAGCAACGATGTTAATGAATATGGAAAAACAAACGATTCAGTTCCAGGAATAGGTTGGTGTTTTAAAATTACAGACACTAATGATACAAGTGATAATAAACTATTAGGAGCTAAACAATACAAATACGATCCTACTAATGCTTTAGTAGCAGGAGATGTATTTATGGTAGTAGATAATACATCAGGAAGTGAAGTATTAGAGTATTTAGGTAATACTGGAACAACAGAACCAGCATTTATGATGGCAATTGTAGAAGGAACATCTAAAATATATAAAATAAGTACTGCACCTGCAGATAATGATTTTACTACAGAATTAGATAGAATTAGTTCTGTTGATATATCTGAACTTATAGATGGCGAAGATATAACTACAATAGCACAATGTAGAAGTCCTTTAACTTCTGGTACATCTGTAACTAATTCTAATTATTTATACTACTGTGATGGTACAATAGATAGTGGTCATGTATCAGATCAAAGATGCAGACCATTGCATATGATGTATTGGGTAGGCACAAGTAATGGTAATTTATATAGGATTAATTTAACAGATTTTCATAGTCAGCATAATAGTGATACTTATAAAGGTCCAAAATTAGATGCTAAAATGATATTAGATTATTCTAATATAGGAAGATGTCAAGACTCAAGTTTTGATGGTAATTTTAAACATTGGTATGGTGCTATATACGGGGCTAAAAGATTTAATGAATATGGATATTCTAATTCTTCACATATCAGAGATATAGATCATAGCTTAGAAGATACCGATACAACAATTACAGAATCTAGCGGAGCTTGGGTAGAGTCTTATTCTTGGTCTAGAGAACCTGTAAATTCTAATATTGCAGGTATAGTTGAAACATGGAATAATGCAACTGATACTTCTAAAGTACCAACAGCTGTTAGAAACAATGTAGCAGAAAGATATGTTTATGATGATGATACAGACGCTGCAGGTGGAGGTAATAATCCAGGTAATATGACGCATCATCACGCACAAACTAACCAAACAGGTGATTTAAAAGATTACGCAGCAGATAAAACTATTAAAATACAATCACATGCAAGTAATCTAAATCATGGTTTTGACACTGGTAATATTATTACAGGTTTTATAAATAAAGATGGTAAAGGACATGCTAATTACCAAGGTAATACTGTAATAACTAAAGTAGAAGGTTTAAACGAATTTAAAGCACAAGGGACACATCCTACAGGCACTGGAGATCAAGATTCATTTCCATACTATTCTTGTAAAGTATGGGTATTGTGGAAAAGAAGAGATGGCAGTGCACATGAAAAATGGGATTTAATGTTATATAATTTTTATCCAACTACGGTACAATCTAATACTGCTGTAGTATATGATCGTACTCCTCCTTATGATGAGTGTGAAAAAAATATAATGTCTAATAGTCATGGAGTTGATGATACAGGATTTTGGAAAAATGGAGATTGTAATTTTTACATACAAAAAAGTTCAATGATGTTAGGTAAAGGTAATAGTGAAGCATCTAATACTATATTACCACAATCTTCTTCTTATAGTGCTAATCAAGGCGATGGTCCTAATAATATTTATGTAATGAGAAGAGATGGAAGTGGTATATCTTGGGAAAGCACAGGTTATTATAGTCATACATCATTAGGTAATTATATAGGTTTTGATGGTAGTATAGAAGGAGAGCCTAGGCTAACTACTCCTTTTTCTCATACATTAAGCACAGTAAAACCATTAGAAGAAATACCTGCTGATTATAGTGCTATAGCTTATAATGATAGCTTGTCTTTTAGTAATAGTAAATGGCATAAAGGTGCTAATAAGCATCAAGTATGTTTTGCAGCCACAGTTAATGGTAAAATGGCTATAGAAGGATTTAGTCATTCTTGGATGTTAAATGATAGTGAAAGAGATAATAGTCATTCAGTTCGTGAAAATCAATTTAGAACATTTAATGAGACTCCTGTATTGTTTAAAATAACAGACACTGGTTCTGCAAAGTCTGATACAAGAACATTTGCAGGGCATTATGCTAGTACTTCAAATTCTACAGCACACACTAATAATGAAATACCTTGGCATTATAATAATGGTGGTAAATTTAAAAAGAGATGTATTTATAATTCTTCAACTAGTACACATATATCTACAAGGGGATCAGGAGAAGTTGCAACTGATAAACATAATCTTTATTATACATCTGGTACATATAGTTTATACGATGGTACTAAATTAGTTCCTACAATAGTTCCTTTTTCTAATTCTTCTGATACTAATATGGTTCAAGGACAAGTTGGAGATTATTTATATATTGATAGAAAATGGTTATCAGGTGAACCTTTATTAGGAACTACTACTATGTATAGATCTGCTGCTGGTTATATAGCAAGTGGAGAAAGTGAAGGTGGAACAAGTTTTGTTTGGGGTAGAAATCAAAAACAATTTAGACCATATGCTAGTGCAAGTGGATCAGCAGCACAAACAATACTTATTAGAGGTGTAGATGGTCATTTAAATCATTTAAATGCTAGTGATTTAAATGAAAAAGTAACTCCTAGCGGTAATGCAACTGATCATAATATGGAAAGATTTAATCATCAAATTATTATTACATCTGTTAAAAGTGCATATTCAATAACAAGTGATACTAGTACTGCTGGAGTAGGTGGTGGAGATGAGTATTATTACAATCAAACAGATTCTAGAGTTGTAACTAATAGATATAGCGGAACTGATTCTAAATCGCAAATAACATATGATATAAATAGATATTCACCAGGTTTTGAAACAATGGCTTATCATGCAGCAGAAATGAGACCATTTGAATTTCAAGGTGGACCATTAGATTTAATTAGAAGTTTACAACCTATAGCTAATGATAATTTTTCTTTAGATAATCAGTTGTTTGTTTCTACAACTAGTGTTATAGGAGGAGAACCTACATCTTCGTTATCTGCATATAAAGATAAATTTTACAATGATACTTCTGGACAAAGTTTTAATAACTATCTTTCTAGTAAAATAGCAGGGTTATTACATACAGTAGATCAAGAGTTTGTTACTGAGTACACTACACATTCTAAAATTATACCAGTATCTTTAACGCCTAATGAAGATGCAGCTGATGGAACAGCAGATACACACACAGTATGGGGATCTGCTAATGCTAAAATAAGTAATGTAAATAAACAATTTGTAGCACCTTTAACAGGAGAAGGTTATGATTATACAGCAGGATCTTTTTCAGCATTTGATTTAAACGAATATATAGTAAATAATCCATTATTAACTTTTAGTAATGAACAAGGCACAGAAACAGAACTTCCTGATGGACAAAATATTAAATATAAAGTATCTTTATTATATGATGGTTATCAAGAAAGTCCATTAAGTAGTTTTTTTTATGACAAAACAATGACTGCAAATAAATCTAGTCATGATGTAACTGTAAATATAGATGAGAATTTTACTTTTAATCCTAGAGTTACTCATATTGTTATTTATAGAAAAAATACAGATAGTGATTTATATAGATTAGTAAAAGAAGTTCCATTAGATAGTAAGGTATGGATTAATGAAGATGGAGTAAATAAATTTACATTTAGAGATAGTAAAAGATTTGCATCTTATGCAGCATTAACAGGTATTAATGAAGAAAGAGAAACATTTAGTTTAAACTACGCTTTAAGTGCACAAATTAATGATGAGTTATTTGTTGGTCTTGCGTGGCATAAAGACGCAGAAGATGATACTAAAAAATACATATATAAATCTAAACCAGGTAATTTTAGTCAATTTGACTATAAAAATGACTTTTTAGTGTTACCTAATATACCTACAGCATTAGCATCATTTAACGGTAAAATATATGCTTTTGATAGAAATAATACGTATGTTATAAATCCACAACAAATGTTTATAGAAGATACATTTGAAGGTGTAGGTTGTTTAAGTCAAGATGCTTTTGTAGTTACAGAATTTGGAATGTGTTTTGCAGATGTTAATAATATCTATTTACACAATGGATCTATTGCTAAACCTATTGGTAATAATATATTAGATGTATCTACATTTGAAGGTTATAAATTAGGATGGCAAAAAGCTGTAGAGCATTCTGAGGAAACAGTTGGTGTAGATCCATTTATATTTTATGATGGGCCTACTAATTCATTTGTATGCTTTGTACATGGATCATGTGACCATACATGTGACAATACTGTTTCTAGAGCTTGGGTATATAATATATCTAGGAATAGATGGGATTATTGGGAAGCACCACTTGTTAAAAAGGCAATACAAGGTATGGATGGTGATATACTTATATCCGATGGTAACTTAATATATAACTATAAAAATAATACTACATTAAGAGATTGGAAATGGCTAAGTAAAAAGTTATCATTAACTAAACAAACAAATACAAAAAGAATGAGTAGAATTAAATTGCAAGGTACACCTACATTAGACACTATAAGTACACCTCCTAAGTGGAATGATGACTTAGTAGTATATGTAGATGGTGATATACAGCAATTAACAATACCAGATATAAATCCATCTAAGAATAAAGGATTTACAAAAGAATTTACTGGTTGCTTTTTAGGAGGAGGAGGCAACCTAGCATCAGGAGCTACTACAATTACTGTTACTGGTGTAAATCAATCATCAGAAATAAGTGGTAAATTACCACCTGTTGGTAGTTTTATATTAATAAACGAAGAATGTATGTTAGTTACTGCTAATCCAACAGCAACAACATTAACAGTAACAAGAGCACAACTAGGAACTACAGCTGTAGAACATGTATTAGTAGATGTATCTACAGAAGGTATAGAAAATGCTAGAATATTTACTTTATGCCCTATAATTAAATTACCTTCTAAATGTAAAGGTAAAAATATAGAGGTTTATTTTCAAAACCAAAAAGGTACTGTAGATAGTTTTGCAATACATTTTATAGATAAAGGAACAAAATAATGCCTAGAATTAAAAGTTTACAACATCCTCCTAAGGTTGCAGATGCAGAAGTACAACTTGCAATAAATAAGATTTATAACGAAATTAACACATTGATAGATAGTGTCAATTCTAGCGTTACAGATTATGAACAAGAAGGAAGTGGTAAACCTGGAGATGTTAGAGTTACTACAAAATCAGACAGAAGTGTAGTTTTAGAAATTAGAACAGAAGAAGGATGGTTTGAAACATCCAGTTTAACAATGATTAAGAAAAGAGGATAAATGGGATTATTTAGTGCAGTTATAGATAGAAGCCCAATAGATCAATTTGGAGCAAGTGCAAATGCAGCGGCACAAGTTGGTATGTCACAAGCGGCTTTTAATAGATCTAATGATATGTTTAATATGAACAGTACAAGAAATCAAATGCAAAGGCAAATGAATGCAGAACAAGCATTTGATATACAAGCACAAAATGATATGATGCAAAGAAGAAATGCAGCAAGATCAGGGCAATCTTACAATCAAGTAGATACTACATCTGCAATTCTTAATCAAGTACAAAATGCTAATATGCAACAAGGACTTGCTAATCAACAAATGGCTAGTAGTTATTTAGGACAAGCAGCTCAAATGCAAGCAAGTGCAGCAAGTACAAGAAATAGTTTAAATCAATTATATAGACAACAACAACAAGCAAACCAACAGGCTAAACAACAAGCTAAATCAGCAGCATTAAGTGCTGTAGGAGGTTTAGTATCTGGTCTTGCAGGACCTGCAATAGGTGCAATAGGTGCTGCTGGTGGACAAAAAATGGGTTCATTGTTAGGACTACAAACTTAAAGGATAAATAATTATGGCATTAATAGGTGGTATGCTAGCACAAGCAGCACTAGCAGAACAAGATAGAAGATTTAGACAAAATCAATTTGATAAACAAATGGATTTAAGAGAAAGACAATTAAGTCAACAAGATGATCAATTTAATAAATCATTATCTTTACAAAGAAGTCAAATGGCTCCTATGATGTATGCATTTAATAGAGCAAAACAAGATGACATAATTTTAGATCGATTAGCAGATAAAGCTAGAACTGATAGTTTTGCGCAGGATGAATATCAAAAAGCCTTAGAGCAATATAATTTAAACAGGCCAATGACTTTATTTGGCTTGTCAACAGAAGATATGCCTGAAATGTTTAAATACGAAACAATTAATCCTCGTCCAGAAGGAATAAATTTTGCTGATCCTAATTTATATAGAGGACTTTCTTTTCAAGGTCAATCACAAGCAGATGCATTAGTAGATGCTTATTCTGCTAATCCAGCAAGATTTGCGTCTACTAAAGATTTAGTAAAACAATCAAGATTAATATCTAATGAAATGCTTTTTAATGATTTAGAAGGTGCAAGAAATAAAACATTTAAATAGGAGAAAAAATGGAATTATATAATATAGTTGAAGAGCTTGTAAGAAGGCATAATAAAGGTGAATTAAATGATTTGCCTAAGCAAGATTTAGAAAATATAGCTATGCTAGCAAAACAATTTGGGTTGGAATTTAAACCAAAATCTCAGCCTTTAAGAAAAGGTTTATTTGATTTAGCAGATACTGCTTTATTAGGTTTAATACCTAATACTTTAAGACCTACTTCTCCAGGTGAAGATTTATTTGGTGAATCTGCAGCAGATAAATTAGCAGGTGGCGTTGGTACTGTTGGTGGTGCATTAGTACCAATTGGTGGTGCATTTAAGTTAGGACAAATGGCTAAAAGCGGTAATATAAGTTTGATGGGTTTAGCTAAAGATCAAATGGCTAGATTAAATCCTACAAGAGATAGAGTTATAAGTAGTACTAGTGATTTTGCATCTAACGCAGCAGAAGCAGCATCTACAGGATTAAGAAATTTACAAAATTCAAGACGTTATAATGATTTGATAAGTGGATCAACATCTTTAATGTCTGATGCAGCAGAAGCATCAGCTGCTTTAGGACCAGCTTATATAGAACGTTTAAGAAGATTATTAAGATTAAGTTAAGAAAGGGCAAACATGGCAAAAGGACCAAATAAATATACTGTACAAGAAGCATCAAATTTAAAATTAGGACAAGCAGGGTTTGATGTTATAGCAGAAAGTGATGGTGCACAAACAGGTAACTGGATAGCAGTATATAATCCTAATGATGCACATATATCTATTGATGTTACTTCTGCTGTAGGTGATAGTTTGACAGCATTAGATCTTTGCAGTAATGGTATTATATATGGCAATTTTACTACAGTAGAATGCGAGGAATCTTCAAAGTCTCTTATAGCATATAGAGGATAATAAATGTCTCAATATAATGACAGGATACAAAATCTTGTTAGAACGTATAGATATAATCCACGTTTATTTAATGAACAACAAGTAGACGAGCTACAACAACTCGCAGATCAATTCGATATTCCTTTTAAAAGAAAGACTGATGAGTTTAATCTTCGTAAAACTTTAATGAATTTACAAACAGGGTTTTTAGAAGGTTTTACTACAATTCCTGTAGGTAAACTTAGTGGTCACGAACCTACCTCTACATACGAAGCAATAGCACATTCTTTAGGCCATTTAGCAGGATTTGCTCCTGGTATTATGGCAGCACCATTAAAAGCAGTAGGTGCTAAAACATTAAGCAAAGTTACTAGTAAAGCTAACAATTGGTCAATACCAATGATGTTTGGTGATGCTGCTAAAGCAGGTATGGATGCTGGATTAAAGAAAAAACTATTTGGTAAGGCTAATATAGAATCCTTAGAGTTTATGAAAAAGGGAGCAGGTCCTAGAGCTATTATAGATCAAGCAGTACATCTAGGTGCAGCTAGTGCAGTCTCTTCTGTTTGGAAAGGAAGAGATGAAATAATGAACTCAGGTATACAAGGTGCTATAGCAGGTGGTGCTTTTGGAGGTTTAGGAGAATTTAGAATGATAGGTAATTATCTTAAATCTAAAAATATATCTGATTATAGAAAAGGAGAGCAGAGATTAAAAGCTGCTGTTGGTGCAAGTATGATGGGTGTTCCTACTGCTTTGCAAGGTGAGCCTATAGAAATGATTATATATCAAACATTATTAGGTGGTTATTTTGGTTATGGATCTAGACCAGCAGTAGAAAAAGAAGGTGGCATGTTTTTGCAAGATCTTATGTATAAAAACAATAGAGATTATGTATTTAGACCTAGTTTACATCCTGATATTAATAGTTACTCTAAAGGTGCTAGAGAGTATATAAACAAAGAAGCTACTGAATATGCTAAGAGTTATTATAGAAGAAACAGAGAAATGGTTTCTGGTAATAATAAAGATGAAATAAATATAGAAATAGAAAATTTTGTAAGACAAGCAAAAGGATTAAATCCTAACGAAAAGCCTTCTATAAGTGATATAAATGCTGAGTATAGATATAGAGCTAGTGAGTTTTATAAAACATACTATAAACAAGAAGGTAACAGGTATTATATACATAAAGATGTAAGGGATGTATTAAATAACCATGAGCATAAAATGGATGCAACTGATGATGTAGGCATGCCTATGTATGTTAATACAAAACCTAAGCCTAATAGTAAAGAAGAAAGATTACTTAATACTAAAAAAAGAGAAAAAGAAAAGAATATATTTGCTACAGAAGAATCTTATGATATTAATGGTAATAAGCAAACAAGAATTATAGGACCTTTTTCTGCTAAAGAACTAGGTATTAAAGGTGATTATAATGGTAAGAGATTAGGGGAATCTAGAGCAGATAGACCAGCAGATAAGTTAGAAAATACAGAGTATATATTATGGGATACTGTATTTATTAATGAGGCTAAACCTGGGCAAAAACCAAAATTTGAAAAGTATAAACCTTTAGACTTTACTTTTGGAAAAGACAATACTGCTGAAAAAAGAGTATCTTGGGAAAAAGTTTTTGTAACAGATTTAAGATTAGATGAAAAAGGCTTTTATATTTATGGAGGTATTAAAGATAAATCTACTTTTACTATAAGAAAGTATCATACTGATTTTAGAAGATTTAGTAAAGAAGAATTATTTAATGCATTAGCAAAAGAAAATAATACAAGTCCTAATGTTATACGAGATAGATACAATGAAAGTCTTTTAGAGTTTATAAAAATATATGGTCACCACAAAGATGTTAATTTATTAACACGTATGCATGAAGATGCATGGAAATCTAATGTTCTTGTAGAAGCACAAAGAAATGGATTGTATGATAAGCCAGGAGATTTATCACAAATATATAAATTAGAAAGACCTGGGTTTGCTAAAAATGTTATTGACTGGAATAAAAGAGAGCAGTTATATCACGATAAATCTATGCCACTAAAAGAAGGAACTTTAGGTGGTGGAAGATTTGCTATATTTAATGATGTATTAATACAAAGATATAAAAATGAAAAAGGTGAAGAAAAGTTTTATGATAGTGATACAGATGGTACTATTTATTTTAAACCTAAAGATATAGAAATTATGATGGATAGTCTAGGTATGCCTAGTGCTAATGTAGATATGAATAAACCAGTTATGATTGTTAAAACTCCTCAAGGTACTATGGTTGTAAAAGCAGCAGGTAAAGGTGCTCCTGATGGTTTAGTTAAATATATGGATGCAAATAATTTAAAAGCAGTAATAATGGGTTCTGCTGCTAAACATAGAGGTGAATTGCAATCAAATAATTTTAATGTAGAAGCTTTAAAACGTGGAGAGTGGAATCATATTGGTGATCTTTATACAGGTAATTTTAAAGATTCTGATATTAGAATTAATTTAGGCACTTTTGTAAATCCTAAAAAGTTTGGTGGTATGAATAAAACAGTTATTGCTAGACAGTTATTAGGTAATTTAAATAACAAAGATGCAAAAGATGTTATGAGTATTGTTTGGGATAGAATATATGAACCTTTAATAAACGGTAAAGAAGCATTTAATAAAGCAGTTAAAGATCATTTAGCTAATAAAACTGATATAAAAGAATTAGAGTCTTTTATGAAAAAAAATAAATTAGATGTAGATGACTTAGGATTAGAAGTA
>CEON01052978.1_pt1 | contig 20700 bp, 28 predicted proteins | sample 530291 | NCBI WGS metagenome assembly CEON01 (sample SAMEA2619888, study PRJEB7988) | marine metagenome | biome: marine biome (ENVO:00000447); feature: surface water layer (ENVO:00002042); material: "saline water (ENVO:00002010), including plankton (ENVO:xxxxxxxx)" | depth 5 m
GTCTTTGCTAAGAGTTTTTTAAATGTCTTAGATAAACCAATAGGAAACGATTGTATTAGATCTGTCTTGGATAATTTTAGATTAGTTACAGCCGACAGTCTTGGAGATTATTTTATCTCATACGCTGGAGAAAAAGCTTATTGGACTAATACTGACGAGAGAGTTGATAATTGGTCTTATAACGGAACATGGGATTCTGGAGCATCACAAGGATCTCTATATCCTATGGACAGTGTTGCAACTTTGAATCAGGTTGACACAATAGGCGGAAGATGGTGGTCACAAAGCTAAAATGTTTATTCAACATGATTTTAATTTTATTTTCGTCGCTGTTCCTAAGACAGGGTGTACAAGCGTAGCTCATTCGTTATCTCTTAATTTAGATCAGCCAGTAAGCGAGTATCACGCTACGGTAAAAGATGTGATAGAAAGAAATGAAGATTTTAAACACTACTTCAAGTTTGGATTCGTAAGAAACCCTTGGGATAGAATGGTTTCTCTTTATTCTGAAACTATTACTTCATATCAAAATTTTAATGCTTTAGCACACCCAACTTTCTCAGATATAATTATTAGAGAGTTTGAAAGTTTCCACGACTTTGTACTAAGACATAGAGACTTTGGCTTACATGAAAAAACACACTTCTTACCATGCTCACATTTTTTAACTATAGACAACGAAATTGCAGTAGACTTTGTAGGTAGGTTTGAAAATTTAGAGAGCGATTATATCAATGCTTGTGGTAAAATGGGTTGGAATTTGGCGCCAAGACTATATCATGCTAGAAAGTCGGATAGATCTTCAGATTATAAAATCTATTACACAAAAGAGTCGAGAGAATTAATATCTAAAATATACGAAGAAGATATTGAAAGATTTAACTATGTCTTTTAAAAATGTTTTTTTGCGTCAGTGCAAAATGTCTTACGAAAAATACAAGGCTAGGGTTCCTGATACAGCACCTGCTAATGGTGGAATATTAGACTCAGAAGCATTAGCTCTTGTTTCTTTTTGTGATCTATATAACATAGATGTATTAATAGAAAGTGGTGTTTTTCTTGGCAGATCAACTGAAATACTCTGCAATTATTTTATAGAGCAACCGCTAGAGATACACTCTATGGACTTGCGGATAATAGGCGAAGTATCTGAAAAGCTTTCGGTATTTAAAAACCTGACTTTACATGAGTGTGATTCAACAGAAAAGATACCAGAACTTATTTCTTTATTTACTGATAAAAAGGTAGGTCTGTTTATAGATGGGCCTAAAGGTAGTTTACAGCTTGATTTGGCAAAAAAATATATAAATGATGTTGAATTTGTAGCGTTGCATGACGTTGGAAAAGAATACACAGAAAATACATTAGAAAATATTAATAAAGATACTCACCAAGAGTTTATTACTTGGGATAAATCTAGATTTATAACTACCGAAAGTTGGTACTCTGATGAATACTCATGCCTCAATGAAGACCAGATAAACTGGTTGAGAGGTAGAGATGTTGACAAATGGCCTAAGAGAGACGATGGCTATGATAGTGCTGCTTGGAACCCAGTGCTAGATAAAATATTTCCATTTGGATTTGGTTTAGGAGTTGCTGTTAAAGATGAAGAATAATAAATGTTTGCTTCTCTCCCACGTATGGATAAAAGAAGGACAAGAGTATAAAAAAGACATAGTAGATTTATGTGTTCGACACTTCAGAGAAAACAATGAGGATGTATATTTGATCTTGTCTGGACACGGAGACCCTATTGATCCTGAAACGGCGGTTCTTTGCGATAAAGTTTTTTGGACTAGCCTAGACCCATCGGAGGTTGGTAAAGGGCATCCAAAATCAGTGCTTTCGGGGCTGGAACATGCTTCAGAGAAAGGTTTTACGAGAGTATTAAAGCAAAGAGCTGATTGTATAATAGCACAAAAAGACTGCTTTGGTTATTATGATGGTCTTATGGGGGACGGAAGATTTCTTACGGACAATGAGATAGGGCCAAAAACACACCCTATTGGAGACCTTCTCATGTACGGAGATATGGACATATTTCTAAATGGATGGAATCCAAGTCTTTGGCATAAAGAGCTAGACGGTGTTATGAATTTTAATAATACTTTATCAAAAGATAAGTTCAGAGATGTTAGATTTAAGTCAATATCGGAACTTAAGTGGGTGTATCTGGATGCATATTGGGAAGAAATAATTTCACATAATATGGAGCAAGATATACTTGATAACAATTTTCACTTTGAACACTTTCTTTGGGGAAAATACTCCCAGAGAGGACAGAACATATGATTTTTATATCACATAGAGGCAACTTAAATGGTGCTGATGCAGACAATGAGAATCATCCAGAGTATATAAAAAACGCTTTGGATGAAGGGTATCAGGTTGAAATAGATGTTTGGTCTATAAATAATAAACTGTTTTTAGGTCATGACAATCCAGAATATCCAACAAACCCTTCTTTTTTGATGCAGTCTGGCCTTCTTTGTCATGCTAAGAACTTGGAGGCTCTTGAGTGTCTTTTAAGACTAAACACACATTGTTTTTATCATGATAAAGATTCTTATGTTCTTACCAGCAAGGGATTAATAGTGTCGTTTCCAGAAAACGCCTTAAATTCTAGGACAATATGCATGAAGCCTGAACTTTTAAGTGCCGAAGCTATTAAAGGTTGTTATGGATTATGTTCAGACTATATAGAAATTTTTAGATCAAATTGTGAAGAAACGCATGTAAACGGGGCATGTTTTAATAGTACAAGGTAAAAGGTGTATAATATAATGGTATTTTTTGGTTATACATATCTTTCTTGGTCTTACATGTTGGTATTTAAGTTATAAATAAAGAGAGGGATAGTATGTTTAAAAAATTAATGTTTATCTTATTAGCATTTCTGACTTGTTCTGTGTCGTATTCTCAAGAGAGAAAAGTGATTCAAGCACCAAAAGCTCAGGTTCCTAACCCTAAGTTTACTAGGCCAAGCACACAAAGACCGAGTGTGGAAAAACCTCTACCAAAAGGCTTTGGTGTCCCAATTCAAAGACCTCAAGGTTTTGGTAAACAGGAATGGCAAAAGCCACAACCTCAGCCTCAACAGCCAAGAGTGCAGACTAAGCATAGCTTTGGCTTTTATAACTATAACTATTACAGGCCTAACCCTCACTTTAGATATTATAGAGTTCCATCTTATTATCCACCTGTGATTATTCAGCCTCCTGTGGTTATTCAACCTCAGCCAATGCCAATTTATCCCGCACCGTTTCACGGGTTCTTTTTTCAGTTTAGGTGGTAATATGTTTTATAAAGTTTCAACAGTAATCTTATTCTTATGCTGTACTTTTTTGCTTTATCAGAACTATCATCTAGAGAAGAAATTAGATCATACATATACAGGCGTTATTGAGGCCCATAGAATGTTATCTGATTGCATGATAATGATGGACAGTATGCAACAGATGCTACCTGATGAGATTGAGACAGTATCTAGACAAGTAGCTAGGGAAGAGGGTATAAAGTTATTCAAGGAGTTTTCTGAAAACTTACAAAACTTAAGAAAAGCAGAGGAATAGGATTATATGGTAGAAAAGAACTTTGTTAACGGAATTTGGGTCGAGTCTAAAGCAACTACTACATTTAGTAACTTAGATCCGTGTACGGAAGAGGAAATATTTGAATACCCTAACACTACGCATGAAGAAGTTATAGAAACTGTCAGGGTTGCTAGAGAGGCTTTCAAGCACTGGAAGACTTTAGGAAACTTCAAAAGATCTGACTACCTTTTTAAAGTTGCAAAGCTAGTAGAGGAAAGAAGAGAAGAGTTAGCAACTGCCATATCAATGGAAACAGGTAAAAATTATAATGAGTCAATAGCAGAAGTTAATGAAGCGTTGCACATGGCTCAATATGCGTTTGGTTCAGGAAGAACAAGAAAAGGAGAAGCCCTTGCGTCCGAAATTTCTGAAAAGGACTCGTACATGCTACGAAAACCGAAGGGGGTTGTTGCGATTATTAGTCCTTGGAATTTTCCCCTTGCCATTGGTGCTTTTTGGTGCGCTGCTCCTGCTCTTGTTGAAGGCAATACAGTCGTTATCAAGCCCAGCGAAGACGCACCTCTTTCTACACAATTAGCCATTGAAATTTATGAGGAAGCTGGTATACCTGCTGGTGTTATAAATTTAATACATGGCGAAGGACAGGTTGGCGATTGGCTTGCCAGATCTGACGTTGACCACATATGTTTTACTGGAAGCGCAGAAGTTGGTAGACACATAAGAAGAATATGTGCTGATAGCTGGCATAAGACATGCTCTTGTGAACTTGGAAGTAAATCTGCTGTAATTGTATTTGAAGACGCTAACTTTGACTTAGCTGTCTCTGCAAGTATTGCTAGTTCATTTAAACTTTCTGGTCAAAGATGTGTGTCTGCCGGAAGAATAATCATCCAGAGATCAATATATGAAAAATTTTGTGATTCATATTTGCAGCACGCTTTAAATGTTACTTGTGGCCCTCCTCTTATTGATAATGGTTATATAGTTGGCGGTAGTCTTAAACCCTCTGGGAATTATATGGGGCCGCTTATAAATAAAAGCCAGTTAGAACGTGTATTAATGTTTAATGACATGGTTACAAAAGATGTGGACGTTGATATAATTATTAGACCAGAAGTATCTAATAAGGGCTATTTTGTTTCTCCTATGGTATATAAAACAGAGTGGAGAGACACTGAATTTTTAAAGAATGAGGTCTTTGGCCCACATGTAGCACTAATACCTTTTGACGATATAGAAGATGCTATTAGGATATATAACGACACCGACTATGGACTAGCTGTAGGTGTAATAACAGAAGATTTCAAAAAAGCAAGGGTTTGTAGAGAAGAGTGTGATTACGGAATGTGTTACTGGAATGGCGGAAGTATAGCGGCAGAATCACATCTAGGCTTTGGTGGAGTTAAAAAATCCGGAAACGGTTATCCTTCAGCCGCTAGAACTTATAGAGCCGTTACTCATGAAGTCGCTTGGACTGTAAACCACGATGTTTCACTTAGCTTTCCTCAAGGTATGGAGAATTAGCAATGGGTAATGTTGTTGTCTTTGGAGCTGGCCAAATGGGTTTTGCAACCTCGTTAGGAATGAAAAGGCTTGGTCATTCAGTTCTCACTGTTGATATAAATTCCCATAATTTTTCAGAATTAAAACGAAATGGTATAAATACAAAGTGCATTATGAATACTCGTGCAGAAGCTACTAGTTTAGTATCTTCAGCAGATGTTGTTATATCATGTCTTCCATACCATAAAAATCTTGAAGTTGCAAAGTCCTGTATAGAATCTAGTGTTCCATACTGTGATCTAGGAGGCAGGGTGGATATATCTGATAAGATACATTCTATTTGTATTGAGAATTCATTTTCACAAGTTTTTACAGACTTAGGTCTTGCTCCCGGACTTGTTAATATAATAGCTGAATATGGATGTTCAAAGATGGATCAACCAACTGATGTAAAGATGATGGTTGGAGGTCTTCCAAACAAGGTCGTAGATAACCCTTTAGGTTACTTGTCAACTTGGTCAACAGATGGTCTTATAAACGAATATCGAGATGATTGTGTTGTATTAAAAAATGGAAAAATAATAAAAGTAAAAGCTTTAGAAGGGCTAGAGTTAGTTAAGACTAAGAAGAGTCTTGTACATAGAGAGCTTGAGGCTTTTTACACCAGTGGAGGATCTTCACACAGTATTCATACAATGAAGAGGCTTGGTGTTTCTAATTGCTCATATAAAACTCTTAGGTTTAAGGGTCATAAAAAACTGGTAGATTTCCTAATAAATAAGTGTGAACTAGATGACGAAACTCTTAAAAAAATATTTGAGGAAGGCTGCTCTCTTGAAAAATGTAACAATAGCTTTTCCTCTCCTTGGAGAGTATCTGATATAGTTATACTTTTATGTTCTGTGACTAATGGTGATGGATTGTGTTGGGAAAAAGAGATAATAATAGATTCTAAAGACGGTTTATCTGCCATGCAGCGATCCACTGCGTTTTCAATATGTTCTGTAGCAGACCTTTTAATAAGGGGCTTGGTCTCATCGAAATCAGAATATCTTCAATATTCCGATATACCCTTCGGTGAGTTTAGCTCGAACATGAAGAAATTTGATATTGAAATCTGAGGTTTCCTAGATAACGCCACTCACTGAATCAAAAGTGGTGTATAATATTGTGATTTCCCCTTGACATAAATCGGAGAATGTGTTACAATGAAAGAAAGCAGATACGTTGAATACGTCAGAAAATACCTGAATTCTAGGGCAAGAAAATGGAAAAGGGCTCAAGTTACAGGTGTTGGAACGACGAAAGAGTTTGCATACCAAGACGCTAGACAGAATGCCAGAGAGACATATGGTCAGGCTTTCAGGGTTAGGTCTAAGAAATTTGCAAAATCTGGCAAGCGTTATCAGTGCATACTAAACATTGAATATTATTCTACGGATTAAATTATGACAACAGCAGTCGCATGGACAGTAGTTATTTTTGGCGTCATTAATGGTATCATTTTAGCTATTGTTGGGGATGGAAAAATTCACAGAACAGATGACTTAATTAAGTAGGGAGCTTGAGATGGTAGACTTTTTCTTTAATAGACGAGATTTTTTAAGAGTAGGATCTATCGGAGCAGGCATGAGCGCTGTCGGTCTTTCCGACTTATCTATGGCGACACAAGACTCGCAATCACTAGAAGATAAGACTGTGGTGTGGGTTTGGCTTGGAGGAGGGCCAACTCAGTTTGAGACTTTTCACGCCCCTAATGACACAGTACCTACTGAATGGCAACCAATAAACGGAGCTATTCACGATTCAAAAACAAATATTACTCTTGGTGCAGACTGGACTGAGCTTGCAAAGCACACGTCTAAACTTAATGTAGTTAATTCTTTTAGTCATAAAGACTCATCTCACAGGCAGGGTACACACTTTATGATGACTGGGCATTACAACCCAGAGAGAACAACTACTTCTATCGCAAAGTATCCTTCTTTTGGTTCTATGGTTTCATCAGTCTATGGAACAAACGACCCAAACAATGGCGTACCTACATATGTTAAACAAGGGAAGATCGAAGGTGACGAGGGAGCTTGGCTAGGAGGAGCGTATAAGCCTTTTGATCCATCAAACAAAGACAATCTAACTGCTAGAGTAGAGCTGGATAGGTTCTCAACCAGAAAGGAACTACTTAAGGGTCTTGATTCCTCTAGAGTGTCAGGAAAGAGCGCCAGCTCTGTAGAGTTTTATAAGTCTCAAGCATACGATGTTATTTTAGGCTCAGCTAAAGACGCATTTGCTATGGACAAAGAGAGCGATGAGACCAAAGCCCTATATGGGTCAACTAAAGCAAATGATATTGGTGAGCAGTTAATACTCGCTCGTCGTCTGGCACAATACGGAACAAGGTTTATTACACTGCATTATGGTGGCTGGGATATGCATAGCAATATTTCAAAAGCTCTTAAAGGCAAAGTCTCCCCTATTGACAAAGCTATATCAGGGTTCTTGCAGGATATATGGGATCGTGGTTTAAATGAAAAAATTCTATTAGTCGTTACTGGTGAGTTTGGAAGAACAAAGATCAATGCTAACGCTGGACGTGACCACTGGCCTGCGATTACACCAATGATGATGGCTGGAGGAACATATCAATCTGGACGAACCATAGGTACTTCTGATAGATCTTACAGCCCACTAGAAAATCCGGTTGGCCCACTTGATTTACAAGCTACTTTGTTTGACCACTTTGGAATAGATAAAGGAATCCAGCGTGTTGACAACGGTGGTCGTCCTAGATACTTACTTGAAGGAGAAGCAAAGGTAATATTATAATGAAATGCAAAGGAAATAAGTTAGGACGAAGATCATTTCTTCAAGTTGGATTTTTGGGAGGTTTAGGAATCTCCCTGTCTGACTATTTTTATATGCAAAAAGCTCAGGCAGACCAAAAATTCTATGAAAGTATAGAAGGGCCAGCCAAGAGTGTAATATTTATTTATTTACCCGGGGGTATGGCTCATCAGGAGACTTTTGACCCTAAACCTTTTGCTCCTATTGAGTATAGAGGTTCTATGTCTAGTATTGAAACCGTAGTTCCCGGAATTAGACTAAATGAAACTATGTCAAAAACTGCAAAAGTTGCAGATAAAATATCTATAATCCGAAGTATGACACATGGAGAGGCAGCTCATGAGCGAGGTACTCATAATATGTTTACTGGCTATAGACCTAGCCCAGCCCTTCAGTACCCATCAATGGGTTCAGTTGTTGCGCATGAATTTGGCCCTCGCCACAATCTTCCTCCATATGTATGCATACCAAACCAGCCTAACGAATTTGCGGGTACTGGTTATCTAAGCAGTTCTTTCTCAGGCTTCAGTCTAGGATCTGACCCAGCAAGCCAAGGCTTTCAGGTACGCGACCTAAAGCTACCTGATGGAGTTAATGACAACAGGTTTGGAACTAGAAGAAATATGCTTTCTGCTGTCAATGATTATTTTGCAAGTAAAGAAAAGTCAGACTCTTTAGATGCTGTAGATTCTTTTTACAATCGAGCTTATGGACTAATTAGTAGTGAAAAAGCAAGAGAAGCTTTTGATATTAATAAAGAGGATGCATCTGTGAGAGACAAGTATGGTAGAAATACTGCGGGGTCTAGGATGCTGTTAGCTAGAAGACTTGTTGAAGCAGGAACTAGATTTGTCACATTGACTTATGGTGGTTGGGATATGCATGACAATATAGAAAGTGGTATTCGCAGACAAGTACCAGCATTAGATCAGGGTTTTGCTGCTTTGATTGAAGATCTGGATGCTAGGGGAATGCTGGATTCTACTTTAGTTTGTATAGCATCTGAGTTTGGAAGAACACCAAAGATTAACGCAACTGCTGGTAGAGACCATTGGCCTAAAGTATTTAGTGTTGTTATGGCTGGAGGAGGAATACAAAAAGGTATAACCTATGGTTCTTCCAATGCAACAGCAAGTGAACCAGAAGATAATGCCTTAACTGTAGAAGACTGGGCTGCAACAATCTACAATAGAATAGGTATTGTAGCAGATAAAGAACTTATGGCTCCGGGAGACAGACCTATTGAAATTGTCGATGGCGGAAAAGTAATTCAAGATTTAATAGTTTAAGTTACTCTGGAGATAGATATGAAAAAAAGAATTCCATTAATAGCTATAATTATAGTAGTTGCAATATGTATTGCAAATAAAGACGAAATTAAAAAAATGTTTAGCAAAGGAGAAGATAGTATGTTAAACTGTCAAGTTTGTGTTGAAGAATGTCCATGTGTAAAGGCTGAGTGTGCTTGTGTTGAAGTTTGCGAGTGTCCTGAGTGTACATAAAAAATAGTTTAGAGGTGCATTATGCTTAATTTATCACGCAGAAGTTTTTTATCTGTAGGCGGCTTTGGGTTGTTAACAATGCCTCAACTCTTAAAGGCACAAGATGAAGAAGGGACAAAACATAAATCTGTCATTAACATATTTTTGGGTGGAGGCCCTCCTCACCAAGATATGTGGGACATTAAAACAGAAGCTCCGTCTGAAATTCGCGGCCCATTTAAACCGATCTCGACCAATGTGGCGGGAGTGCACATCGGTGAATGTTTCCCTCAGATAGCATCCATGTTTGATAAATTTACAGCAATTCGCTCCGTAGTTGGTTCTGATGGTAGGCATGATGGATACCAGTGTGTTACAGGATGGAGCCGTAACGACATGGTTTCCGGAACCACATACCCAGCTATTGGGGCGTGCGCCTCTAAAATTTTAGGCCCAGTTGACCCATCCGTTCCGGTTGCGGTGGGTTTAGCTGAGCCTACACAACATGCTCCTTGGTCAGAGGCTGGTGGTTCTGGATATTTAGGAGATACGCATAAGCCATTCAAGCCAAATGGCGAAATGATGAAAGACTTGAAGTTAAATATGGAGATTGAAAGGTTTAATAATAGAAGAGATCTCCTAAACGGATTTGCTAATTTAAACAGAACAATAGACCAGTCAATTGAAATAGATACATTTACAGAAGAAGCTTTTGGTGTTTTGACATCAAGTGCTTTAGTAAATGCTTTGGATTTGTCGAGAGAAGATCCTAAGATTAGAGAGATGTATGGAGATGGAAAGCCTTATAAGTTTCAATATGATGGTGCACCTACCGTTAATGAACATGTTCTCATGGCTAGAAGACTTGTAGAAGCTGGTGCTAGATCAGTAAGTCTTTCTTATGGTAGATGGGACAGTCATGGGTCAAACTTTGATTTAGTTCGAGATCACGGCGCTAAGTTAGACCAATGCGTGTCAGCCCTTGTCAAAGACCTAGACCAAAGGGGTATGCTCGACGACACCCTTGTCGTTGTATGGGGAGAGTTTGGTCGCACACCGAAGATCAATCCTAAAGGTGGTCGTGATCACTGGCCTCAAGTCTCTTGTGCCTTATTAGCCGGAGGTGGTTTCAATCATGGGCAGACTATAGGAGAAACCAATAGACTTGGAGAGATTCCAGAGTCAAGACCTGTACACATACAGGAGATTTGTGCTACTATGTATAGAGCGCTTGGTATAGATACAATGTCAACAACTCTTCTTGATAGAACAGGAAGACCACAATATTTATTAGACCACAGAGAAATTATAAAGGAGTTAGTATAATGCCTTCACCAAACAAAGGGGAAAAAGAACAAGCTTATATGCAGAGATGTATGGCTAGTGATAAAACAAATGAGGACTTTCCTGACGAAAAACAAAGATATGCGTTTTGTGCTAGTGAATGGAAATCCTATAGCGACTGGAAGTCAAAATCGAAAGATAAGTATGTTGAAGCTGTTGAGGAATATTCCGCATTAGGTTATACAGAAGAAATCAATGAAGAAAACTTTATTATCCCAGCAGAAGCTGATTATGTTGATTTTGGAGAAGAGACTGAAGAGTGGGATGTTTCCGAGGCAAAACCCGGTCTTTGGGAAAATATACGAAAGAAAAAAGAGAGAGAAGGTAAAAATTACAAACCTGCAAAGAAGGGTGATCCTGATAGACCAGACCCAGAAGCTTGGAAAAAAGCTCAACAAAAGAAAAAGAGCAAGTCTCATGACGCTGGGTCTATGGAAAAGTATGTCTTCCAGTCTAAAGAAGAGGCTATGAAAATGGCTAAAAAGATTGGCATGAAAGATATACATCCTCACAAAACAGGAGATGATAAAACAGTTTATATGCCCGGAAAAAATATGAAAGAGTTTTCAGATTGGTATGAAAAACACTCTCCTAAAAATTCTAAGGCTGCTGAGTATCAAGGAAGAAAGGTAAGTTTAAATAAACCTTTTAGAACTCCTGACGGGCCTAAGAAATTTTCGGTATATGTTAAAAACCAAAAAGGAAATGTTGTTAAGGTTAACTTTGGAGATCCTAATATGGAAATTAAAAAAGATAATCCTGCTAGAAGAAGAAGTTTTAGAGCTAGACATAGGTGTGATACACCCGGTCCAAAATGGAAGGCTAGATATTGGTCATGCAAAAAATGGTAATTAATAGAAGAAACTTTTTAACATCGGTTCCGGTTGCAACACTGGTATCTACCCTACAAGCAAACGCAGAAGAGATAAAGAAAAATAACAAAACTGCTATTCTGCTTTGGATGGGTGGTGGCCCTTCGACTATGGATATTTGGGATCTCAAACCCAAAGCGCCAACAGGAGGGCCTTTTAGACCGATTAATACCTCTGGAGATGTACAGATATGTGAACACATGCCCTTAATGGCAAAGCAAATGCACAACGCTGCGATTATCCGCAGTATGAGCACAAGGGAAGCAGATCACATGCGAGGAAGATACTATATGCACACGGGTTATGTTCCTAACCCAAATATAGAACACCCAAGTTATGGATCAGTAATATCTCATCAACTACAGAGACCTGAAGTTTCTATACCAAAGTTTATTTCTGTAGGTGGCGGTAGTATGGGAGCCGGTTTCTTAGGAGCAAAATACTCCCCGTTTGTTGTTAACAGCGATGGAAGGATTAGAAATCTTGATATAAAAATAGATCAAAGATTTTATCAAAGAGCGTATGCTTTAGATGCAATTGAATCTAGTTTTATAAATCAAAGAAGAGGATCTGCTGCAAAAGAACATCAGGCTATTTTAAAAGAAGCTTTTAATGTTCTGACTAGCAGTCAAATGGAAGCTCTTAAAGTTGCTGGTGAACCAGATAATGTAAAGCAAAGATATGGAGATAATGGTTTTGGCAAAGGCTGTTTAATGGCAAGAAGACTAGCTGAAGCCGGAGTACCTTTTATTGAAGTCAATTTGGGAGGATGGGACAATCATCAAAACATATTCCCAACGCTTAGGGATAATAAGCTACCAATGTTAGATCAAGGAATGAGTGCTTTATTTGAAGATTTAGAACAGAGGGGTTTGATTAACGATACGGTTGTAATATGGATGGGCGAGTTTAGCCGAACCCCTCGTATCAATGGTAATGCCGGTCGTGATCACTGGGCACGAAGTTGGAGTGTAGTCGTCGGTGGTGGTGGGATGAACGGTGGTATTGCCGTTGGTGAAACCAACTCAGATGGTACTCGTGTTGAAACCGAACCGTATACATCTCAGGATGTCATGGCTTCTGTTTGTAAAGCCCTTGGTATTTCTTTGGGAACTACTTTTACCAGCAACAATGGAAGACCTATGAAAATTGCCAACAGTGGTAAGGTTATTAAAGAACTTTTTTGATGGACTTTGATAAATATAATTTTACAAAAAACGCTAACACTGAGTGGCTTACGGACACAAGACATGTAAGAATAATACACGAATTTTTAATGTCCAATGATTTTAGTAATGTGATGGAAATTGGTTCGTATACTGGTCTTTCTACATCTGCTTTCATAGAGGCTTTAAATAAAGGCAAGGACTTCACACTTCACATATCTGAACCAAACATTACTTCTGAACTTCTTGCTTTAATAGGTATGTGCAACAAGCCAGAAAAAATAATTATAAACACTGATGATGGATATTCTATGTTAAAGAAGAGACCTGAAGCTGAGTTTGTGTTTATTGATGGGGATCACAGTATACAGGGAGCGGGAATTGAGACATTACAGCTTCTTAGGAATAAGACGCCTAACATTATGGCTCACGATATAAACCTTGAGCAATGTCAGATGGCTTGTTCTGGTAAAGGTTCTGAATTAATGGGTAGGGTCTTTGCCTCACACAGAGATTACTATTATATAGAAGATAAGAAAAAAAGAGACGGAGAAAGAACTGAAAGAGGTTTCATGTTCGCAACAACAAGTAAGGAAAATTACAATATAGGAACAAGAATATTTAAGCAAATCTGTTGAGCAAAATAATCCGGGGGGGTAAAATGAAAGTGCCAGCGCCAACTAAAACGTGGTTGATTATTTTAGGTATAGGTTTAATAATGATACCTGTACTGCTTGCATCAGGGTTAATATATCTTTTATTATAACAATGATAATTTGTCAGCTTTACACACCAGAGATAGAAGACTACGCATCTATAAGTGTAAAAAATATTTCTGAGTATTGTGATGCAAATGGATACGTCCATCATGCACTGCGGGATGTAAGGAGTTTTAATAGGCATCCAAGTTGGAACAGAGTCCCATTTCTTTTAGACACAATGAAGATGTGTGATGATAATGAATGGTTGTGTTGGATTGATGTTGATATTTTAGCAATGGACTTTTCCAAGAGAATAGACTCTTTCTGTAATAATGATTATAATATGGTTTTGTCTTGTCAAGGCAGAGGTTTTGCCTTTGGTTATCATTTTGAACACTGCCTGAATTTTGGCTTATTCTTTTTAAGAAACACTGAATGGTCTAGGAAATTACTTAAAGGTCTTTGGCTGTGGACTCAGGGTGATTATGAAAAATATAGACATGAAAAGTATTGGGATAACGATGCGGTAAATTTTTTTTGGAAAAAGAACATAAATTCGTTTGACAAGAATGTATATATTGATTATAATCCAAGAAACTTTAATTCTTTTTACGAGAAAGATCTTGGTCTAGGAGGTAAGTATGAAATCGGTGATCCTATCTGTCACTTCACCGACATGAGTAGTGAAGACAGGATGAATTTGATGAAGGAGTTTAGTAAAAAGGTTGTAAAATGAAACAGTTTTCTATTAGTATGAGCGGAAAAAACAGAATCAAAGATTTGAGGACTTATCTTTGCGGGCCAATGGATAGGGTTGCAGATGGGGGTGTTGCTTGGAGGGCATATCTATCTAATTACCTCAAAGCAAGAGATGTTATTGTCTTAGACCCATGTAATAAACCTACTGATATGGGTGTTGAGGATCTAGAAAACAGGGCTCTTAGGAGAGAGTGGAAAAAGAATGGAGAGTATCAAAAGGTTGCAGATTCAATGAGGGTAATAAGAAACACAGACCTGAGAATGGTAGATGTTTCCGATTTTATTATAGCCAACCTAGACCTAGAGGCGCAGCCATGCGGGACATATGAGGAACTGTTCTTAGCAAACAGACAGAAGAAACCAATCCTTGTACGAGTCGCTCAAGGAAAAGAGAATACCCCCGATTGGCTTCTCGGTACTCTTCCTCACGAAACTATATTCAGCACTTGGGATGAGATGAAAGATTACTTAGAGTACGTATCCACCTCTAATGACATGATAGACAGATGGGTCTTTTTTAATTTTTAGTGTGTTCTTGGCCATATCTCTCGGTGTATTATATATAGGAGTAATAATAAATAATTAGCGAGGGGTTGCTATGTACATTCGAGATAATAATGGTAACTTAAGATGCGGTCTTCCAGACGCTCTTGTTACATCGAACGCTAAAAAAATAAGAAAATGGGGTATAAGAGATTTAAAATATTTTATTAAGAGATCCGATAGCGATATGCCAGATTCTATATGGCATCAAGAAATAAGAGCCGCTATGGATTCTTGGGAAGCTGTCACTAATGTAAAATTTATTCGTTGCGAGAATCCCAATGAAGCGAATATAATTATAGATATAGGCCAAGGCGAGCAGGACAGCTTTGATGGTAAAGGCGGAACTTTAGCTTGGGCTTATCTTCCTCCAAATAGCTCCTATAATGGGCAGTTATTAATGAAGTTTGATATAGCAGAATTTTGGATAACATCACCCGAAAAAGCAGGTGTGCTCCTACAAAATGTTGCTGCTCACGAGTTAGGCCATATATTGGGCTTAACACACTCTGAAATCAACACAGCTTTGATGGCACCTTATTACAATAAAGATGTCGCCGTTCCGCAAGAGAATGATGACGGAATTAGGATAAGAGAGCTATACGGACATCCGGTTGTGGCAAAGCAAACAAATGGATTAGGCCTTGATCTAGATGGAAGATACTCTTTAGACTGGCATCTCGGAAGACTTGCTTGGGATAATTTTCAACACCATGTTAAAGAATATAAAGGTAAACCTATAAAGATTTTAGAAATAGGATGCCTTGAAGGTCAAAGCACCGAGTGGTTTATAAAAAATGTATTGACACATAAAAATTCTAAAATAGTTTGCGTAGACCCTTTTATAAACCCGTTGTGCAAACACGGAGAAAAAGAAAGACTATTTAATGACAAAACAATTGAAGAAATGTTTCATGAAAATATTATTAAAAAATTTCCACTAAAGGTCGAGTATCACAAACAGAAGTCTCAGGATTTTTTGAGGTCTCATTGTGGTAAAAAGTGTTTTGATATAATATATATTGACGGAGACCATGAAAGCAAGTCGGTTCTTGAAGACATGGTGTTAGCTTGGCCTAAGTTAAAATCTGGTGGAATAATGTTGTTAGATGATTATGGCATGGGTGGAGAAACACCTTTTCACCGTAAGCCCATAGCCGCTATTAATTCCTTCATGTCTTGTTATGACGGTGATTATAAGGTAGAGTATATAGGATACTTCGTTTGCCTTAGAAAAATTTCATAACTACTTAGGTGTATAATATATTGCAAAAACAACATATAACAAAGGAGTAAAGCTATGCCTTTATTTAAGAAAAGAAAAGAAAGAAAAGAAAACGCAGAAGGTCAAGACGACACAGGTAACTCCAAAGCTAACGACAGAAAAGCTGAAAGAGAAGACAAGGTTGCAAATAGGCGACAATGGAGAATAGATAAAATAAATGCTATGAAAGAAAAGATTTATGCTGTTGCAAGCAAAAGAAAGTGGCTTGTTTTTATGATTGGTGCGGCCATAGCAGCTTATTTAATTATATTTAAAGGCGGGTTTAGTTTTGGCGGTGACGGTTCAGGAATCCTAGAAACTATAAAATCTTTCTTCTAAGAATTAATGGGTAAAACATGAAAAAAACAAAAAACTTTGTTCAGTCAGTTGTAGATGATATAACAACAAAAGATGGTAAAATGAGCTCAATCGACCCTGTTATGGTCATGCTTATTTTAGAAATAGTTTTGGAAACCATAAAGTTAATCCAGATGTGTATCCAAAACAGATCTACAGAAGAGGCTCTTGAATCTTGTAAAGAGCCAAACATGTTACAGAGAGGCTTGCTAAAAAGGCTGGTTAAAAAATCTTTTCCCGAAAACGAACCCTTGACAAATGCCATAACTTCTGCTATTATTAATAAGGGAGGCGAGCTATCTAGGTCTGAAATAGAAGAGATTTTAAATGAACAAGTACAGGATGATAAAGAAGGGGTCTAGACATAGAATAACAGTCTATGTAAACAATGACGACACTAGGTTTGTTATGCAGTTCGTGGCGGCTTTAATGGATATGGGTTATACTCAAGTGGGATATCTTAGATATGTCTGGAACGTGGTTTTCGGAAAATGATTCCATCAAAGCGGTGTGCGTCTGTAAGAACAGAGAACAAAATCTGCTTCAGTCACTACCAACTTGGTTGAAAGTTGATGGCTTAGATGAGATAAATATATATGACTTCTGTAGTGATAAGCCAGTTTATCAAAGCTTATCTGAAAACAGACTGCTGCACCCAAAGGTAAAAGTTTTTCAGTCGTACAAAGAAGATGGGTTTTCTCTTTCTAAATTTCTAAATGTGGCTCTATCCATAACCAGCGCAGATTATATACTAAAGCTAGACACTGATTATAAAATAGACAGGTCTTTTGTTAAATCCCATCCAATCAAGAGCTGCTTCTATACGGGAGACTGGCGTGCGGCAAAAGATTCAAACGAAAGTAATCTAACAGGACTCCTGTTCGCAAAAAAGAAAGACATCGTTCGTGTTAATGGATATAATGAAAACATAAAGACTTGGGGATACGAGGATGAGGATTTGTATAATAGAATGTCTAAGGTCTGGGGTCTTAAACGAAGGGTTATAAATATGGATTTAGCATATCATATTCCTCATACGAGTGAAGTAAGAGCAATAGAAGGGGGTATAGAAACTTACTGGTCTACTATTCTTTGGGATGATTTTGGAATGTATAATTTAGTAAGAAAAAATATGGATTTATCTAAGAAGAAACCTTGGCGAAAAAATAGCGTTACAACCAAAGGTAATGCAGCCCCAGTAGTGGAAGGACTATACTTTTTTAATTATGTTTAAACAAAAAGAAACTATAGGGATAGCAACCATAACAAAAAACAGGATAAAAAATCTTATACCATCACTCTTAACTTGGCTAGAGTTAGATCAAGTTTCTGTTATAAATATATTTGATTTTCGTAGTGACATCCCTGTTTATGGCGCTTTAAGAAGATACTCTATTTTAGATGACAAAAGGATAAACGTTTATAGATGTGAAAAAGAAGAGGACTTTCACAGAACAAAATTCTGGAATATAGCTATCTCAGAAACAAATGCGGATAAAATACTAAAACTCGATAGTGATTATAAAATCCACCCTCAGTTTATTAACTACCACCCATTAACAGGAAAGAAATTATTCTATGCAGGGAATTGGAAAACAGCAAGGGTTAAAAATGAAAGCTTTCTACATGGACTAGTGTATGCAAGAAAAGAGGATTTTTTAGGGGTAGGTGGTTACAATGAAAGACTGACTGGTTACGGTTGGGAGGATGATGACATTTACCAGAGGATGAAAGACAACGGCTGTGAGTATTTAGACATCTCATACGATTATGCGTATCACATACCACACTCTCACTTAGAAAGAATAAAAGCTGACAGAAGAAGGAATCCTGAAGCATATAACGAAGAGTGGGCTACAGTAAGAGACATCGAAGGGGCTCTCCCTCTTTATAAAGAAGAGGTTGAAAGTGAAATGATGAGACTCGTATGGGAAAATAAAAGAAAAGCAGAGGAAAACCCTTGGGGTACGTGGGATGAAATGACGACGATAAAGTCAAAAAAACAAAAGGACAACTTAACAATCTTCGAGTATTAAAATGAAAAAAACGATATCATTCTCCCTGTACGGCGAAAACGAATCATATATAAACACAGGAAAAAAATGTGTTATTCATGGCAGGGAAAAATATCCAGATTGGGAATGGAGGATATATGTTGGAAAATCTATACCTAACAAAGATAGGATTTGGTTTCAGTCACACGGATGTTCTATAGTAAACATGACAGGTAGGGAAGATACATATCCAGCTATGTTTTGGAGGTTTCTTGCCGCTGGAGATTCTGATATAGCAATCTTTAGAGACTTGGATGGCCCATTATTATGGAGAGAAAAGCTTGCTGTTGATGAATGGCTTGCTTCAGATAAAACATTACACATAATGAAGGATAATAAACAACACGGTGGCTGGCATATTCTTGGTGGAATGTGGGGTATAAAGGGAGGGATTAAAGAAATTAAAAGTATGATAGACAACTATCACCCAACAACCGACCACGCTGAAGATCAGATATTTTTGAGGGATTGTGTTCTTCCTATTTTTGATAGGTCAGATATTTTTATACACGACTCCAGTAATCCAGAGACTCCATTTCCAACAGAAAGAATAGAAGATGAGCATGTTGGAATGTCCTTTCCGAACATCTATTGGGGAGGAGATTACTAATGGAGCATTCTTATGTTCAATTAATTAACAACCCGCGTGAAGGCATAACTGTGGAAAGTGTGCTTATGAGAAGAGGCAAAAAAAATAAGACACTTATTGCGATTCCACAAAACGGACTGGGTGATAGAATTAAATTATTAGCCTCATCGCTATATTTATGTGCGCATGAAGACATTAACCTTGTGGTTATGTGGGCGAAAAATTGTTCTGGCTACTCATCTTGTTGTGGTATTTTTGATATATTCCAAAGCACTGAGATAAAAAGCATTGATAACCCACGTATGACTGAGAATGAATACATCTCAACAGACCCAGTAAACGATCTAAAGGTTCTGGATAGGGTGTGGGTGTCTGGCAATACTTTTTTCAAATCAACGTTTTCAAACCAAGAAGCGATGAGTTTTTTATATCCTTTTATACTAAACATAGTATCTCCTAAAGTGGTTGCATCCTTGACAAAATATAAGACAAAGGATTGCGTAGGTGTTCATGTTAGACGAGGGGATTTATGTGAAGTCAATGAGCAGCAGTACAGAATTGTTCCAGAAGAAGATTTCTTTGCTAAGATAGATAAAGACCAAAAGGTTTTTTTATGCACAGAAGATGAAAAGGTAAGAGCCTCTTTTCTAAAAAACTACGGAAAAAACCTTACGTTTGTCGAAAACGGAAAACTAGACAGAAGTAGTGTAGAGGGAGCTATAACTGCTTTGACGGAAATTTTACTCCTTTCCAGATGCAAAAAAATATTCTGTTCGCCAAGCGGGTTTTCTGAGGTTGCGGCAATGTTTTCTAGTGCAGAGAGGGAGGTGGTGTATCCGTCTAGTATACAATGTTTCTTTCCTCACCCAGATAATGAACACACTATTCAAGCTGGGTTGGTAGGCAGGTGTCTGTATTGTGGAAAATCTGGAAAAAGAGACGGTATACAAAGAGCATGTTCCGCTACGTATGAAGAAGCGCAGCAGAATCAGTTTAACCTAAGACACTCAATAGTAGGAGATACGGGTCTTTTGTGGGGTGTGGAATCTTAATATGAAAAGAGTTTTTAGATTTGACGATATATGTATCAATACAGACATGGAGAAGGCTAATAAAATGGCTCGGATTCTTTTGCAAAGATTTGAGAATTGCGAAGTTTTGTTTTGTATATCACCTCTAGTTCATGACATGGGAAAATCTTCCTGTAAAACATCAGAAAGAATTTACCCTAAAATATACAACGCTCACAGTGACTTTAAAATATTTTACAATGTAGACGCATGTGGAGTCCCAGATATTATTCCAGAAGTGACTAGGGTAAGTCACGGCTTGATACATGTAGATCACCGATTACTTTCGAGGGAGGCTCAAGAGATGAGTATCCTAACAAGTTGCAGTTTGGCAAAGTCAAAGGTCTTTGTACCTCCCTTCAACAAGTGGAATAAAGACAGTGAGGATATATGTAGGGAACACAACATACAACTAGTTAAGTTTGAAGACGGATGGCTATGCATGGAATATAATGACTTTAACCCAGATCAAGAGCTTTGGTATATTCACAGCAGAGAATTCACATTAGATAGTTTTAGAGAATGGTTAGCTTGATATGATTTTATCAATACATCAACCGAACTTTATGCCTTGGTATCCATTCTTCCAAAAAATG
>CEON01120019.1_pt1 | contig 20638 bp, 29 predicted proteins | sample 530291 | NCBI WGS metagenome assembly CEON01 (sample SAMEA2619888, study PRJEB7988) | marine metagenome | biome: marine biome (ENVO:00000447); feature: surface water layer (ENVO:00002042); material: "saline water (ENVO:00002010), including plankton (ENVO:xxxxxxxx)" | depth 5 m
CGGAACGGTACCCGGTTTTGAAGAACGGCGGGAGTTTAGCCGAACTAGCACCACGTCTTATTGGTGCTATGGAAAGTAAGGGGTATTACACAGTAAGTAGCAGATTAGAATTCGCAAAGGGGGAAGAGTAAGATGGTAATGATTAGAGATATGGAGACAAACGAGCAGGACGAAGTCCAAGAATTGAGTGAAGAGCAACAGATTTACAGTCGCATTGATAGCAACGAGCGGCAGGTCAAGAGGTCTGCAATAGCATATCACATGGTTCACTCCGGTCACATATTCAACATCAACGACGGACCCAATGCGGGGATGCGAGCGCAGATAGTCAACGACATGGTTGTCGATGGGATAAGTAGGTTAGAGGAACTAGGTGAGGAAATAACATCCACAACTAGGGATGCACTCAGTTCTTATCACACCCAAATACGGAACAGTGAGAATCCCAACATGCCAGTATTCATGGTCGACGTGAGTGCGATAGACTCAGGTTTGATTTTACCACAGACCCAACCCGAGGATAGTAACTTCAATACGCCAAACGAACTCTCATCGGTGGGTATCGACTTCAATGACTGGGCGCACCTTCGTCGGTACTACAACGACTTCTCAACACTAATCTGCACTTCGCCTGACACAATGATGTTTTGGTTGCAGAAATACCAATGGGTGTTCATCGACATAGCAGACCCTACTGTATCAGATAGGGCGCACTTCCACAGGGTGAAACCCGAGTGGCGGATAAGCAATACCCCTGAGCATACATCTAGGTCGTTCCATGACATACTGCAAGCACAAGACGTTGGGAGATTAGTCAAGGTCAACGGCCAAGTCACCGAAGTGGGTGACATAATGGTGGTCATGACCCACATAGCATATCGGTGCGTGGAACCCAACGACATAGGTTTGGAGTGCGGTCACATAGTACTCCAAGAGCAGAAGCAGGATGAGCAGGGGGTCTTGAAGCCCGATAACTGTTCGGTCTGTGGGAAGAACCACTACGTCAAGATGGATAGCCGCGAGTCAAAGAGCGAGGCTATGCAAAGACTAGTGATACAAGAAGAGGATATAGGGGGCGAAGCCCGTAGTATAATGGTGGAGATGAGAGGTAATCTATGTGATATGGACTTAGCAGGTAGTACCATCTCAGTCACAGGAGTAGTCAAGGTTGAGCCTATCGCTAAGAACTCCACTGTATGCAAGCCATTCCTACTAGCATCTGACTTCTCTCTATCTAACAACTCGGATACTACTCTATATGTTACCCCTAGGGATATGGAAGAGATAACTTCGTTCCAAGAGGAAAATGACATGGAAACGAGAATGGAGATGATTAGCCACTCATGGGCGGGTCACATACACGCGGCGGATGACGTGAAGCAAGCAATATTGCTACAAGCATTCGGTTGCCCGTCAGAAGAGTTGTTCGGACACAAGGGTGAGATTCGCATATTCATAGTCGGAGACCCCGGAACAGCCAAGACCAAACTACTGAAGTTGGCTACCGACCTTCGCCTTGGCTCTAGGTACACTACTGCTGAATCCGCATCCCAAGCGGGTTTGATTGGCGGTTGCCAGCAGGTCGAGGACTTGTACACTGGTCGAAAGCGTTGGGCAGTGACTCCCGGTGAGATTCCGTTGACTGATGATGATGCCGTCTGTGCGGTTGACGAATTCAATCTTTACAAGGGTGACTTCGGTGACTTCAACACTGCTATGGAGAGCGGTGAAATCGTAATCTCAAAGATAGCGAAGGCTAGGATAAGGACAAACTGCTCGATAATAGCGGGTGCTAACCCAAAGTCCAAGGATGCCAACAGGAAGAAATTCAGCAAGAACAATCAAGTTCCTTATGCTATGCAGATAGGTCTTGACTTTACCACTTTGCAAAGATTCGATGCTATCTATGTCCTTGAAGACAGTGCTAACGAGGACACTGATGAAAACATAGCCAACTCCATGTTAGGCGCATGGGTTGACGAGGAAGAGCAAACGACTTCTGAAAACAACCTAACCCTCGACTTCATCAGGAAACTAATTTCAGTGGGTCGCAACCAACGAGTAAGAATGAGCAAACCTGCGGCTAACTACATCGCGAAGTCACACGCACAAAAGCGAAAGGAGTCTAGTGACGATGAGACTCTTAGGTCACATAGGCAGGTCGCATCTCTCGCTAGGTTCTCGCTAGCGGCGGCACGATTCGACGGTGTGGGTCTTGCCACACTCAAACATGTCAGGTTCGCCGAAAAGGTGCTTGAAAGCACCCTTCAGGAGAAAGACCCCGGTGTGATTGACGGTGGCATGTCCGAAGACGCTAGGACTTTGCGTCGTGAAGTCGCCGAGGCTTATGTCAAGTTGATAGAGAGCGGATTCACTCTAGATGACCATACAATAGATGAACTTTACAGTGCCATGTCAGAAGAATGGCCCGACATACCGACGATGGATAGGATAGAAAAGGTGATGAAATCGTTCTCTCAGAATCGGAACATAACCAACATATACATACTCCCTGATGGAACTTACTCATACAAGGGAGTCAACAACCCACCAATAGGGTACTGGTGATAGAATGGATGCAAAAGAAATAATGAAGATGATTAGCAAAATAGCAAAGATGGACGAATTGGACGAAGTCAGTATCAAGACTGATGATTTCTCACTGACCATCAAGAAAGCAGGTAGTGTTGAAGGTGGAAAAAAAGATTTTCCACTTTCTTTCCAAACCCAACAGGTTGACACACAACCGAAGTCCCCCTTCTCGTCAGGGAATTCATTTCCCAAGAGCAACATCGCTTCGGTGGGTCAGGTCAAGTTTGCTAGGGATTTGATTCAGAAGAACTTCTCCAACAATGAAAGAGGGGCTATGGACTTCCTAGCGCACACTTTGGAAGTGCCAATGAGTGACATTCCTGAAATTAGCACTTGGGAGACATCACTATCGAGGGACATGGTCGGGCCGATGATTGACGCTTTGGAATCCATGTGGAAGAGAAACAAGAAGGGAGGTGCGTACTGATGGTCTTGGCTACAACCTATTCAGGGGTTCAGGGTAGGGAGCAACTACTCCGAGAACACTACGAAGGTGCTACACTACACGTTTCGTTCCCACACAAGAGGGAGTTCGCTCACCCTGTTCAGAATCGCTACAACTACTACCAAAACGTTGATGATTTGAGAGCGGGAATTTTGGGTCAATCAAAAATGCCGGATGGGGTGTACGCTTCGACACATAGGTACTTGGACCCTCACAACCCGGTCATAATCCCTGACCGGATAAACTGCGACTTAGTGTTTGACCTAGACTCGGACGATGAGTTTGATGACAAGCGGAGTCACATAGAACACATGGCTAGGATGACAGTGAGGTTAGTCAACGAGTTCCTGATTGACTTGGGTTTTTCGTTGGATGATATGCTCTTTGAGTACTCGGGGAACAAGGGGTTCCACATAGTGATAGACAACCCGGATTACCAATCGTTCACCAAGACACAAAGACGGAACTTGTTGAAGTACATCCAAGGTGCGAACCTAGACAGGAATTTGATACTACCAAATAACAAACCATCACTTTATGGTTGGGGTCGCCAACTACCATACATGCTATCGGATATGCTAGAGGGCTATGGACACCTCATGTTCACTAAGAATAAGCAAAAGTTGGTCACAGACGTACTCAACGATAGTGATAAGGTGCGGATAATATCGAATGGGAGCCTAGTCCCTCTATACGAAGTTGGAATAAAACCAAACGATTTGATTAAGGCGGTCATGGCTAGGCACAAGTCTTTGGGCAAAGTGCTAGACCCAAAACCCACGGTTGATTTGAGAAGGATATTCCGAGTACCCGGTTCCATACATGGAAAAAGCGGATTGGCTTCCGTCAGACTAGACTGGGAGCAAATGCAACACGTCGACTTGGTGATTGACGAGATAATGAGAGTCGGTGGAGAGGATGAGGTCATGGTAGTCTTGGATGAGACGACAACAATAAACTTCCCATTCAAGGTTGAGTTCTGCGCGGGTGAACACGAAGTCCCTAGATGGTTAGCATTGTGCCTATTGAGCAAAATTTGAGCCAAAAAAAAAGGAGAGGACTTTCGTCCTCTCCTTAAATTTTCATCTGTTGCCGTTAATCGGCGTTCTTACGCTTGTAGTAATCTCTCTTGGCTTTGTAGTAATCACTCCAAGATTGGCTCATGCCTTAGTCATCTCCCTAGCGTAGTCGAGCATAAATGGCCCACCACCACCCGCTCGTCTTCCAATACCATCCTTTTCCACTTGTTCCCAAGCCCAATCGTATGGTATCATAATTCCATAGTACGAGACGTTTTTCGCTATGTTCTTCTTATCCGCCCTAAAAAGGGGCAGAGTCAAAGTCACATCCATCACTACACCTTTACGCACGTTCCATGCGTGGTGTTGGGGGAACCCAATACCGAAATCACACCAACCCTCGTAATAGAGTAGTGAATCATCACGGTAGTCCCTGACCAACAGGGTGTTGTTGTAACATCCTCCTAGTTCCACCTTCTGATACTTAGCCAACTTCTTTGACTCATCCATATCAAAACCAGTGAATTCCTGCCCGTTATCCAACACCCATCGGTGTAAGTCTGCAAACTCCTTGTGGAAGGAGTCCAGCGACTTTATCTCTAGTTCAAGCATTTCTTTTGCTTTCATCTATCGAGGATTATTCCTCTTCGTCGTGGTGAAATAGTAGTACATAATTGTCGCACTTAGGGCAAGCAAATGTCACATATTTACCACGGTTGTCCCAAAACACATTACCACTCTCCATTGTAGTGGTGTCGTATTCGCAAGTGTTACTTGCACAAAGTATTTCGTTCATCTATCGAGGATTATTCCTCTTTATCCTTCTTCTTTCTCATAATTCGCCTATGTTCCGATACTTCTTCTCTAGCCCTGTACTCACGTTGTTGTTTGTACATCGCTTCCTTCCGTTCGGGGTTGCTCATTATGTTTTTATCAATCCAATTTTTCTGGTATGCTTTCCTTTTCTTTTTCACTTCAGGGTCGCTTCGGTACTTTGCATTTGCTAATTTCTTTCTCTCCTGCTTGTACTTCTGCTTACAACGCCCGCTTTTGCAGGTCAATGCCCGTCCTTTCGCATCGAAAGGTCTTCCACACACTTTACAGTCTTTGACAACCATACTATCTGTCGGGGTCGATACCCCTTAGTTATTCCGATTTAATCCAATCTTGGTGTTCCCTACTCCACTCGTATTCGGACTTGAAGTCCTCCACGCCGTAGGTACGAAACCCCTCGTTGGGTTCAGTCGGTGTTATACCAATGATGTCAACTTCCTTAAAGTCCGGTGGCACCATGTTGCAATGTTCACTAACTTGTGTCATTCGCACATGCTCACCTACCTTTGAGAAGTAGTAACTTGGACTCCAAGTTTCTCCACAACTCAACCACTTCAATTGGTATTTTCCTTCTTCGTTTATCGTGAATTGCACGTCGACTTGCTTATCGCCGCTATCATCCAAATATATTGACACAGTGCGAACATTTTCGCGAGCATCAACATGCTGGTATATTTCCAATTCATCGTCTATGGTTTTTTTCTCTTCTTCCACTGTCGAGGATTATTCCTCTTCATAACCTCTTTGTTTAGACCCCAACGACCCACTTTGACCCTCAGTCATAACAGTACGTTGCTTCCTAAACATGCCGAATGGGAACTCACCACCTTCATCCCTAGGGGTGTCTAACACCCATAGATGGTATTGATTCGCAGTGTCGACTAACCTGCTATCAGCAGGGTAAATCTCAACCGCTTCGTGTTCCTTCCCGACAATCTGGTTCTTTATCTCTTGCATGTCCCGCCAATCACTGACTGGTTCTCGGTCATGCCTCTTTATCGAAAGGTGTATTATTCCGAAGGTATTGGTCTGCATGATTTTCCCACCATCGGGGAAGTCATCCCCCTTTGGTAGTTCAGTTAGGTCAATTTTGAACCCAACCTTCCAAGGGGTCTCGGGGTAGTCCATACCAATGTGCGTGTGCATAACCTGTACCATGTACTTGTTATTAGCATAGTACTCATTTACAGAACTCTGCTTCGCCATTTGTTTTCGGAGACTATCGACTGTTATCGACTCGTCCCACTCCATCCCGTTTTCCTCAAACAAAATCTTCGACTGTTCGACAGTCGCTTGCAGTTCCTCATCACTTCTAGGGGCGATTTCAACTCGCTCTAGTTTTGTGAACTTGTAGGGTTCTGACTCCTTTTCCAACATGGTGAGAAGGTCATACCCTCTCCGTGCGAACTCAGCCTGTAAAGCCTTAGCCGCCTTGACGTATTCCATCGAAGTCCCCATACTTAGGGAAATGGTCACACCTGCCATGCTATCTTCATATTCCTTTCTTCTCTCATTTGCTCTTTTCTTAAAGCCCATATCTATCGCCGTCAATCGGCATTCTGAGGGTATTCGCCCGGTTTGAGCCACCCTTCCGTTATCACGGTATTACAATGTGGGCAGGTATCTCCTATCCACCCCGTTCTCAATGTGTTAAATGGTCCGATGACATAGAAAGTCCATCCCTTGTCATCATTACTCCAATTCCTACAATCACATTTCACTCTCACTCACCCTTCCATCTTGGCATGGTGAGAAGCAACCGTCTATACTCTTCTTCACTTATTCTCCTAAGTATCATCTATCGCCGCTATTCGGCATTTCTTCTTTTGCGAGCCTCTCTTGCTTTGGTGTTGCGATTTATTCTAGCGCATTCTTTACACCAATGTTGTTGAGGTCTGTACGTGAAAAAGGTGTCACAGCCGTTACACAGGGTTAACCACCCCATTTCGACTTCCGTCATGACCCTCCTAACTTCATCCTCGTCGGTATCATCCGCGAGTCGAAACTCTTTGTATTCTCTTACTCTCGTAGTGTTGAATTTAGTTTCTTTACCAAAGTACCAACAATATGACGTGTCTTCTATTTTCTCATTGAAAACACCACGCCTAATAGTTACAGTCTGTTTCCGATAACGGGCGTTACTGTTTCTTGGTCTCCGTCTTTTCCATCCACTCGCTTGTAGTTGTTTCGCACATATACTCACGAATTTCGGGCCGAAGTTGCTCTTTCCACTTCTAATCTCGCTCAATCTCTTGCTAGCACCCTTTTTCACTACCCATTCTATGTAATCCGGGCTTACACTATGAGGCCGTTGCTCAATCATATGTCGTAGTGATGTAGGCAACCTAGCAGTATTACTCCTATATCCTGTCTCACTAAGGAAAGTGAAATAGTGTAAGGCAACGGCCTTACTATAACCTGTAAGAGTTAGGAACTTCCTATTCGGGAAGTATTCGTACTCCGGTTCTTCTATCTCACCTGCTAGCACCATTCTTGCGATTAATTTCGCTAATTCGGTGTCTAACTTCCAACTCCTGTTGTGAGGCGCTCCTGTCTTTTTGATAGGCATATCTATCGCCCTTAATTGGGCAGAAGAACGAATTTGCTCTTCTTTTTCTTTCCATTCCCACGTATGAACCCGAACTCTTTGCTCGCTTTCAGCGAAGAGATGATTTTGCTGTCGTTCGGACACCAGTATCCCTTCCTTCCCTGTACATCGAAGATGTACGTGCGTAGTTGCTCGGCTGTCACTGAGTCGTACAGACTCAGATATTTGTGGGCAAAATTAACTAGTTTCTTCTCAGTACTTATGCTAGCCATATTATTACCTAACGGTTTGCGGGTCAGTACCCGTTTCACCTTCCATATATTCCCATGAGAGATTGTTTCTCTCCTTGACATTCTCGATTAGTACACGGCATATCTTATCCAAATCTTCTCTTCCGTTCAACAACTGCTCTAGTCTCAATGCTAAGATTGCAACTGTTGACTTATGATGTTCACACCACCACAATGGGTCGTTCTTTTCATATTCAGTCAATTCGGTAGTGTTCATTTTCACCATGTTAATCATCTCAAAAAAAAACCCGCTTGATGCGGGCGTTCTTTCCAATATCTCTTTACTATTGGGCCTTTTGCCCGTAGGAGACTCACAGGGAGTCCAGTTCAAACTGGACTTCTTCCTGTGGAGCCTCCACATAGTCAAGCAGAATTCGATTCAAGGTGTAAGCCCCTCTATCCGAGGTTTTCTCGTCCTTGTATCGCATGAAGTTGACCTTGAATGGGAATACGTCTTCCTCATTCTCAACACCAAGGTGGTTCATCACATGTTCCTTACAGTCCAAGTAATCCCTGTACTCTTGGCGCAACTTCTTCTTGCCATTCGGCCAAACTGCTGGTTCCAGTGTGACTTGGTCAGCAACCGGGTACATAGCCGTGAAGAAAGAAACCTTCTTCCCATCGGGAAGTGTTATCTTCAACACTATGTTGTGGTTGTTGAACGGGGATGCAATATTCGGGGTTTCACCTTCGATGATTATTCCCTTGTGCATGTTTCCCGCACCAAATTCCGGCTTCCAAGTCTCACGGTCTTCAAAACCGCCCTCAGCATTTGCCTTTCGTTCTGCTTTTTGTTTTTCCTGACGCTCTTTTACTCGCTTGAGGACATCCAGTTCCTCATCGCTGTAATTAGCGTTCGTGCTATCAGTATCTTCACTCATAATATCACCTATCGTGGCATTTTTCGTTCAAACTAGACGGTTATTAATCGTTACTAATTCAACTTTCCACTGTGGTATAATCATCGTATCGGACTATCTGCGATATACTCGTCAAACAACCCTTCACTGTTCTTAATTATCCGCTCGTCATTCATTCCGGAAAGCCTAGTACACACACGTAGCGTCTTGTGGTGTACCGTTCCCGGTAGTCGGATTATTCTCCTGTTATCGTACGTGACCATGAAGTCAAGCAACAACTCCGGGTCTGACTCCTTCATTGTCTCGACTACCATTCGATAGAATTCCTCCACTCTCTCGTTTTTGTCACGGCCATTTACGAACTCAGTGAATGGCCTGTCATCAACCATCACATCGTCATAGAAACCGTTCACTATCACGTGGAAACCCTTACCCCCACTGAACACGATTTCAAAATCGTCATCAGTTAGGAGCGGAAAGGTGTAAATTCCAATTTGGTCTATACTCTTCAGGCAATCTATGGTTCGTTGAACCATTCTTATACCTTCATTGTAGTCTTTGTTGTCGTAATCGACATCAAAGTACAAATCCTTCTTCAATAATGTGTTATGGTATCTAGGTAGGGTCACTAATCCACTTTCTGTACACCACTTCTTCTTCACGAACTTGGCTCTCCCGAACTTCCCTGTGGGGTCGGGGCCGATTCCCTGTGGATTCAACCACCTAGCGGTGGTGTAGTACACGGCAATCGGATTGTGCCTACGAAGTTGCTTTAGCAATACTTTCTTGTTGGCGAAGTTGTCCTTCACAACTCGCACTACAATCTGTTGCTTCCTCTCGTTCCATGTGAAGAACCTAAACTGTCTAAACTTGCTCTCCGGTGGGAGATACAGGTCATCCTCAGTTATACTACCATAATACCTAGTAATCTTACTAACCTTATCGGCCATAGTTACTCTTAGGTAGTTCCTGTATAGGGGTGCTAGAGACTTGCTTTGTCTAATAGCGGCCTTTACAGTCATCACTGCATGTGCGCCCTTTGAAAAATCAGGGCAATCGCAATCGTTCTCAGATTTCCTGTCACACGCAGGATGGTGGTTCTTCGGAAAGTGCTTCTCCTGTATTTTCAGGCAAGCACCGAAGTCCTTCTTCATCGCTCGTAAATCGTAGTTGTGGTGGTGACAAAAGTCGACCCCCTTAGAAACCGTCATCTTGCATCTCTTGTAATCCCTAGGATTACGATGCTTACATCTGTATTTCTTCGATTTACTCATCTGTCGAGGTTTAACCCTCATTGTTCCGTTATTGTATCGAAAGATTGCAAGGCAACGTTGAGTAGCCACTGCACCCAAGTGGATGCGGCATCTATGTCATTTGCGTCCTTGATATTACCTTCGACAATCCTAACAGTTTCAATTAGGTGGTTCATGTTATCGAAGTATGGCCTTAAGTTTGCCATTTCTTCATGGTCTATATCCCTACCACTCACCACCAAATTCTTTGGTTCTTTCATATTACCCACTCCTGAAAAAACTCGCGAGCCAGCGCAGAGACCTCATCAGCGAACGCATCTTGGCGGTCGTTGACAAATTTCTCCCACACTTCGTCACTTATCTTGGACTCAGTCATCCATTCCATGTGTTCTTTCTCAATGGTTTGATATAATTTCCCTTTCATCTGTTGCCGTTATCCGGCTAGCCTCAAAAGCGTGTTGGCATTCATGAACTCCATCATAGAGTTAGCAGTTACTATGGAGCAAAGCCCCCCGTAACCATCTTCGTCCCTACCCGAAAGGGGCAGTTCGACCGAATCTATGAATTTGTTCACTACGTCTGTACCAACCCGGCTTAGTGCTTTCTTGAAGTTGTCATCTTTCTCGTTGCTGAGAACGGACGACATTAAAGACATCAAGTCTAATTTTTCGTCATCCGTCAATAAGGGACCATTCTCAAGACTGAACATGCCTATGTCAGACTCTTGACCCCAGTAGTTGAGTTCTTTAGCGGGTATGCTAACGTGTATCTTCCTTGCTTCGGGAAGCGTGGTATCCGTACCAATCACTGCCCATATGTCAAGGAACATAAAGTCCACATCTTCGACCCCTAAGTCACTCATCCTCACATCAAAAATGTCACCCTGATGTATAGTGAACGGGGGTTCTGCCCCGCCTATCATCTTGGGGAACATTTCTATCAGTTCCTCATCTTTCTCAATGACAATCACCTCATCGACGGAATCCTTCAAAGCGCACTTCCATGCGACCCATCCCATACCAAGACCTCCGATTACAACGGTTCCCTTGGCTCGATAAATCGCATATTGCATGCTCTCTAGTTCCCTCGGCGAGTTCGACATCCATACCTGACCATTCCTACAAAGAACCCATAGTGGTTCCTCGATTTGAACTGGCCCCCAACTGAAGTAGCCTATCGCCGCAGGTACTTCCTGTCTAGAAAGTTCCCAACTAGCGTCGGAAAACTCCTCATACGGCGGCTCTTCACTCGGTATGCTTGCCTTTATCTTTTTCATAATGGTGTTATATCCATCAATATCTATCATCTGTCGAGGTTTATTCCTCATGTTTTTCACTATAACCATCGAACCTGATAGTCAGACCACATCCGGTCTGGTGTCCATACACCGTATGGTCACAGGTAAATTCAGTATAGTATATCCCGTGACGCTTTTTCTTCATCAAGCGACCTCGGTCGGATTTACAACAACACACCAACTCATTGGTCGGGTGTGTGTAATCGAAACCCACTATCGTTCGCCCTCGACGGTTCTGCGTCCACTCAGGGTATTTGTAATTTGTAAGTCCGGGGTTCTGCTCATGTATCTCAATATTGTAATACACAGACCACGGTCTTGTCATTAGAGGTTTTTCTCTATTCATCTATCGAGGTTTATTCCTCTTCCTTCGCTAACACGCCAACCCCTCTTGTAAAGGCCAACCGTTCCGCGAAGACTACACCACCCTCTTCAGGGTGGTTCTCTTTCATGTAGGCATTCAACTCATGGAAGTATTCGATGGCTGATTCCTTTGCAATCTTAGGGAAGTCCTTGACTCCCCTAATGTGCCTCTCATCACCATTCGGCCCTTCCTTGTCGAACTCCATGTACACTCGGTACATCATATTACATCATTCTCTCTAAATTTAGTCATTCTATCGCCTCAACCCGAGGCAAGTGAGTCTTCCCATACTTCTGTGGGAACACAACCATTCGGGCAAAGGTATCGGTTCTTTGCCTTACCTTTATTGTCCCTGTCTATTGTTCTTTGGAAGTACACATAACTTCCGCAATCCAAACAACTGTGAATCTTCATCTATTGCCGCTATTCGGCTAAATCCATCGCATCATGGACTAGTTGAATGTACAGAACTTCTGAGTGGATAGGCCCAAGCAAATCCTTGACCCATACCCTCGCTTCCTCTTCTGTGCATTCGTATTCCTTTTCCATGAACCTTGCGAATTCAGTAATGACGAACTCCCTCATGGAAAGCCCATCATCATTAAACAGCGTTGCATAGTTCCTGTTGATTCGGTAATGGCTCTCTCCGTTGTAGGAACCATCTAACCAACACCTGAACAAACGCCTTAGCACGTGATTGACATGTTCCCCGTTCTCCGAGTAAATCATGTCATGCCCATTAATGTCGTGTTCAATCTGTTCTTTCGCTGTCATTTCGTTATAATTTTTCATAGTTTCATCCTAGTCTTCCATATTACCCACAGTGACCATCCCCAAGCGATGACCACAACGAGTGCTAAAATCATTCTATCTGACATTTCTATCTGTTGCCCTATTCCGGGCTGTGTGTCAACCGATGCATCTCTCTAAGGGTGTTAATCTCCCTGTCATGCAATCGGTCTATCTCTTCATAACATCTCTTCAACTCAGCAAGTATTTCGGGCGCATCTGCTATCAAATCATAAGTTGATTTCAAATCCGTGTGCGTAGGGTCTAATCCCTTACCCAAACGACAAAAGGTATCGGGTAGCCAAATACCCCCCCTTTCATGGTTCAAGTCTGAGTGGTTGCCCTGTTCTGCATAGAGAAACCACGTCTCTATCGGTCTAACCCAACGCCAAGGCGCAGGTTGATGCCCTTCATACTTGCTTGTATCAATTCTTTCGTCTTCTCTAGACATCTGTCGGGCATTTTGCCCAAATCAAGGTTTAAAGTCTTCATGTTGCCTTTTCCACCATTCATTGGATGGAGACTCACGTTTCCTAGGGAAACGAAACGCATCAAGGTCAATCCTCTCAACGTCTCCCCGAACCAACCTGTCTTGGAGGGCTTCGTACGCCCTGTCGTACAGGTTGTTCTTGAACATGGCATCACCACCTTCTGGTAGGTCAAGTTCAGTGTATTTATTGACACTTCCATCGCTGTTCCTAGTAAAACTAGTCACATACGCAAACTGTTCCTTTCCATACGCAGACCATGTTACTAACCCCTCTTTTCGCTTGGGGTGTTTGCTTGGCATTGGGCCTATGTATTTCCCGTCTTTATCCTTGTCTTCCTCACGGATTGCTTCCGGTGGTATGTACCACATCACCATAGCGGTTGATATGCATTCCACTTCGTTAGCAATTGCAATCCTCACGATAAGTTCATGAAAATCGTACTTATCCATCGGTATCACCCCGACACTCAATTTTTCGCCATCCCACAACATCATGGTGGGGGCGAAGTTATCGGGGTCTTTCATGTTGTAAATTATCCGTTTGGTCTGTTCTTGAAAGTCTAATACTTTCTTCTTCCATTCCTTCTTGCTAATCATCTGTTGGGCGTTCTGCCCGGTTTGTCAGTAATTACGAGTTCAAAATCGACTTGGACTCGACAATACTGTTTGGAACATGTCAACGACTCTATTCACACTATGTGAATCATCATCGTCAGACAGCCTACTCAAAGTGACAGTAACCTCAGAAAGATTTCGCTCTATTTCTTCGTCTATCTCTCTGAAAGTGCCTTCGGGAAATTGAGGTACACCACCTTCTAATTCCTCGGACCATTCATCGTATCTAGACGCTATCGTCACTTTCTCTTCCTGAATATCCTGCAACCTTTGTATAATCTTGTCGGCTGACTCCGTGTTAAGTTCACTTGCTAGTTCTAGGACTTCTTGCGAAAGTTTCCTCTCGTTGTCTCGGTGAATCGCCTCACTTTGAATCCTAGAGTCTAGCCAGCACTGACGGAGGTATTCCAATTCTCTCTCCCCATCAATCAACTGAATTACAGACATCGAAGTTTCCTTTCGCTGTTGTCGAATGGTACGGCTGTTCTCGTTGTACCACCGATGCCTACTTCTGTTGTAATGAGCGAACATCTGGACTAGGCTTTCCAACCTGTCCAAAGTTTCTGCGGCAGTTGCATCTCCATGTCTTGCACGTACCCTTACGGCGTACATGCTTGCTTGGTTCCTCCATCGGAGTCCCCCTAGACCGTTTCTAAGAGTCCCACGACCGTAGCCACCCTTTACGGTGCCTTCGACCATTGTCTTCAGACTCTTGTGGTCAATAGAAGTTGCTTCCTCTCGGAAAGACATTAGTATTCTTTCCCTTATGGTTCTATCTAGATTGACATCGACTTCGGTGTCAATCCAGTAAGGCTCCATGCTAATGCACTCGTTCAATCGCTGGATTCCTTCCATGTCCCTCGGGACTTGGTCGTTCCAAGCGGATTCAATGTAGTTCTCTCTCCAAGTTGCTACATCGAAATCATCCGGTACACTGAGGGCAATCCTGATTACAGGGGTGTCCTCCATGTGGTCTCGTCCATTCATTCGACCCCTTCTTCTCACCGAGATTCTGCACTCGCCGTTTCTTGTTAGGGTCTCCACCTTGATTTCCTGTGTGACTTGTCCATCCCAGCCTTCTAGTTCCTCTAGTACTGGTAGTACGCCATACAGTCCAGCAAGGTTGTCCTTTGCCACATTGTAAGCCTTTGACAGAGTTCGCATCTCAGGTATCTCGTTGCGTGTCCACCCTCGTTCCAATGCCCGTTCGACGGTATCGTCGTACGGCATAGTTCCGCTGGCGAACGTATAGCAAACGAGAAAGTACCTGATGCTATCTGCCACATCTGCTGTTCCTTCTCTTCCAATTACGCTATTATCATTCATCATAATGCTCTATCGGGCCTCATGGCCCTAGTTAAACACGGTGTTCGTGTTAACCATCTATTTTCTTCAACACATACTCAAGAGCCTCAACCCAACCTATGAGATTGTCATTTCTGTGGTTAGGCTTCTGTGAGTAATACTCAAGGTGTTCCTTCTGCTCATTCAGCGTTGCTTCTATCTCTTCTCTCAATTTCGATATTTCTGTGTCCTCATCAGCATCCATTTGGATTAACTTCTCCAAATAGACCGATAGGTCAAGGGCTTCATTCTGAGCATGGATATGCCATTCCCTGCGAGATAAATTCTCATCAGCCATAGTTATTCCATACTTCTCAAAGCCAACCTTGGCTCGTTCCAATATCTTGTTCGCTACACTCTTTTCGATTTCGCTCATCTGTTGCCTGTATAGGCTATTTCATAGTCATCGTTGGCGTGGTAATGTAGTTCCGTCCTCTCAACTTTCCTTTCTTCTTGAAAGCCGGACCCTCGACCCATGCCAATGACATCTTCTTGTTCTCAAGACGGAACTTTGTCATTCCGTTCTTCATCTCCTTTATTTCCATCACTTCTAGTTTCGCTCCTCTGATTTTCTTCTGCGTCTTCAAGTCATGCTTGAACAAAGCCCTCGCTTCCTTTGGACTTAGTTTGTCTCCGACTTTGAACTCAGGCTTCTCCTGTCTCATCTTCTTGACCCACTTAATCCAAGTGGTCGACTTTCCGTCACTGAAAACTATCGGCTTGCCATTTGTCCCTATCCGCTCTCCCTTCTTGTTTAGTTGACCGGGTTCAAGAGATGGGACTTTTTTCTTTGGCTTCTTCCGCTTCTCATGGAGCATGGAAATGTGTGCCTTCATCGCCTCTTCGGTCTTGAAGGTCAAATTACATTCCTTGCATTCTAATTTCACTATTGGCGCTTTCGCCGTATCTAGGTCTCATAGGTTTCGTCCCCGTCAAACCCGAGCATTTTCAATGCCGAATAGACAGATTCCCCCATCGCTATTTGCCTAGAGTTATGTGGTTTTTTAACTTTAGAAGTTAAATATCGCTGTGTTGCGCTCTTCTTCAAGAAGAAGACAAGGCTTCCGCTTAAACAAAGCACACCTTGGCTGTTAATCATACTAGTAGCATAAACAACGTAATCTTCAGTTCTCAACGTACAATCGTAATGATACGAATACGCATTTGGCACCTTGAATGTCAATTTCTTGGGCCAGTTTCTCCTGAATGCCTTGTTGTTTCCTGCGTAGGTCTGAAACACCTTTTCGCGATTAAGTTCTATTTTCTTTTCAATCTCCTCTTCATCCATCACTTCAGGTTCCTCGTCAGGGAACCTAGAAGGGCGATAGACTCGGGGTTCGTTGTCATTATCACTCACTATTGCCCCTATGTGGGCGTTTCTAGCACTTCATACACTCGCTCGTAGTATAGTTGTCTCATGAATGTCTTCTCATCATGAACTAAGGTGTCATACCCCCTTTGGCATAAGCCATAGAGGATGATTCTTATTTCACCATACAATTGCTGTGTCGTTGCTAGTGGCTTCGGCTCCGGTTTCCAATAGTCGAATTTCGACATAAGAAACTCGACTCTCGGGCTAGGAAGCACAGTCCATTTTGCATCTTCCGCATATTCCGATTTGAGACCCGCTACGGTTAACCCGCTCCCACCCCAAGAGTAGCGATTGCTCTTCTTGAAAGGGTTGGGTCTCTTCGGTGCATCGAACAGATTGTCAAAAAACCATCCTGTTCTGCGCTTGCGGTCGAAATCCTCCGGACCCATATCGTACGCGGCATCATATAATGCCGTCACTATCTGACATATTGGGTTCGTTCTATTGGCTTTCAATAGCGCGTCCAAATGGTCAATCATTTCTTCGGTCCTGAGTTGTGTTAAATCTTCTCTCATGTTATACATGAGTTTGTCATGCGATTTCTGTTGCATCTATCGAGGATTATTCCTCTTCTTCAAAACGTTGTCTTATGCTGGTCACTAAATTGCGACCTTCCTTGGACTCGTTAGAATTTTCAATTATGTCATTTTCGACTACTCTTACAGAAGGCCGCGTTTCAAACAACCTGCTGTCGGCAACCGAATAATCCACATCTGCCCACGACAACCTAGAGGCTTCGTGGCGAATTTTGTGGAACTTCAAGTGGTCAATCATATTTTCCACGTGAAGTCTTGTGTCAGCGTAAAACGTCTGAAGTCTCGGCGCTGAGTAAAGTACAGCGAGTTCGTATCGCCCGCTTTCATATCTGGTGTCACTCTTGAATGCGGAATCCATGACTCCACTATCGTAAGAGTGAGGTGAGTGAACGGTTACGGTTTCAGGAAGGTCAAAAAATATCCTCCCATGATTAGCGTCCCTCTCCAAACAATCGTAAAGGCTCACAGCATCGGCATTCTGCATACCTATACTATCACCTAATCGCCTGTATCCCAAACTTATCATTACCGACCTGTCTGTTCGTAATATGTGAACAATCTCAGGAGTAATGCTTCTCCACTCAGAATCCCCTCGACTCTCTTCAGCCATCTGTCTATGTGGAAGGGTCCGTATTGTCCCCGCCCTAGACCATCTGAAGTCTCGACGCTGAGTTTGCTTTTCCACATAACCACCCCCGGTGTCTGCTAAGGCATGTGTAATCGCCTCTAACTCCCCCGTTTTTGGGGAGTTCGCGTTCATCAGTACTTGGGTGATTGCGTAATTCTCTAACTTCGTCTTGATATAATACATATCTCCATACTCCATGCTTCCATCACCATAACCCGATACCGTGATTGGTTTTTCGGTGGTTCTGGATATATGATGTAAAGCCCAACTAGTTTGACTTGGGCTTAGGTACGACAATCTGCGCTTCAACCACTTTTGGCCTAGTGCAATCAATCGTCGTTCAAATGTTAGGTATGGATATGCGGCTTTGCCTTGATACTGTCCTGCTGAGGCGACCATGCGGTCGCTTGTTTCATCAGCCATTTTGGAGTCAGTATTTCTCTTCACCAACTTCAAAGCGTCATACGTCAAATGTATGCAGAACACGTAACTCTCGGTTACGTCAGAATGCTCACGAATCCATTTGTGTAGTTCGTTTCTGACATTCTTTCTATCGACGAAAGAGTAACCTTCAAGGTCGTCCCCTGTTTTCTCAACTTCGTCAATAAACCGCTTTATGTTTAATTTAGGAGCATTATCCCTCAGTTCCCTGAAGTTGTATTTCCCAGTGATAGTGTACCCCGGATGGGAGAACAACCTAGTCAGGCTATCTCGCGTATCATCCGTTCTTTCTTTCACATTGAGTTCAGTTTGCTCAAGCATCGCTAACCCTAGTAGGTCAACATGATACTCACGTGGTCTTAGTCTTCTCTCATCAGTAATGGAGTACAGCAAGACATCGTTCCCAAGCATTGGGACGAACCTTGCATTTCCGACTCCAGTCGAATCACCTTGAGTTATACTAGGTTGGTAGTTAATTGCACCATCTAGTACCTTGAAAACCACGTTTCGGTGTTGTGTACTTGCGACCTTGCTGGTCTTATGCTTCCACTCACCGCCGTGTGGTCTAAATTTGACCATACTGCCGAACTCCTTTTTGGGTAACATTACTGACTCATAGGATAACGCTCCTAGTTCAGTAAAGTAATGTTCTAACTCCTGTATTGTATCATTAGTCATTTCATTTTTCAATTTCATAATATCTATCGGGGTCAGTTCCCCTTATTTGAGTCCCCTTCCAGTTTCTCAATCGTATCTTTGGCCTCGGCCACTCCGACTTCCACGAATACGTTTTGGATATTCCTTAGAATCTCCAACATTTCTGTGTTTATCTGAATCAGCCTTTCCAATCTTTCATTCATCTTATTTGTCTTAATTGACCATTTGCTATCGCTTGGCATCTGTTGGAGATGAACATGAATTTTTGAGGCATCGGGTCGAATAGACCCGACCAAGTGACTATTCTTCTTTGGTAGCATCGGTATGCTATCCACTTCCAAGAATAGTTACTCGGACAAGCACACCGCAGTGACCGCACAAGGTGTGCGTAGGTGCCTCAAAATCGACAGTCGGTCGTGTAAGACTTGCGTTGGTGCCTGTCACCAACGGTGGCGGATTTGCGTATTTTGGAGCAAATTCGTCACGTACTGGTCGTCACGACTTCACCCGTAGGGCGAGTGTCGATACCGTCATAGGCCGTAGCCTCAGTTAGTTCCTCTCTCCTGTTGCCGTCTTTCGGCTTTAGACTGTGATTTCGTCATCAACGCATTTCATGATTAGAGCCTTCACAAAGTTCTGCCTAGTGACCCTGAATGGAGTTTTCGCCTTTTGCTTCTCCATCAGTTCTAGCAGTTTCTTCATCTCTTCTTTCGTGAATTTTACCGTTATTGTCGTATCCCGTCTTATGTACACCGCTCTTGGTGTCTTATTTTTCTTAGGTGTGGGCTTTGGTTTTCCCACTCCTACCTTCTTTATTTTCTCTTCCAAATCTTTTTCTTTCACTGTTGGCTCAATTGAGCCGCTTGAATTCACTTATGTCCTCTTCGGTCACTAACCCGGAGTTCCAATACTTATGGAACACAAACTTCAGGTCTGAAGAAGGGGCTACGCCCCTCCTCATGCACCAGTCGTCTGAGTATTCCAACCACTTGTGGTAGTATGTCGACTTCAAGTACCGTGTCCTCGTTGCGTCAGGTGGTCTAACCACCGTATTCAATCTGTCCAATGTGATAAAGCACATCATTCCCCTAGACTTTGATACAGTCGTGTGTGTATCATCACACATCCCGTATAGGAGGCGACCGTCCTCAGTCATCCCCACCAATTCGGCCTCTATGTCATAATCATCCATTAGTTGACCAATACTTCGGTATTGGCCTCTAGTGTAAAATACCATTTCTCGATACGTGTGGTAGTTTATTCCCACTCTATCGAAATCGACTCTTTTTATATTCTCATTCGCCTTAGTCTTTGGTTCATCGAACACACTGTAAAAGTTAGGATTTGAGAATCGAGGTATATCCCCCATCTTCCCTTCCTTGTCACTTCTAGTTATGTACAACCCGTCGTAATCCTCGTTGTTCGGAGGAAAACGGACAATAAGTTCTCCAAATGGGTACTTTTTCTTGGTAGTGGAGTCAACTTTAGTTGAACCCTTAACACCAACGAAAGTACCCGTTAAATATCTCTTACTAGAATATAGATGTTTCAATCCAATCATTTTGCGCTCAACGTCCATGTACCCGTAAGTATCTGTCCGACCCGTCCTTCCGTTTCTCCAGACTTGTTCGTCGGTTTTGTACGTTAATATTGGGCTATTAGACACCCAATTAAGCAAACCATCAGTTAGTATCAATCTCATGTATTCCACTGCATTCATATGTAGTGGTAGCGTAACATCCTCATCGTTAGATGAGGCATTAATTTCGTATGCCGAAATCTTGTTGCGCGTGACACTTCCCAATTTCCCTTTAGGTGCGCTATCAGCGCACAACGGTATCGAGAAGCAATCCAGTCCGACCCCTATTTTGAACTGCCCAAAGTTCGGTTGGTTTCTCCCGACCGAATACGGCGCTCTAGTTGCCTTTCCTTCATGATTGAGACTAATGTTTCTCCGTATCAGTAAATCATCGCCAAAATCGCTTATTACTGTATCGTACTGCATCTTGTTGACCATCGTTATCTTTCCGGTAGTAGTACCGAAGACACCCGACAGTTGTTCATACGCCTCATTGCTTAGGGGCGTTTGGAAAAGAAATCGGTTTCCAGTCATTCCTACTAGGAATACCCTTAGAATACTATTTCCTTTCCCAAACTCAACAGTTATTCCTCCGTAGTCGATTTCTCCACCACCACTTAGGAATTTAGTCATCATATTCTTGTAAATCTTGTAATCTCTTTCACACTGCAAACCAACGAAAATC
>CEON01036411.1_pt1 | contig 20539 bp, 16 predicted proteins | sample 530291 | NCBI WGS metagenome assembly CEON01 (sample SAMEA2619888, study PRJEB7988) | marine metagenome | biome: marine biome (ENVO:00000447); feature: surface water layer (ENVO:00002042); material: "saline water (ENVO:00002010), including plankton (ENVO:xxxxxxxx)" | depth 5 m
TCTTGCAACAACCAATTGTAAAGATTAACAGCATCCTCTTCAACTTCAGCCCAATACTCATGCGTTAAGTTTTTCATAAGCTTCTGTGCTCCACCAGAATTTTTTTGGTTCGCTCTAACAGCACAGGCACATAGCCCTACAACTTTAGCCATACCTTCCAATAAACCTTTTCCTTTACTTTCTATATACTCTGCACCTACGTAAGATACAGTATCTGAAAAGTACCAATTATCATCGTGCTGAAATTTACTAAAATCAAAATACTTAGTAAATATAAAATCGCAATCGTGAAAGAATATAGCTACTTCAGATAGCTCTGGAAATCTTTTAAAATGTTTTTTTAATATATGTGCTTGGATTGCAGGAGGATAATTACATTCACCCATCTCATCTAGGTAAAAGAAAAACCTAACATGTGGGTATTTCTGCTGTAGATTTATCCATGAATCTGGAACAAAATCTATATAGGCAGCTATCACTTCAATATTATTACCATTATAACCTAATCCAAGAAAATTATCTAGGTACACCTCTGTTTGCCAAGCATAATAATCATTAGCTGGCTGTGCCGACATTTGAACTAATCGTCTCATGGACAAGTTACACCATCGTTTCTCCAAACACTACCATTCCAATGGTATGCGTTAGATGAACCTACTTGGACATAATATCCAGTTGTAGGAACTCCTGTGGAGTTGTTATTTAACCAAACTTTTTTACCACTTCCACCTACTGGTCCATCAACATAATAAGTTCCAATAACTCCTGTACATACTGTTGAAGAATCAGCACTGAATCTTAGCAACACCTCTGTAAGCGGAGCTAAAGTAGTTGTAGTCGTTGTTGTTGTAGTACTTGTAGTCGTTGTTGTTGTAGTACTTGTAGTCGTTGTTATACCAGTACAATCATTACAATTATCATATTCGAACACTATTGTTGTTGTCTCTGAACTACTTGAAGACACACCTGTAATAGTGTAACAAGATCCATTAGCACCTTTAACAACAGTCCCGTTAGCTATATCATCTAAACCTGTAAACTTTAATACTGTTGTAGAGCCTCCTCCACAAGGAGTTGAGTCGTAGTATTTTACACTAGCTGTTGTAGTGGTAGTAGTAGCGGTCGAACAAACTTGCACATCTAATACTTGACCTGTACTAGAAATATGTAAAACCTCAGCGGTACTATTAGAGTTTTTACGCCATAAAGAAGACCCGTCAAATGGTGTTGTACCACCCGAATCTGTAAACACAAAGTCATTTTTAGCTGGGTATGAACCAGCACCATCATGATAGTAAGTAGTAAAAGGAGAACCGCCATTTAAGCAAGCTCTTATTGCTGTAGTAAATCCATCTGTATCCATAGTAAAAGAACTTATAGGTACAGCTGTAGTGGTTGTAGTAGTTGTAGTGGTAGTTGTTGCACCTAAACAAACATCGCAACTAGCATAAGTGATGGATCCCGTAGTGTCTATAGTTTGATAAGGATATGACCCTGATGCTGTTGCTGCTATTGTCCAACAATTACCATCTACCGTTTTAACAATGTTTGTAGGTGATGGTACACTAGAGCCAGAAGGATAATGTAATTTTGCTGTTGTAGTTCCATCACTACAAAGAGTGGCTGTAAAGTAACTTCCAGTTGCTGGTATTGTAGTTGTAGTAGTTGTACTAGTTGTAGTAGTAGTTGTAGTGACGCTCGCTGGACACTCATTCTTCTCTATAACTCTACCTGAAGAATCCACCTTTATAGAGTAAGTAGAATTGTTTATATAATACCATTGATTATTACCCACAAATTCATTAGAACCATTAGGGTTTCGATAAATTCTATCATTAAGATCTGGAACTCTTGCACTACCATCGTGATACATTATTTCTATATAAGATGGAGATATAGCACAAGCTGCGTCTCCTGTATCTTGTGGATCGTTTATAACCATCCCAAACCCAGTAAAACTATAAGAGTTTACTACATTTATATCTATTGTTTTAGCTGCACTTGTACCTTTACAATTTGTAGCTGTAAAAGTTATAGGATACGTACCTGTTTCTTGTGGTTGACCAGAAAGTTCCCCTGTAGATGTATCAAATTTCATACCTCTTGGTAATGTTTTAGACATACATACACCTAAATTATTTACTACTCCTGAACCTGAAGTTATAGAAGGAGTTGTAGAAGAACATATAGATGATGTTTGTTTTCTACCAATTATATCGGTAATAGATGTCCCGTTGCAATCTGTATATGTATACACAACCCCATTATCTCCACCAAATACATCAAAATTATTACAAGATGATGTTAAAGTAAATGAAGTTGGGTTACCTGAAGCTAATAAATTTATACTTGAATTTGTTGAGTTTAATAATGTAATATCTCCTTGAGATATAAAAGGTACAGCAAATTCCGTACAGTTACAAGAACCAGTGTTTGTTACAACACCAGAACTATCTATTAACAACCAAGTAGCAAACACAACTGGAGCGCCTGCACATGTTGTTGAATCTGATAAGTAATACTTACCATCACCATTAAAAATAGCAGACTCACCGCCACCAGTAAATGAAGTTTCCCCATTGGCTGTAGCACCCGTTATTAAAGTGATAGCTGTATTACCAGCAGTACCATGGGTAGTTTGAGTTAGCGTGAATGATGTTTGAGTCCCTGTGTTAGTCGTAGGTACAACAGTCATATCTAGCTCTCCAGCAGCAATTGCAGCCATTGCAGCTATGTGAAGTGCTTGAGTAGCTTTACGTACCTCATCCCCCCCACTAATATCTCTAGTATTAACTCTCCACGCATGATCACCAACGCTAGCAGACACATCACCAAAGTTAAGGGTAGGATCTGTAGTAAATGTAACCGTAGAGCCATCTGCATTTCTTAATATCATAGATGTACCACTAGCGTTGTTTAACGCTGCGGTACCTATAATTGTCGCTGTAGCTGATGTTGAGATACCACTAGAGTCATTATATATTTTATCACCAATTTGAGGTAATGTATTTACTCCATTATGATAATAAGTTGTTGTAGGGCACTCAGCACAAGCTAAAGTTGATGTCGTTTTTCCGTCAGTATCTATAAAAAAACTTTTTAAAGAAGGTGTTATAGTATTTAAAGCCCACTTTGTGCTTGCTAATGGTGAGTATGCAACTATCTGACCTTCAAGGCTATCAGTTGTTTTTTGAATTAAAGCTCTACCTATACCATTATTTACCGAACCGTTATATGGGTTAGATAATTTTATATCATCTGCTGATACACCAGCAGCTATTAATGCGTTGTAATTTGCTGTAGAATTTAATCCCACATAACCAGTATCAACTAATGTAGCTGTCCCACTTTTTATTACAAACCTAGCTGGCGTGTCCGTAACATCGTAATCTATCCCTGTAAGCCCAATACCCGTACCAAAATCTACATCAATATTTTTTGTAACTGAACCACCACTATAAGAAGCAGCTCCAGTACCCATGCTATCTGTGTAGTCCCATATTAAATATAAATGTTTGTATTGATTTGGGTTACTAAAAACAAAAGACCCTTCATATTTACCAGAAACAACAGCGACAGGTACCTCTGTAGCTAAAGAGATAACAGTATCTTTATCTTCCTCTGTATATAATGTATCTGTTACAAGATAGTAAAGCTTATTATTCATTGATGGTTGTAAATCCTTAACACCTGAGCCAGCTCCAATGGTGCCTGTTTTCATTGTTACAGTTGCTCCATCATAAGGTATTTCATTAATACCGCCATTCCCTCTTCTTGGAGAGTAAAGAGAAAACCCAGTATCTGTATTTAGAACAACATTATCAAATGAATATTCCGAGCTACCTGTATATACAAAAGTTTGATTTGTTTTAATTTCTGACATTATCCTTCATGTTTATTTCCTATTACCCAAGGGTGTACTATTATTTCTTCTCCTGGTGCTTGTGTAACAACATAAGTAACTGTTTTTGCACTACAAAATGTTATAGTTATTGTTGCTGTCCTAACAGCACTAGTAGTATTATTAGCAACTTGCAAAAATACATTTTGATTACCAAATCCTGAAGTAGGGTAGTTTGTTACCCAACCAGAACCAGCGCTATATGCTATACCTACTGTCCAAGAAGTATTACTAACTATTCTAAAATCTTCACCATGCTTACTTTCTATAGCAACCATATCAGACGTATTAGAAGGATAATCTCTACCGTAAACACTTAATAAAAGACTGCATGGTCTAGATGTTTCTTCATTAGTTGCCAAAACATATGTTTGAGTACTTGGATCAAAAACTCCTAATTTTTGTTCTTCTGAACTGTCACGCATTAAGTTTCTAAAGTAGTTTCTCATGCCTAGATTAGATATCGGGACAATGCTAGTTCCTTCTATTGTTAATACAGCACCTCTTCTTTCATCTGCCCAATAAAAAGTACTACCCCACTCTGCAAAACTTTCTGGATTAAAACTTATACCCCACTCACCTGTATCAGAGACTTGATTACCTAAAACTTGTGGTGTAGTAGTAACAGCACCACCACCAACAGCGTCACTTAAAAGGTTTTTACCATATAAAACTCTACTAACCTTATCCTCTTGAAGGACAAGTAAGTCAGTATTTCTTGCATGTATTTTTTGAATACTACCAAACTCTAAATCTAAATTCTTAAAGTTAACTATAGAAAGATTAAATTCATTTAATCCATTTGTAGATGTTTTGTCTCTATAAGTACTACTATAAGTTAGTGATGCTTCTTTACGTTGTTTTTCGTATCCCTCAATATTAGTACTAGCTCTTGGGCTATAATCTAAGTGTGTTAAGTTAAATGCATCTCTAATTCTATCTGACTCTAATCCATTACCAAAAGAATATGCATTATAAGTACTATTTTGATTTGTTGTTGGGTTTATTAATATTTGAGCTGCTTGAACCGCAGTTTGGTCTTTTTCTATTAGAGAATCATGATGAAACCCTATTTGACCAGCAGATGCAGTACCACCACCAGGGTACGCAAGGTTTATAACTACATTGTATTTATCAATAACCTCTATTACAGTATGTGTTCCTGCTAACGCTGGAGTTGCAGTGCTATGTACTTCGACTTCATCTCCAACTTGAAATGTGTGAGGATAAATATCACTCGGTGTTGTACCTGGTGTAACTTGACCCAAAGCAGTATAAACTCCAACTGTTGGGTTAAAAGCATTTATAGGTACAGAACGTCCAGAAAAACCTTGGTATCTCCAAAGAACTTTATGTACTCCATCAATTACATCATATGTTCTACTTGTTTCATGATATATATCTGCATCTGAAATTACTGGAACTGTTTCGCATTGAGCAACAGTGCCACTGTTGTTTTTTATTTCAATTCTAGCTCCAAAAGTAGGACCACCACAATAAGGCGGTGGTATACTCATAAATGTTGGTTGTACCTCGCATATTTTAATAGCTCTACCAGAAATTATCATTTTAACTGGATAATTTTTCGTTGCACTTGTTAGCCCTGAATTTGTTATAGCCGATCCATTAGTAGGAAAGACAGTCCCACCTTGAGATATTGCCGAATAACCGACATTTATCATTGGTTTCATTATCCCTCTCCTAAAAGTAACTGTTTCTGCACCAAAAGGTCCAGGACCAAGTGGAAGCTCAAAAGTTGCATTTGCACTATACCCACCACTCCATTTAAAAAGCTCATAAGCACCAGACTCTACAAACCACTCTTCTATGTTTTCATACCTAGCTTCAGAAGGTGGAAATACTATTTCATTAGCTTGTGAAGGACAGTAATTACCCGTAATCTTTATTGTTATTACAGCTCCTATTTCTATAGCTTTATCTATTTCAGGGTTAGTGTTTGGATAATTACCTTGAAAGTCTGGCCCAGGAATAATAGCAGCTCCCATAAATTCACTAGTTCCATCAAACAAAGCTGGACCTTCAGTATTAGGTATACCTTCACCACCAAAGTAATTACCTGCTAAATGACCATCACTTCTGCAAGATATTTTATATTGATCACCTGCAACCCAACCTGTAGCATTTGCAAAATTTAATGTTAAAACAGTATAGTTACCATACTGTATAGCTACATCTCCTCCACCAGTAGGTATATTAGTCGTAGTCCACGAAGAATTTCCATCGGCAGGTATTTCAAATGTATATTTAAATTCTGTAGAACTAACAATTTCAACTGTCAACCTTAAATCTCCAGGCCCTGTTGCTGGAGGAATATATTCATTTGAAATATTTGAGCCAGGTGTAGTTGAACCAACTGACAACAAATTAGCATTGCCGCCAGGTCCTTGAGGACTTGGATAATATATAGGGTCTTCAGCTAATGCATATCTATGCATAACAGGATATTTCTCTGTAGATATTTCTTGTGGAGGTGGTGCCTGTAAATTAGGATTATTAGAGTCTTGTTGATTAGCTATCATAAGAGGTGGCAACGAAGTTCCGAACGAATAAACATGATCAGTTGAGGTAAGGTCATTAAAGTCATTTGGATTATCCACTTTTATTTTAAAGTACAACCCTTTATCTATATTAATACTAACTGTAGAAAAACCACCTGGAGTTGTAGAAGGCACCGATGTTGATATTTGATTTGTTTGCACCTCTACTTCAAGAACCTTATATTTTTTATTAGTTAAAGTAGGTCCATTTGATGTTGATTTAAATATTATATAATCACCAACCCTTACTTTATCTCTATCAAAATCATTTATTTTAAAGTATCTAAACATACCTAATTTATAAAACTTTACTGGAAATATATTATAATATATACCTTTATTTTGTTTTATAACAAGCCTATAACATGTTGCGAAGTCTGGTGGTTTATTGTTTATCTCTACAGATAAACTATTCCCCGTTATAGATTGACTTGGTGGAATATATACTGTAGGAGAGGCATCGTTCTCTGGAGCTGTCAATACAGTAGTAAATCTACCATATTTATCTCCATATTGTATCCCTATCTCGTAATCTCTATCACTTCTAAATGTTTGTATACCTTCCCCAGTTGGTGTTTCTTTAGACACATATTTAACAGAGTAATCTGGTATTACTTTTACGCCTAAAGAATCTGTCATATCGAATGATTGTTCATAGTTACCATATACAATTCTAGTATCTATAAAAGATTGAGCTTTTGCTTTTAGAGGAACATTATCAAACAATCTTCCCAATTGATTGGAAGGTAAAGTTCTATATGTTTTATTATTAGAAAATCTATAAGTATGTACATTATTACTTGGAATACTTAACGCTTCTTTATCAAAGCTTTCTACTACCGATATGACAGTACTCTTAGTGTCACGCATCAATACCTCAACCTTTTCAACAAATTGATTACCTGTCTCAAAAGATATATCTACCGCATTATGACTATTCAACATACCTTTATTTTCTCCAATAGCAAAATCTAATACATAAGTTGAAGGTATAAAGGCCGCTCCAGAAAATGGAGACATTGCACTATATTGATTGTCTACATATTTAAACCTATATGAAAATTGAACAAATGTTTCTTGTAAATTATTTTCTTGATTTCCTGTTGCAATCATATCAATCATAGGAGCGTTTAATGGCGGCTCTAATATTACTGATATATCGTCATCAATTCTATCATCATCTATATCATAACCTTTAGCTCTACTAATATTTATTCTTCTAGGTGGATTAAAATTATCAGTCCAATATAAAAAACCATCTACGTAATTTATACCAGTAACATAATAATTTTGATTAAAATTAAGCTTGCTCGCTGTAGCTGCCGATGCTTTATTTGACTGTAATACTCTAGTAATCTTATTAGTTTTTTCATTATACTCAAATACCCCATCAAGCTTGTCTGACGCAACTAAGTAATAAATTAAATTATCAGATTCAAAAGTTACCGCTCCAATAGTTCTTGCGTTCTGTGTATTATCAAGACCACCAGTAAATGAAGAAGCTCCAGTAGCTCCAGTCATTAAAGTTATTGGTGTGTTACCAATAGTACCATCATTATTTTGAGTAAGAGTAAATTCTGTTTGAGTACCTGTATTAGTAGCAGGGACAACAGTCATGTCCAATTCTCCAGCGGCTATCGCTGCTAATACAGCAATATGTATTGCTTGGGTGGCTTTCCTAACTTCATCACCACCACTAATATCTTTAGTGTTAATTCTCCATGTGTGGTCTCCAATACTCGCAGATACATCGCCAAAATTTAAGGTTGGGTCTGTTGTGAATGTAACCGTTGAGCCATCAGTATTTTCTAATACTAATGATGTCCCATTAGCATTGTTTAATGATGCTGCACCTACTATTGTAGCTGTAGCAGCTGTTGAAACACTTAATATTTGCCCTGTTACATTATTTAAATCACCTAGCTGTGTATTACCCTTTTTATTTCTAACAGTCCCAGCATCATCTCCCTCTGAGTGTATAATATCTACATTTAAAGCATCACGATAAGATCCGTTAGGCACTAGACTTTCATCTAGGTCCTTGTTCATCGTACCTTTAAGAAAATTATTAGTTAATTCTGCCATTATCCTTTATTCCACTTGTTTTGTCCTCTGAGAGTCATTAATAAATCAAGTTGACTCATACCATTCATTCTAACTCTAGCGTTTCTGTAAAGAGCTCTTTGCTTCTGTCTAGCTCTTGTTTTTACATTATCAGCAACATCTACCTTAGCATCTAAAAGTTCGTACGTTATATATGCGTATATATATCTCTCAAAAAACTTATTAATTTTTATTAAACTATCGTTCCCACCTTCCATACCGTCAGATATATATTCTAATACAAATGTAACACCTGACATCGTAGAATCAAAATCAATAACTCCAGCTGCACGATTTACTCTAAAAGTAGGGTTGTTATTAGCTGTAGCTGTATCTAAATAATACTTTGCTCCTATATGATAACTATAACAACAATCATCGTCTGATGTATCTTCTGTTATATTATTTATTCTTGACTGCTCTAACTCTGATGAGTTTGCTAATAAAACCTCACCATCATTATCAAAAAGTATCTGATTACTATTATCTCTTAAATAAACATCCGCAGACATAGCGTTTCTATTTTCCATCATAGGATACAAAACGCCATCTTTTAATTTTGATATTCTTATAAAATCAACATAATCTGAAGGCATAACGTATTTTAAGCTAGACTCTACTACATCCTCTACTATCTTAGTAGATTTGAATGCATCGTAGTTTAATTCTTTTACTGCTTGCTTAGCTGTAAATCTAACCTTATAAGCTGGTACGTTATCTACCTTTTGATCTTCACCTACATACATAAGCATGTAGTTTTTAACTATATCTTTTAATGATATATACTGATAAGAACCATGGTTTTCTGATGCCGCTCCTCCACTGCCTAAATAATATTGATAATCTGTTAAATATGCCATGCCTTATTTTTGTTCTTGTTTTTCTTGTATTTCATCAGACTTAGCTGCTTGCACTACTTGCGGATCGCTTATCTGAACACCAGAGTACTGTAATATTTTTAAAACTAAATTTGTCTCCTCATCTTGTAATAATTCAAAATCTTGATAGTCTGAACTTTGAGAGTTAAAAAGTGGTTCCCCACCCGTTAAAGTTACATATGTCCACTTTGGGTCTCTTGGATATCTTATATAGTTTATTATTTGATTACTAGCTATAGTTGTAGGATATATTTTTATTTGGTTTTCAGGAGTCCAAGTTGTGTTATTTTTTATAACATATACAGGGTAGTCCGCAGTTGGTGTTGTGTCTAACGAAGATGTTAGCTTTAAAAGTTGATGCTCTTCAACTCTTTCTACAACTACGCCATCCGCTGAAATAACCCCCAATGAATAAGCATCTGTAGGTAATTCAAAATGAGTTGTAGTACCATTATATGTTAATGTAGACTCTGTTCTAAATCTATTTATTGCTTCTGCTATTCTACTAGGGACATCACCTAATCCACTATTATACAAACGTGCGTTACGTTTTTTTACAGCTATACTATAATCATGCATATACTGTTCAAATATTTCCATTTGAGCATTCTTAGCATAAAGATTAAACTGCTCTGGTGTTATGTAACCGTTGTTATCTTTACTTAGGATTGCAAGTACAGTATTTCTTACGTCATTAATCATGCTGATGAGTTTTATACAAAGATAAACAAAAAAAAGGTCAATATATATACACAAAAAAAAGACCCTTCAAAAAGAAAGGCCTTAATTTTATAATTAGAGCTATAATTATACTAAACTCCAATCAGTGATAGCTGTACCTGCTGGGATAGTAACTGGTACTACTGCGTTTGTCCAACTTGTTTCTGCTGCTGTTTTTAATGCAGCGTTAACATTGTCAACTAATGCTTGAGTTACACTTGTACCTTCCACTTTTATCTTAACTGAGCTTCCTAGTCCAGCAGTAAAAATGTGAATGTGAGTAGCTGCCATGTATTGAGCAATGATTCCTCCTTCTGTCGGTACGTAAAGAACGCCATCATTAGACGTTGTAATTGATAAATACTTTGTCATAATAAAAAAAATTTATGAGTTAATAAAGTACAAAGGTACAAATTATATTACAACTCTTCGAGCAGTGAAACTAGCTCGTTGTATTTCTTTACACCTTCCTTATCATTGTGAAAATAATCGGTAAGAGCATCCATATGATCCTCACCGAAAGGAACTCTAAACAAAAGTTTTTTATTGTCCTTCAAGTTATACCAAACCTCTGAGTTCTTTTTTCTAAATGTTATAAGCTTAGCATCTATAATGTTAGCTATAGTATTATCCGTCTCAACCTCTACATTATCAAACATGTCTAAAAACTCTGCTGGATATCTTTTAGCGAAAACTCTAACATCACGCTTTATCTCATCCGCATACATTTTATCAACTTTATTAGGAGCAATATAACGCATTACAGCCTCTAATTCTTTCATGCTTAACTCTCTAGATAGTTTTTGAGCTTCAAACTCAAGATCCATAGACTCTACTTGTTTTTTAGCTTCTGCTTCATGATTCATTTCATAAAAAAGAGTACCTCCATTTTTTACGTTGTCTGGGTGGTAATCTAAAAATTTCTGAAGAGTCATTTTTCTATTCTCAACAACTAAAGTGCCATCAATAAAAACAATGTGACCAAGCCTAGCTTGTCCATCTTGCTCATCTTGAAAAATGCTTGATTGATTTGTAGCGTATCTTAACGCTCTATTTTCTTTTCTTTCTGGATCTAACCACGTTAAGTCTTTACTTCTTGAGTGTTTAGTTGCGATCATACATGTTAGTGGTGTCTTTCCACCTGTAAGTCGATATACCTTTGAATTTGATTTCATTGTATTTAAATTTTATTATAATTAAAAAAAAATAAAGGGAGAAGAAGTATTCCCCTCCCTTTAATATTCACTATTAAGCGTTAAATAGGAAGAAGTTGTTAGCTCCTAAAGTGCAAAGTGCTCTTTCAGACAAGAAGTGTACCTCCATTGCATCTAAAGAACTTGTTGCAGCTCCACCAGCTGAACCTGTCATCCATGTTTTATACTTACGAGATTCTGCTTGAGACTCTCTATATCGTACGTGTAAGAATGGACGCTTAGCATTCTTACCCATTACTTGATCGTAAACAGTCATTGTTCCTGCTGGAACCATGATACCATTTATTGCACCTCCTGTGATACCTCCACGAAGCGTAGCATCGTTTAAGTATTTCCAGTCAGTTTTGTAGAACTCATATCCTCTAGTGAAACCATCAAAACCTAAGTTTAATGCCATGCTTTCATCGTTATCGAATAAACCATAAGATGTTCCACCTGGGTTAGAGTTTTGAGCTGCTAACATATCATCGATATCGAATCCGAACTGACGATTTAAGAAAAGCACATTTTCAGCGATAGCTCCTTGCTTGTCAAGTCTTTCAACGATAGAATCAATATCAGCTAATGTAGATGGATTACCTCCAGACCATACATTACCTCTGTCGTTTACAGTATAGAATAAACCTTCTGTACCACCTTGAGCATCAGTTCCACCTGTATTACCAAAGTGCTTTGCCGCACCTCCTTCAGCTACTGCTGGTTCTGCTTCAACTAAAGCCATCTCCATGTAATCTTCAAAACGAAGACGAGTTTCATGTTCAGACTTTATGTACCATAAGTATCCAGTTGCTCCATTTTCTGAAGTAACCTCTACCCATCCGATTTGTGCCATATCAGAACCTGAAACAAGATACTTATCTTTAATAATAATTGGCTTATTATCAAAAATACTAGATTCAGCTTCTAAAGCTCCAACCATTCCTTCTGTTCCTTTTGCAAATTCAGAACCATAAACATATGCTACAACATCAGTGGCACCGTTAAATGGAGATGTACTATCTATCTTTTCATAGTAAGCTACTCTAAAAATATCTACTGCGTTCCCTGTTGTTGCTCCACCAGCTCCTACTGCTGTAACAACTGCTTTTTTAGATACTCCTTTAGTTGCTGATGAAAGTAAAACAGTTTGTCCTACTCTAAAAGTACAAGTAACTGTTGCTCCTGAAGCATCTACTGGTACTTCAAATTCATCATGAACATTTTCAGAAAAGTTACCTTGTGTACATCCTTCATATTTAGTATGAAGACGTCCTTGCTCTGACCATTTAATAAGGTCTGAGTTTGTTGGAGACTCTGCTCCTACCATTCGCAAAAATGATGCGATTGATCTGTTACCATAACGCTCGAACTCTTGTTCGTGTGTATCTGGAAGATACTGACTCAAGAAGTCAAAGTTAGTTATGTAATTATTAGGTGTTGCCACCTTGCTTGGTGCAGGAGTTATATTTACTCCTGGACTAGCCGCTACTGATCCAGCCATAATTTTAATTTTTAAATGTTAGTTATTATTTATTTCTACTTTTAATAACCAAGCGATTTCCGCTACCAGGATTTACAACACGATATTTTTGTGGCTCAGATACTTTCTGTTGTGTTGGTTTAGCTTTCATATCTACATTCTTTGCTTCCTTTGCATCTTTTGTTATTGCATCGGCAGCACCTTTTTCGTATGCAAACTTAAATAAAGCGTCTGGATTCATTGCTGCATTCAAAGCTTTATGATAAGCGTTAGCATCTTTAAGTAGACCGTTTTCATCTAGATGTTTATTTATAAAATTCATTGCATCAGATTGAACGTCTTTAATCTTATCAACATCATTTATTTTAAAAGTAACTTTCTCTTCTCCTACTTGGTATCCGAAACCTTCGAAATTTTTAGAGAAAAGCTCGTTTGTCTTTTTAGAAAAATGTTCCGACCTTCTTTTTATGTCTTCCTTATTTGCTTCTTGTTGCTTGGTACTTTGCTTGTACTGCTCAAAAAGTTCTTTATCTTCATTAGAAATAAAACCGTCTCTTGACTCAAGAGGTGCCTTATATTTTTCCTTTTGATTATTAAAGAATTTTCTTGCTTCTGCAAGCATTTTCTTTTTTGCTATTTTTTTACTTCGTATTTCTACATCGTCATCTATTTCATCATCAAAAGAAAATTTTTGCTCCATTTCAAATGAAACATCATCTCTATCAAACTCAGGATTTTGTGTAGATATATACTCAGCTATAATAGCATCTGGAGACTCGTTGTCAAAATCTCGATTAAGTTTAACAAAATCTTCGATTCCTCTTCCTGTCTCCTGTTTATATTTACGTAAGGCTTCTAAATCTTTAGACAACTCTTTTTCTACAACTTCCTTTTGTAGCAAGTCATCGTAAGATAATTCTTCCTTACCGAATTTTTTTCTAATATGTGAAAGAACGATTTCGTCATCCAATTCTACAGGTTTCTCTTCGATAACCTCTTCCTTTTCCTCCGATTTATTTTCTGCTACTGGCTCCTCTTGATTAACAGGTTCTTCTGTTTTATCTTCTGCTAGAGAAACTTTTGCAATTTCTTCTTTTTGTTCTGTGCCTTGCTCTTTTTCATGCTTAGCAACTAACTCTTGTTCAATTTCTTGTGTTGACTTTTCTGTAGCGTCAACAGACTTTACTGATTTAAATTCCATTTTATTATATTTAATTATTACAAAGGTAGTAAAAAACTACTAACCAAATGATTCAAGCCCAAAACCATCTAATGTATCTTCATTAGATTCAAAATTTATAGGCGGTGTATTGTCCTTTCTTTGTTGTATTAAAGCGGACTGTTGCGTTGACTGTTTGTCAAGTCTTCTATCTTTTCTATCTTCTTTTTCTCCTTCTCTTTTACTTAATCCTTGCACCTCAACATCTTTTAATTGCATATTATAGTTAAACTCTTCTTCCATAAGAACTTTTTTAGCATCTACCTCAAACTCTAATTTTCTTATATCTGCGTTAGCTTGAGCCTCTACAAGTTGCATTTTACCTTGAATTATTGCTTGCTCTGTTTGCATTTTTGCTTGAGCTGCTGCTTGTTGTGACCTCATATTTGCATCAGATTGAGCTTGTATTTCTTGCATTTTTTGCTGTTTATCTCGCTCAAACTTTTGTCTACGCTTTAATTTAAGCAACTCATTCCCCATTTTAAGGTTTTTACAGTTACGTATATCTATAGCGTCTTCAAGTTCAATAGCGTTCTTAGATAAAGCTTGTTGTATATTTTGTTCTATTAATTGTTTTTCTTCTTCATCTGGAGATACATCTATAAATATTCCAAATGATGCTAAATATAATTTTTTAATATCATCTAAAATAGATACATTATACTTGCCTATTTGATTTGCAAACTCCTCCTTATCATCAGAGAACTCTAAAATATCTGAAATTCTAAGAGATAAAGCTTCTGCTAATTTTTTAGTTACATGTAAACTTGCGTTTAATATGTGTCTTGTGGCTGTGTTTGAATTTAAAGCTGCTAACTTTTGAACCCCAACAAGAGCGTTTGGGTCTGGTGTAGAGGCATCTCTAGATTCATTGACGCCAGTTACATCTCTTATCATATTTAACCAATGATCATACTGTCTAGTTAAAGCTTGTAGTTTTGATTGACCAGAATTATTATTTAACTCTTGTATTGGAACCCTTGCATTATTAAACTCACCCTCTCCTGTATAACTTCTACCTACAACACTACCTGTAGCAAAATACATATCTATAGCTGCTTGTGCGTTATAAGTACCTCCATTACCTAAATCAACTTCATTAACTCCATCAAGATCTAAAAATATTCCGTCAGGAACCATTTTTTGTTGTATCTGTTGTATTTTTAAGTCAGTCATAGCTATTAAATCAGCATACTTAACCATTCTTTTAACAGTACTATCTATATTGCCTTTATACATTCTTGGAGCTGAAGCTATATAATTAGGCACTGTCCGTTGAAACTCAGACTCTGGCCTTACCATGTTTCTCATTAACTCCCACTTTAGTATTTTATTGGAACCTAATACCATAGCACCGTCATACCATACATCTATTCTTTTTTCAATTCTTTCAAAAAACTCAAACTCACCCTCTGGATTAAAGCTTTCGTCTCTTCTTATCATTCTCTCCCCACCGTTTTCAAGTATTTTCTTTTTATATATAAAATTTTTGTCTGTTTTATAGTTAAAAAATAAAACATTTACTACAGAGTTGTCATATATAGTATCATTAGAAGGTTTATAAATACTATATTCACTAGACCATGTTGTACTTAAATTAGATATTTCTTCTATATCTTGCTGTGTTAAATTTGGGTTTATTTTTTTTAATTCAGTTAAAGGTATTTGTTTTACTTCACCCCAATAAAAACAATCTGATAAATCAAGTTTTTCACTATAAGAATAAACTGTTTCAGCAGGGTCAACATTTTCTATTTTCACCCCTTCATTATACGAATAAGTGTGCTTCATTATACCTATTCCTAAAGTAGTTACATCATAATTAAAAACATCTCTTTTGTTGTTATAATCATTCATGTCAAAAATAGTAGATATAGCTAACTCTTCTGCTATTTCTATAGATGGTTTATATTCCATCTGCATATGAAGCTGTAATTCTTGATCGCTTTGAGGTAGTTTATCTGGATCTGTAGTAAAAGCATCTATACCTAAATTGTCTTTAGCTTCAGTTAAAATATCTTTAGCTAACATATCTTTTTCTAAATTAGCTTGATATGAATTTCTTTTGTCAGCCGACATAGCATCCTCAGCAAAAGCTCTAGGTGTAAATAACCTGTCAGACATACCATTAACTATTATATCCACAAACTTTGGTACAACAGCAGGAGGCTGCCAATTTAGATTTAATTGAGATAAATCACCATTTATCTCCATACCTTTTTTATATTTAGCTACAGATTGTTCTCCTCTAGCGTATAATCTTAAATTATGAAATTCACGTTGTTGATCGTAATATCTACAATTACTACCCTCCCTATTAAACCATTCGTATTGAATAGCTTGACCAACTTGTAAGCCATAGCTCTCAGTTGATTTTTCTGCATCCGTTGAATTAAAATTCGGAAATCCAGAATATGTAACTAAAGGCATTTTTTTATTCATAAACTTTATCTCTTGATTTGACTAATATTTCCAGAGTTGTCATATTTTACAAAGTTAAGCTTTATTTCTGACTTTTTTTTCTGAGGTATTAACTTATGCTTTCTAGTAGCCATAATAGCAAGACCAGAGCTTATAGAGGCATCATATTTAGTTCTATTATTAATATCAAACCTAGCCCAATCAGCAAGAGTTCTACTAAAAGGCATAGTACCACACTCAGTTGGGTCATCCCTATAAGTACCTTCTAAGTCATAGCCTACATATTGATTAATCCAAGATTGTATAGAGTCAGCGTGAACTTGTTTTACATCTTGAGATGTATTAGGTATACCTCCTAATTCTTTTTCTGACCTTGATAACTTATCATACGATTTATCTGGACGATTAAGAGAATATTTTCTATAACCTCTATTTTTTAAATGATATAAAAGTCTTGGTTTGTTATTTTCAACTAATATTGGCATACCATAAAAAACAATAGCCATAAGAACATCTTCAAAAAAATCTTCAGCAGTATTTGGTCTGTGTATATATTCTAAGAAAAATTCATTAGACGGACAATTATCATCCATATTAGTTTTAGTTAAACCATGTAACGCACCGTTAGAGGATCTACCTCCAACCGTTGCAGATATATCATAAGAGTCACAACCAAACAAACCAATATGTTCATTCCCAGGATACTTCATACCCCTCTCTACTCTTTTATTATTTTGCATATGTTTTGGGGGTATCCAAGAGACTATAAAGTTACCTCTAGGGTCTGGAGTCCAAATAACTTCAGAATCTTTTACACCTCCTTTCCAATGAAAATTACCCTTTGTTATAACCCTATCTTTTAATAAACCATCATTATATTCAATTTGTTCATATATCTTAGTTAAATTAAATATAGACGCTTTTGACTCGTCTCTGAAGGCATGGTTTTCTGTTCTAGGGTATTGTCTGTAATGCTCATTTAGTTCATCTGGACTATTTTTTAAAGCATCGACTTCGTTCTGCCAAAAGTCTATAGCACCCATATCTATCATTTCATCATCAACACCCAACACTGGTTTTTCTGGAGTGACAAATACAGGATGGCCATACTGATCTATAAACCCTTCCATATTATGTTCCATTGGTATAAACAAGGAGTACATACCACTCTTTGTTTGTCCGTTTTTAGACCTTATTCTTGGGTTAGAATCCTCGTATAAATCTTTAAAGTTTTGACCACCTTTGGCTAGAGCATTACAAGTAGAACCTGCAAAAACCTTACCTATAATTTTTTTACCTAAACGCAAACAAGTTTTTGTTACCCCCCAACTTCTTTTTATATTATTAGGCGCAACCCATTTACCAATCTCATCGTCAATTAATAATTTTAATTTTTCACCGTCATAACTATTATCATCTGTATTTTTCCAGTCAATAGAAGTATCAAGACCTTCAATGTCATCAACCTCATTTTTATTCATGTTTGTTTTTGTAATCTTTTTTGCTGGTATACTATACACAAGCTCTGTCTTAGGTTTATCCATACCAGACTGTATAGGTTTAAAAAAGAAAGGATAATTGTTAGATATTGGAACAACTTTATTTACAAACATTTTTTTAGCGTCATCTCCCGTTTTAGATAATATACCTATCCTAGAATCTTTCAGTAACGTAGCCATATCTACTCCTACTGAAGAGCCCATAAAAGAAAAACCTGAACGTCTTATCTTTAAGTATATCATCCCGTAACACCTGCTGTCTGCCTTACAAGCCTCCCAATAAATAAATAATATCCTATTTGCTTCTCTAAAATCAGGGTGGCCAACATCTATTTTAGTATGTTGAAGATACATATAATGATGGCCAGTTATGTATGTAGGTACATTATTATTAATAAACCAATACCCGTTATACCTAAGATTAAATTCACCCTCTATATAATCTACATATTTAGATTTAAAATCATTATCTCTAGATCTCCACTCGTTTATTGATTGTATTCTTTTTAGTTCTTTAGGAACCTCTGTAACCTCCCACTTATTAGCACCTTTTTTTAAATCTTTAGGTTTTTTTGGTAGAGCTATTTTAACGCCATTAATGTCATATATCTCTCCTATTGTACCATCTTTAGATATAACAACTATATCGTTTTTAGCGTTATACCCATACTCCCAAGCTTTCTTTTTATTTTTACTAATATACTCAGCCTTGGGTACATGGTTGTGCAACACGCTGTATAACTCATGCCATACAAATTTATTTTGTTCGTTCTTCTGCACTTAAAAAATCTGTTTTTTGTTTTAGCTTTACACCTTCATCCTCCTCTATCAGTTTATTTTCTTCTACTTGTATTCTGTCTAATATTTCAAAAGCATCAAATATAGCCATCTTTTTAGCAGCCGCAGCATTTTTTAATTTATCAGCAGCTAACGGGTCTTTACCTTTGACAACAATCTTTTCTTTAGCTACACGCATTAAATCTTGTGCAGCTTCTTTCCCTGACTCTATTAAGTCTTCTTTTATCTTTCTTACATCTTTAGACATATGTTGTTTGAATTTACTCTATAGTATTTTTTACCATCAATATTAAACTCATATTCACTGTCAGGTCTAAAACCTATCAAATCACCTTTGTTTACATTTAAACTTAAAAGATAATTGTTTGGGTACTCCATTATTCCATACAGCTCTTTTTCACTTGTATTGTGAAAATTAAGGTCATTTTCCACAGGAGAAACAAAACAATAAGGATCTAGTGTAGTCCAATCTTTTTCATTTGGATTTTTATACATAAAAACTTGAAATGGATCTATCATATATACACTACTTTTTATAAGACCAGCAGCAAAACATTCTACACCCTTCATGTTATTATACTTTCTAAAAACATTATGATGAACAACTATAACACCATCTTTTACAACGGGCGTTTTTACATTTGAGGGAGGTGAGATAACTTTTGCATACCTATTTGTAACTTCATGGTTTTCAATGCTAGAGCTAACAATTAACTCTCCACCATCAAATTTTTTGATATTATCGTAAAGGGTGCCATTTAATGGCTCCACTATATATTTATATAAAGATTTCATTAGTACTCTATATTGTACTCTATAGACACTGGCATATTAGACCCTATAGTCTTCCAAAGATAAACCTCATCATCAGAGTTTGTAAGCCATATCTGTATATGACCAGACTCTAACTGTATTATTTCAGTGACAGTGTGTTTACCTCTTAACATAGGTTGACCTATAGAAAAATTCATAGCCTTTAATAAATCAGGCCCTATAGATATTTTACGAATTAACAACATCCTCTCTGATTAATTCACCTGTATCAAGATTTATTTTAAATTCCCCCTCATACTTTTTAGAAAGATCCGCTTGGATTTCGTCTATAGCGTATAAAGATTGATCATAATTAACAAGTGAAGATTTTTGTCTGCTTTCAATAGAAGATAACTGAGATGTTGCGTATGCTAGTTCTGCTTCTGCTCTTTTAAAAGATAAGTGAGCTGCACGATACTTCTTTAATTCCTCTTCTGTGAGAGATTCTTTTTCTTTAGCCATTTTATTTTATTTAATTTATTCAGTAAAGATAATGAAAAAATACTATGAGCCACAACCTATACAGTCAATTTCTGTGTTTTCAGGTTTTGTACCGTTCAGTTTCATCTCAAGGTTATGTATTTTGTCTTTAATTTCCATATCAGACAACATATCCCCTTTGAGCTGTTTTTTTAGCTCTTCTATTTCTTTTGTAATGTCGTCCATTAAGACCAAGTAGCAATTGCAACTCTTTGCCAAGTATTAGTAGCAACACATACATACAAAAACCCAGAAGCTACAGCATAGCTACCTGCTGTACCAGCAGCACTAGCACTAGCAGGAACAGAAGTTCTTTTTCCTAAGAAATAATCATCTATACTATCAACAGTATAGTTGGCTGTTCCCCCAGTAGGACTTGTTGATTGGTCTGAACCTAATAATCTATCAGTTCCAGCTGGAGTTGTTATCGTTTCATCATTAATTTTACCCATAATGCAAAGTTAAGAATTATTTTT
>CEON01024315.1_pt1 | contig 20420 bp, 35 predicted proteins | sample 530291 | NCBI WGS metagenome assembly CEON01 (sample SAMEA2619888, study PRJEB7988) | marine metagenome | biome: marine biome (ENVO:00000447); feature: surface water layer (ENVO:00002042); material: "saline water (ENVO:00002010), including plankton (ENVO:xxxxxxxx)" | depth 5 m
GAGCGGCCACAATAGCTTATAAAGGACTTAGAGCTGCTGCGGCTAGTACTCTTATTGGAGGTGCTGTAATGCTTGCTACAGAAGCTATAGGTCGTTTAATAACAGGGGTAAGTAAAGTAGATGAGGAGCTAGAAGAAATGGAAAGAAAAGCTCAAGAAAGAATACAAAATATTAAGAACTTCTTGGGAGATGTTTATGATGAAGGAACTATGAAAGACGCTTTTACAGACGCTACTTTAGAATTAACAAAAGCTACATTACAGTACGACCAACTTTTAAAGGCTAAAAAAGAAATAATAGAAATAAACAGAAAGCTAGATGAAAGTGAAGGTAATGAACTACTAAATTTAAAAAACTTAAAAATAGCTCAGAATAACTTTGCTGCTTCCTTAAAAGAAACTAATAAATTTTTAGAAGCAAACAATGAAGCTCTTTTAACTGAGGACAGTACTTTAAAAGATATCAAAAAATCTTTAGATAGTGTTACTGAAGCGTATTTTGTAAAAGCTATCGCTCAAGAATATACAAAAGCTCAAGCACAAATTGTAGCTAAAACCGCTGAAGCGCAAGTAGAAATACAAAAAAGATTAGATTTATTTTTTGCCGAAGGTTCAGACAGTAAATTGTATTATGATGAATCTGGATTGACAGACGAGAGCATAACAAGGTTACTTGGTGAAGCTGGTGTTAGACTTCCTTACGCAATGACTATTGAAGAATTACAAAAAACATTAGCTGGCCTTTATTTTGACCTACAACAACACAATGAATTCTTTACTGGCGGCCCTACAACTCCAGGCCAAGAGGAACAGATATCTGACTACAATAGAAGAATTGGTATGGAGAGAAGTATAAGGCTTTATCAAGGTATTATGGATTATACTCCAGAAGGAGAACTAAGTTTAACTGATTTAGCCAACATAGGAGCAGAAGGTACAATGGAGTCTCAGTTAGAATTACTTAAAAGTGTTTATGAGAATTTAGCTTCAGACGAAGGTTTTTCTTTAGAAAATTTATTAAAATCACTTAGTGGGGGAACAGGAAGTGGTAGAGGCAGTGGAAGTGTTTCAGCTGAATTTACAATGCAGGAAAAAATTACTGCAGAACAAGCTAATGTAGAAATTTTAAATGACGAGTTACAACACAACATTAATATGTTAGAAGCTAAAAAGAAAGGAATAGAAGCTTTTAGAGAACAACAAAATGTTTCTAATGAAGAAGATAAAAGAGCTCAATTAGCTTTAAATAAAACCATATTAGACTTAAATAAAGCTAGATATAGACAAGAAATAAAACTATTAAACGACAAGCAAGAAGAAGAAAAAATAGATATTAAAAACAGGAATCTTTCTAAAGAAGAGGAAGCTGCGGAGTTAGCTCAATTAGATATAGATTATAATGAGTTAAGAAAACAAATAGCTGAAAGTTATGACTTAGACTTTACTAAAATAAGTAATGAAATAGCTAATGATGAATTAGCTTTAAAAGAGGCTAATCTTAAAAAAGAATTAAAAGCTTTAGATGAGAAACACACTCAAGAAAAATTAGATTTAGATTTAGCTTTAGCAAATAAAGAAATTACAGAAGGTCAACATAAAGAAAACTTATTACTTTTAGAGGCTAACTACTTACAAAGAAAATTTGAAATTCTAACTGATTACGACCAACAAACAACAGCTGTAGAAAATGCACAAAAAGAAAATCAAATAAAAAGAATAAGAGAGCAATCAGAAGCTTTAAATGATTATATAGGAGTGGTAGGACAATTAGGCGGACACCTACAAGATGTAGCTGGAGAAGAAGAAAAATTTAATATAGTAAGACAGACTGGTATTGTTATAACACAGGCTGCAGCTACAGCAGAAAAAATACTTGCTATTGCTAATACCATGACAGAACTTTCTGCTAAAAGAAAAGCTTTAGCAGAGGCTTTCGGTATAACCACAACAGCTGGAGTTATAGCTGCGGATGGAGCTAAATCAGCTTCTAACATTGCTTTAGCTGGTTCAGGATTTTTAGCTGCTATAGCTAATAGTATAAAGTCCTTACCTTTTCCATTTAATTTATTTGCTATAGGAGCTATTATAGCAGCTATATTTGGAGCTAAAAGAGCTATTACATCAGGATTCAAAGGAGCTGACCCTAATGATAGTGGTACTCCTAGTGTTAGTGGAAGTGGAGGTGGTACTGGAGGAGGACAAATGGCTTTAATGACTTTTGGTGGTAGACACCAAACTATAGGTCAAACTTCTCAATATAGAAAAGGAGGTATGGTTTACGGCCCTTCACACGCTCAGGGAGGTGTAAAATACGCTGTAGGAGGTAGAGTAATAGAGTTAGAAGGTGGAGAAGCTATTATAAACAAGAAAAGTACATCTATGTTTAGAAGTCAGTTATCAGCTATGAATCAAGCTGGTGGTGGTGTTAAGTTTGCTGATGGTGGTGTTGCAAATATGCCTAGTTTTGCAAATACACAATTTCAAGTAGAAGGACAAAGAGGAATGATGAATGTTATGGGAGGTAGAAGTAAAGTAGTTGTAGTTGAGTCAGATATAACTAACACACAAGATAAAGTTAAAGCAATAGAATCAGAAGTGAGTTTTTAAAATATGATTGTTGATAAAAAAACACAAGAAGAAAGGCTTAATATTTGTAAAGGTTGTAATTTTTACCGCAACTTTTTAATGTTAAAAAAACCTAAATGGAGTTGGGGAGCTAGATGTGGAAAATGTACTTGTTTTCTACAGGCTAAATCTAAGTTGTCTAAAGATTTTTACGGGGAATGTCCTATAGGTAAATGGAAAGACTAACCAATAATTAATAATATGAATGTAGAAGAAATCGCAAAAACAGTACCACAAAATGTAAGAGAACAAATTATTTATGTTTATGAAATAAATGAAACTTACAAACAACAATTTTCAAAACATAAAAATGAGTCAATACATTATATGTTTGATGAATACCACAAATTGTTTCCATCACAAAAACAAGATATTAATTGTACATCTTGTAGAAATGCTGTTGTTAAGTTATGGGGACTAATGATAAAAGAATGGAAAAAACCTATAAAACAAAAAAACAAAAAGGTTGGCACAAAGAGAAAATAGGGTTGATGTTATAAGGGAATACATTGATTTACTAAAAAAAGAATTAGATGTAAGGTTTGGGGCAAATCCTACAACAAAAGATATACTAGCTCATTTAATTGAGAGAGGAATGATAGAGCCTAAAAGGCTTAGAAATTATATGGTAATAAAAGATTTTGATGAACTTTTAGTTACAAATGACGGCAACAGAACTCATAGTTTTATGGATTTATCAATAAAATATGACATAACTGAAAGAACAGCGCAAAATATTGTTTATAAGGAGAGAAAAAAGTCTGTTCTTAAAAACAATATTATTAAATAAATCTTTTTTCCAATTTTTTCGTAAAAAGGAAGTTTAATAAAATTAATTTTGTAAACATGAAAAATACTAAAAAATCTTGGTATTCTATAAACGCTAAGCATAAAGAGAAATATGCAGATGTTTATTTATACGACGAAATAGGAAGTTACGGAATGTCCGCTAAGGATTTTGTAAACGACATGAAAGAACTTGATGGTAGAGATATTTATTTACATATAAATTGTGCAGGAGGAGAGGTTTTTGACGGAATGGCAATTTATAACACTTTAAAAAAATATGATGGTAAGGTAATAGCTTACATAGAAGGTATAGCTGCTAGTATGGGTAGTGTAATACCTTTAGCTGCAGATGAGATTATTATGTCTGAAAATTCTTTACTTATGATACATAACGCTTGGGGTGGAATAATGGGAGAAGCTGAAGATATGAGAAAGACAGCTCAACTACTAGACAAACTTAGTGGAGAAATCGCTAATATATATACAAAGAAAACGGGGTTAGACTTAGTTACAGTACAACAAATGATGGATGACGAGACTTGGTTTAACGCTGAAGAAGCCTTTGAGTATGGTTTTATTGATAGAGTATCAGATGCTATTAAGGTAGCTGCTAGTTTTGATATTTCTAAATTTAAGAACAAGACAGAGAAGGAGATTATAAACCAATTTAATAACCAAAATAGTAAGACAATGACTGAAGAATTAAAGTCTTGGTTCAGTGCTAAGGTTGATTCTATTGTAAATGCTGTAAAAGCAGATACTAAAGATGAGACTGAAGTGTCTGAAATCAATGTAAACTTAATGGATAACGAAGAAGTTTCTAACAAACTTTCTGATTTTGAAAATGAGATTACAGAATTGAAAAATGCAATTTCTGAAAAAGAGTCTAGTATTAAAACTCTTACAGAAGAAAACGCTGAGTTGAATGTTTTAGTTAACAAAGCTTCTGCTAAAGGAACTAAAGTTGAAACTGAAAAAGACCCTCTAATAGTTGAGGAAAATGTAACTGTTGACCCAAATGCTGAATTTTACAACGCAATGGCAGACAGAGTAAAGTTAAAGTTTAATAATTAATAAAAAAAAGAAAAGAAAATGGCAAATGTAGCAAATAAAGGTACTTTCGCAACATATTCGGGAGCTAACCTAAATGAAATTTTTTATGAGCCAGTATTTAGAAGTGATGACATTATGCGTAACTACAGAGTTATTCCTAATGTAAAACACAAAATGAATGTATTTACTTCTGCTGCTCTAACAAAAATTGTAGACAAATACACAGGCTGTAGTGCAACATCTGGTTCAAAACAATTTAACATAGATGAAAAAACTATAACAGCTGGTAGAATGAGAGTTGCTTTAGAGCAATGTACTGACGAGTTCTTTGGAACTTACATTGAAGAAATGTACAGAAATGGAGTTGATGTAATGAATGTTGAAGGAACTCAATTAGCAGACGCTATCGTTGATAGAGCTGTAAAGGGAATCGGACAAGATGTTGTAAGATTAGCTTGGGGTGGAGATGACGCAACAGCTAGTTATGACCAACTAAAAGGATGGATGAAATTAATGGGAGATGATGCGACTGTATTAGCAGCTAGAACAGAATTTAGTGCAGCAGCACCAACAGCACCTACATCATCAGAAGCTTTATCATTAATAAGAAATATGTATGACGGAGCTCCAGCAGCTTTACAACAAATCCCAGCTTCTGACAAGAAGATATTTGTAACACCAAAAACTTACAATGCTTACTTACAGAATCTTGAAGGAACTTCTGCTGACTTAGCAATTACTAACCAACAAGATGGTGTGTTAGTAGTTAAGTTTAGAGGTGTTGAATTAGTGCCTATGTATGAGTGGGACACTATTTTAGCAGATACTGACCCAGCTTTATTCTTAAGAGGTGGAGTAAATGGAACAGAAGGAGCGTGTTACTGCGCAGTAGACAACTTAATAATTGGTTCTGATGTAACTGACCCTGAAGGTTCATTTAAAGTATTCTATGATGATTTAGAAGAAAAAATGTTCTTCAGAGGATATTTCAAGTTAGGAGTACAATTCTTGTACCCTTCTCTTGTTCAGTGGGGAATCTTTTACTAATATATAAGTAATAACAGAGGGGGAGAAATCCTCCTCTATATTACAAAAACAGAATTAATAACAATATAAAACAATAATAAAATGGCAATAGATGCAGGTTTAGCGGTGGGTTGTACTGACTTACAAAGAACTGGTGGTATATCGCAAATTGTTCTTAGAACAATGCTTACAGGAGATATAGTTACTTACGACAACGCTGCGGGAAAACATGGAATTTCAGCAATCAAAAAAGCAGGCCCAGCTGACGCAACAGACTGGCATGTTTTTGAGTTTACTAATGAAACTCCAACAATGAATATAGCGGCTACTAAAGAAAATGGTTCTACATCTTTTGAGTGTACATTATCTTTCTACTTACCACTTATGAATGAAACAAAATTCCACGAATTACAAAATCTTTTAAACACTTGTATGATGGGGATAGTAGTAGACACAAATGGTAACAAATATGTTTTAGGTATAAGTGAAAAATACCAAAACGAAGATGTAAATCCTTTTAGAAACCAAACATACCTTAATTTATCAGGAATGGAAGGTTCTACAGGAGCGGCATATTCAGAAGAAAATGGAATTACAGTTACTTTAATGGCGAGACAATTTGAGTTACCAAGACTATATACTGGTACTCTAACTGTAGATACAGCGGCTTTAACAGCAACAACAACATAATTAATTATAAAATTTGTAAGGAGAGTAAAATCTCCTTACATTTTTTTTATTTATATGTGTGGTTGTGATGAAAATGTCGTAGATTTACAGAAATATAAAATTTATACAATTATGGCAGAATACAAAGCAAAATTATCATCTGGCACAACTTATAAGGATGGTTATAAAATAAAATGGAAAAACGCTACTCAAGAGGAGTTAGCTCATGCTTATGAAATTATAGGTCTGACAAGCTTGATAGAAAAATTAGAAAAAACTAATACCTTAAAACAAGATGGCGAAAAAGCAAGTAAAAAGTCAGGTAAATCTAAAGACAAAAAGTCGGACTAAAAAAGATAAAACTTTTGAGTTCGGAGTTTTTAATTTAGCTATACCTGAGCATATAAGCGAACCCTTAGATTTAAGTAAGGTAAACACAAAATACATACCTTTTGGTAGTGATAATTTATTTCCACAATATCTTGCGGAATTAAAAAGAAAATCATCTACACATAGGTCAGTTTTAGCTCAAAAAGTAGTTTTTACTTCAGGAGCTAAATTTGTTTGTAAAGACGATACCACAAGAAACTTTATAAAAGATGTAAATGCTAATGGAGAGTCATTAAGAGATGTCTTTAAAAAATTAGCAGACGACTACTATACTTTTGGAAACGCATACATTGAGGGCGTTTTGTATGATGGCGGTGTCAACCTTTATCATATAGACGCTACTACAGTCAGATTGTCAAAAGACAAAAAATATGTTTATGTACACCCTGAATGGAAAAACTTTACAAGACAAAAAGATAAATTACAAAAAATATCTTTATACCCTAGAGTTACTTCTAGTAGATTTGTAATGCAATTTAAAGATTATGAACCTACTTTTAGTTATTATGGTTTACCTGATTATATAGCGGCTTTAGAACATATTGCTGTAGATTATGAAATAGGTAAATGGAATCACACAAAATTTAAAAACGGCTTTCAACCTTCAGCTATTGTTGAGATTAATGGGGACATGGGAGAAGAAGAAGCTAGAAAGTTAGTTAGAGAAGCACAGAAAAAATTTGTTGGAGATGGTAACAATGGTAAAATTATGTTTATCGTTAAGAATGGAGATACAGCTAACGCTAATGTTCAGATATTAAATGATGACCAAGACGGAAGTTGGATGGAGTTACAACAAATTACAGACCAAAATATAATTACCGCTCACAGGTGGCAACCTTCTTTGAGTGGTATTGTAAGTTCAGGTAAAATGAATAATACAGGTAGTGAAATTAGAATTGCTTATGATTTAGCAATGACTACTGTAATTAAAGAAACATCAGAAATACTACTTACAGGAATACACAAGTTGTTGTATAACGAAATGGGCTTTGACCCTAAGAATTTAAGAATACATTATGAGCCGCCTGTTTCATACGCTAATGATGTAGATATAAAACAAGTATTGACTATTAACGAACAAAGAGCGTTGTTAGATGAAGATTTCCCTATGTTAGAAGATGGAGATATGTTTGTTGCAGACAGAGAGATAATTGTAACAGAAAGAGATGGAGATGTAACAGAAACAACGGTAGAACAAAGATAAGATGGCAGATTTAAGACAATATAATACATTAATAACAAGTGCCGAAGTTATAAGTAGGTCTTTTACAAACGCTAACACAGACCCTTATCTTATTAGTGAAAACATTATAGTAATATCTGAATTAGCTCATATAAAACATATTTTAGGTAAAGAGTTTTATGGAGAGTTAAAAAAACAACATAATGATGGTACTCTTACAACAGATAATACCACATTTCTTAATAACTACTTACTAGACACTTTAGCTTGGTTTGTAAGGTTTGAGGTAATAAATGAAATACAAATGAACAGTTCAAGTGCTGGTGTTGTAACTAATATAGATGAATTTAGTTCTGTTGTTAGTCCTGATGAGTTAAACGCTTACAAACAAGATACTTATAGAAAAGCTGAAATATTTTTAAGAGACGCTGTAGATTTTTTAAATGATGACGACCAAAATGGTAAATACTCAACATACGAATCCAACAAACCTTGTACTGGTAACACATGGAAAAATCATGGTATAATAATGTATGATAGTATATATGAAAATCCTAGAGTTTATAGAAGTTATGATAGTTGGAAGAATTTTTGTCCTTGTGATGATTGTTAAAATTATATATTATGCCTTGTAAAGAATGTGAAAATAATAAGTGGAAGTGGGGAGAGAATGGAGAGTGTAAATACGATTCTTTAGCTGAGTGTGAAGCTGATAACGAAGGTTATTACGCAGAAGAAACCTACAATGATTATCCTGAGTCAGCTTCTAATAACGCTAAGAGAGCTATAAAGTATAAAGAAGAAAATGGTAGTTCTTGTGGAACTCAGGTGGGGTGGACAAGAGCGCGTCAAATCGCAAACAGAGAAAAACTAACGAGAAGAACGATAGCGCGCGTTGCGTCATTCAAAAGACATCAACAACACAAAGATGTTCCTTATGATGAAGGTTGTGGAGGAATAATGTGGGACGCTTGGGGAGGTACAAGTATGATAGAGTGGGCTATAAAAAAGTTAGAAAGAATAGATAAAAAATCTCCTAAGAATCAAGAAGAGAAAAAGAAAATAGAGATTTCTGAAAGAATGGAAAAAGCTCTTGAAAAGAAAATGAAAGAGCACAATGAAGATGTTAAAGATTTAGATGTAAAATGGAATCCTAAAGTTACAATGGCAAAACTTAGAAAGTGTTTTATAAGGGGTGTCGGAGCTTATTACACAAATCCTGATAGTGTACGAGAAAATGTTACAGGCCCTGACCAGTGGGCGTTGGCTCGTTGTAATAGCTTTCTTTTTGCTTTAAAAAACGGTAAATATAGAAGTGGTAAACACGATACAGATTTATTACCAGAAAAACACCCTATGAGAAACACTAAAAAAGAACAAAATAAAAAAGAAGAAAAGTTTTATAGTGATGAGCAACATGATTATCATTTTAATTTTACTAAAGAAATGATGAAAGATTTACATGATGATGGAGAACTTATTGTTAAGGTAGAAAAAGATGGTCAAGAAATGATTATAAAATTTACTTATGATGTAGAGCATGGACATGATGAAGAATACATAATGGACTTAGCTAAAACTCTAAAACAAATTAATAACAAATATAAGAAACACAATGGCAATTAATGAGCATAAAAATCTAAACGACTCTAACCTTCATGTTCCAAAAGGTTTTGCTGGTGCTAGTGCAAATACACTTTGTAGTAAAAATGGTAGCTCAGCTTTAGAGTGGACTGCAAAATCTACCATAAAAACTTCTGTGATTAATATTAGAGGATTTGGAGAGTCAGGAACTTTAAGTACAAATTACTTTTTTCCTGCTGATATGGCAGACACTAAATCTCCTTTTGAGTTTGACGAAGATTATGGAGCAACATCTATATCTGCATCTGACACTATAACAGTAAGTAAGGTTATAAGAGGTACTTGTTATACAGCTCCACAGGACTGTACTTTAAATCAAATATATGGATGGATGTCGGGTAGTGCAACAGAAACAGTAACTTTAGCTTTGGTAAAATTTACACCAACAGCTAATAATTCTTCTGCTTTTACAGTTGGAGCAGCAAATAATGTTATGACTGTTTTACAAGAAATAAGTGTTTCTACTTATGGAAGTAACAATAAATTAGGAGTTATAGACGCTACTTCATTTAGCGTATCTACATTAAGTAAAGGGGATATGGTAATGCCTTTTTTAAAGTCAGCTGGGGGTTCAAGTAATATTTATTTTAATGTTTCTGTAGAGTTTAAATATACGAGTTAATAACTAAGAAAAAATAATGAAAGCAATGAAAGAGGACAGTACGCAAGTTTTATTAGCAAATGGAGGGGCTAGTGCTTTAACAATAACAGAATGTAACGAAATTTTAACTATGATATCTATATCATTAGCTATAGCGTTTACAATATATAAGTTTTACAAATTAAAAAATAATTAAAATATGGCTAGTACAGTAACAGCGGCTTCGGCCACAATAAATATTTCAGAAAACATAACACTAAATGGGGTTACTTATGGTAACACTATATCTAAGACATTTCAAAGTCAAGGAGAAGTTATACAAAGAATAATGAGTATAGCGACAAGCTTTACAGATATTTTTCATACATCTACAGCTGATGGTAGAGGACAAATTGTAGCTGATGATTGGTGTTATTTTAGAATAACAAATTTAGATGATACTAATTTTATAACTCTTAGGTTATATGATGGAACAGACTCTCAGTTTTTTAAGTTAGAGGCTGGAGAATCGTTTTTCTTAATGAGTCCTGATATTGATGTAGACGCTTCAGGAACAACATTTAACAATTTTGCAGATATAACTCAGATAGCGGCAGATGCTGATACAGCAGCTTGTGATGTTGAGGTATTAATGATAACAGCGTAATGTCTAAAGGTAGAATATCTTTTGTTTTTAGAGAAAAAAATAGGAAAAAGCGTAAAGGAGTTCATTCTAAAAATGCTTCAAAAGGTCAAAATGGTTATAAAAAAAAATATAGAGGACAAGGAAGATAGTATGACTTTAAATTATTTTACACAAGAAGAATTTGCATGTAATTGTAAATCATGTAAAAGTAAAGGAGACACTGGTTATAATATGGATATAGATTTTCTAATTATGTTAGACAAGGCTAGACATATAGCTGGAGTTCCTTTTGTTATAAATTCAGGATATAGATGTCCTGAACATAATAAAAAAGTGGGTGGTATATCTACATCATCACACACTAATATACCTTGTAATGCAGCTGATATATCAACTAAGAATAGTTCTATACGATTTAAGGTTATTGAGGCTTTATTAGAGGTTGGTTTTAAAAGACTTGGTATCGGAGAAACATTCGTACACTGTGATTCAGATACAGACAAAAAAAGTCCAAATGTATGTTGGACATATTATTAATTTAAATTAAATAAAAAAATGGAAATTTTAAAAAAAATTTTTAACTCAAAAAAGTTTTGGTACACAGTAGGTGCAATATTTGTACCTTTTATTGCTGTTAAATTAGGATTAACAGAGGCTGAAGTAGAAAAAGTATATTATGCAATATTGACACTTATATTAGGTCAAGGTATTGCTGACATAAGTAAAAAATAATTATATGAAATTTAAAAACCCTTTTAAGAAATGGATAGGCTCTGCTGTTGCAGACAACGCTATAAAACCAATTACCGAACTCGTAAAAGCTGTTTTAGAGTTATTTAAAGACAATAAAGGTAAGTGGTCTAGCAAAAGAACAGTATCAGGAGTTATAGTTTTAGCCGCTTCAGCGGATATAACGGCTCATGGTATAACAACAAATAATTTAATACTAGCAGGTATAGGTGTTTTACCTTTAATTTTTTCAGCTTTTGAAAAAAATGGTTGTTGTATTGATGAATGTTGTAAAAAATAGTTATCTTTGTGGTAACTACACAAACTCATTTTTTGAGTTTCTATGTTTATATGTGATAGTTTTTAGGGTGTAAAAGGGGGGTTATTTCAGCTCCCCTTTTGCTTTTCTAAAAAAAAATAATTATCTTTAATAAAAAAACATGAAAAAATATGGTAAAAGATTAAGGCTTACCCCTGAAGAAGTAGATATAATATACGAACATAGGGGTCATTGTGTACAAAATATAAACGAAAACACAGCTTTAGACATACATCTTCATGAAAGAGGTATAAAAAAAGAGGATGTTGTAAGTGTTAAACATTGGCAGTCTGCTAGTGGGGAACTTAGATTTAGCATAGTAACAAAAGAGGATTCTGTTGACCATGAAAAAGTATTAGAAAAAATAACAGATTTTATTTCCTTACACTCTCCTGAATATAAAAAAGTAAAAAAAGTTAAAAAAGATACTAACAGACATTTGTTAATTATAAATCCAGCAGATATACATATAGGTAAGTATGCTAACGAAATGGAAACAAATTCTGGTTATGATATAGATACAGCCGTAGAAAGAGTTATGGAAGGTATAAATGGTATTCTTTGGAAAACACAGTATTATAATATAGAAAAAATATTATTCTGTATAGGTAATGATATACTACATATAGATAATGTTTATGGAACTACAACTAAAGGAACTAAGCAAGATACAGATGGTAAATGGTGGGAACATTATCAAATAGCTTTAGCTTTATATGTTAAATGTGTTGAGGTTTTAAGAGAAGTTGCTCCAGTAGATTGTGTTCATTCAATGTCAAATCATGACTATCAAAGTGGATTTCACTTAGCTCACGCTTTAAAAGCTTGGTTTAGAAAATGTGATAATGTAACTGTTGACGCTGGTGTTTCTCACAGAAAATATTATAAGTACGGAAATAGTTTAATTGGATTAGAACATGGAGATGGAGCAAAAATGGAAAAACTACCTTTAATTATGGCTCAAGAAAGACCTGTAGACTGGTCTGAAACTAAATTTAGATATTGGTATTTACATCACTTACATCATAAGGTTAAACATAAGTGGTTAGACGCTAAAGATTATATAGGTTGTACTGTTGAGTATTTAAGAAGCCCTAGCGGAACAGATAGTTGGCATTCAAGGAAGGGTTATTTAGGTGTTCCTAAAGCTGTGGAAGGATTTTTACATGAAAGAGAAAATGGTCAAGTAGCAAGAATAACACATTATTTTTAACACTTAAACAACCCTTAATTAAGAGTTATAAGTACTCTTATATATATAAAGATAAAGATTAATATAAAGATAAATATATAAATAAATTAAAATCAATTACTAAATTATTTGGCAGTTAAAAAAAATATTCGTATCTTTGTATAAGATTTAAAACAATATATAATTGTAAACCCTAAAAATTAATTATATGAACTACCAACAATGGCATAGAGCCACCTATCAACACTATGATGACCCTACAGATTACAACGGGCCTGATATAGATTACTGTAAAAGATGTGATATGAACCCAAAGTATGAAGATACAGATGTATGTTCTGAATGTATTGATGAGATTGAGGAGATGCAACAAGTAAGTTTGTGTTGTGGAGACTCCCTTCATACAGATACAAACAGATGTACTTCTTGTTATGAGTGGAGTGAAAGTGAGTTTGATGACTTTTGTGAAACAGAAAACTTTAACCCTAAAACATTTAGATATGAGCAGAATTAAAAAACAATTATTAGAAGAACAATTAGAACATGATATGAGTCAGTTTGATGACATGGACTACGAATATCATTTAAACAATAGTATTAACCAAAATAATAATAAAATGTCAAAAACTAAAACAGAAAAAACAGAAACAAAAGAAACAAGAAAAGAAGCCTTAAGAAGGTTATTTAAAGAAAACAATTTAGTTGAAGAGGATGTTTACAAAGACAAGAGAGGATTCGTAATCATTACAAGAACTGGTATAGACAAGATTGTTTCTAAACAAAAAATTGTAGTAGCTTATGAGGTAATAACCTTAGATGTAGAAAAAGGTTATTGTGTTATAAAAGCTGTAGCGACACTAAAACAGGGTAACGAACAAAAAAACATGATGTCTTTTGGAGAAGCTTCTGAGTCCAATCTTATGGGTGGAGGTAAGAAATTTCCTGTAGCTATGGCAGAAAAAAGAGCTATGTCAAGAGTTGTTTTAAAGATTGCTGGTTTTTACGAGCAAGGAGTATTTGGTCAAGACGAAATTGTTGACTAATGAATGACAAATTCTTTGATGAATTAATTAATGGAGAACCTTTATTATGCTCAACTATTCAGATGAGTATAATAGAGTCTCTATTAAAAATAAGTCCGATATCAACAACAGAAAAAGAAGAAATATATATGAACTTAGACTCTTATTCTGAAGAAGAAGCTAATGACCTAATATATTATTTAAAACAAGATGTTGTAATAACAGACCCAAAAGACCAATGGCAAAAAATGTTTAAAGAAAATAACTATTAAAATGAAAAATAATTACGATAAAATAAGAACTGCTAAAAACGAACTTGAAGCTATACTTAGAATAAGAGGTATATCTAAAAGTAGATTTGGTAGAATTATAAATGTAAAAGGTAGTACAATAGAAAAGTATATAGACAACCCTTTTTATCTTAGGTATTTCCACATGGCTAGAATGGCTACATTTTTAAATATATCTGTAAAAGACATAATAGATATAATAGAAGTTGATATACCTAACAAACACAACATTATTGTTGATGGAGAGGAGGACTATGATATGGTTCGTGTATTGCCCACTCAAAATAGATAAATATGGATAGCGATACTAGAAAAATACAATTTGTTTTTGATTACATATATAGAGAAATGGGAATCACTGAACAACAGATTAAGAGTAAAGTAAGAAAAAGAGACATAGGAGACGCTAGAAGATTATTTTGGTACACATTAAGAAATTACTTCCAGTATAGTTTTCAAAAGATAGGAAACATAACATTACACAATCATGCAACTGTAATATGTAGTTGTAGAAAGTTTGATGATTATAGTGATGCATATCCTAAAATTACTACGATACCATACAAAGATATCTGTTTTCAGTTAGACCTAATGAAGGACTCTGTAGAAGAACAGGTTGCTGAACTAAAACAAAAAATGGTTGTAATAAACCAAGAACTAGATAGAATATTAACAATAAAACAATTAAAAGATGAGCGAGAAAAATTACATTGCTAGTAGCATAAAAGCACACACAACACAATATGGAACTCTAATAAATGCAAATCTTAAATTAGAAGATTTACAAAAAATAGAAAAAAATGGTTGGGTACAAATTACAATAGCAGAAAGAAAAACCCCATCAGAAAAGGGAGCTACACACTATGCTTTTGAAAACAACTATCAACCTAAACCACAAACTGAAAAGAAAGAATCAAGTCCATTTATTACATCTGATGATGCAGATGTACCGTTTTAAAAATGAAATACTCTAGTGATTTTAAATATGATTTAAAGTTAGGACAAGTAAAAGAAAAAGAACTTGGAGAAATTTTAAACAATAAAACTATAGAGGTAAAAACAGATTTAAAAGCTGCAGAAACAGGTAGTGTGTTTGTAGAGTATGAAAGTAGGGGTAAACCAAGTGGAATATCAAAAACACAATCAGACTACTACTGTTTCGTAGTTTCTAAAGATTCTTTTATTCTTATTAAAACAAATAAGTTAAAAGAAAAGTGTAGAAAGTTTTTAAAAACAAACTTAGATACTGTAGGAGGAGACAATAATACATCTAAAGGTATATTGCTACCTTTATTACAACTTGTAATAGATATTTAGATATAATTACCAAATTATTTGGTAGTTTCGTTTTTTTTTCGTATCTTTGTATAAGAATTAAGAGTTAGATAACTCTTTACAAACCCTTAAAATTATTATATATGACAGAAAAACAACTGCTTATTGATGTGCTATCAATACAAACATCATCAGGACAAGAAACAATGATGATTAATTATATTCAAGATTTTGTAAAAACAAATGTGCCTGAGGCATCTTTAGTAATAAAAGAAAATAATGTATATGTAACTAAAGGTGTTTCAGAGCACTATCCTTGTATAGTGTCTCACACTGACACTGTACATGATATACACAAAGATTTTCGTGTGTATGACAATGATGATATACTTTTTGCGTTTAGTAACGACAAAATGCAACAAGTGGGTGTGGGTGGAGACGACAAGGTCGGCGTTTGGATATGTCTACAAATGTTGTTAGAACTAGACATAGTAAAATGCGCGTTCTTTCATTCAGAAGAAATAGGGTGTATAGGTAGTAGCCAAGCAGATATGTCTTGGTTCAAAGATGTTGGTTATGTGTTTCAATCAGACAGAAGAGGTAATAACGACTTTGTAAACAGTATCGGTGGTAAGACATTGTTTGACAAATCATTTTCAAAAAAGATTGCTAATGTTTTGTTTGCTCATGATTACAAAGAAACATCAGGAGCTATGACAGATGTAGAGCAATTAGTTGATAACGGACTAGATGTTTGTTGTGCTAACATGAGTAGTGGTTATTACAATCCACATACAGACACAGAGGTTGTAGATTATATTGACGCAGAAAATTGTCTTAATCTTATATACAATCTTGTGAAACTGTTGGGTTGTAATGTTTACAAAAACAAAGATTTTGGTAAGTATGAATTTGACAGATACAAAAGTCCAAAAAACTATTGGAAAAATTATAAATACGAATACGATTATAATTGTGATGGCTATAACGAAGTCGTATTTGAAGATGGTAAAGAAATATGTTATTACTGTGGAAATACAGTTGGGGAGTCAGCGTTTGGTATAAAAGATTATAGACACTGTAGTTCATGTAATTCAGAAGTTTACTTTGATAGTGATTTGTATGATGATTATGACGACAATCCTAAATTAGATAAATTAAATAACACAATAATAAAAAATTATTAAGATGGCGAAAAGATTTACAGATACAGATAAATGGAAAAAGGGTTTTATAAAAAGATTACCAGCAAAATATAAATTGTTATGGTTGTATATATTAGACGACTGTAATCATGCTGGAATATGGGACACTGACTTTGAGGTAGCTTCTATAAGAATAGGAAGCAAGATAAACGAAAAAGAAGCTGCACAAGTATTAGCAGAACAGATAAAAATATTTGATGGTGGTAACAAATGGTTTATACCAAAGTTTATAGATTTTCAATACGGACAACTTAACGAAAATGTTAACGCTCACAAATCAGTAATTAAGTTATTAGACAAATATGATGTTTACAATATAGAGGGCATAAGTCCTGTAGATGTAGCTGGTTTTGAAGGAGAGATAAGTAAGCCTGTAAAGTTAAAAAGGTTTAATAAACCCACAATAGAACAAATCAAAGACTACTGTAAAGAGAGAAACAACACTATAGACGGCGAAACATTTTTTGATTTTTACGAAAGTAAAGGGTGGTTAGTAGGCAAAACAAAAATGAAAGATTGGAAGGCTGCGGTTAGGAATTGGGAAAGAAGTAACAATGTAGGTAAGTCAGGAAACTTTAATACAGGAAAGGTAGACGCACAAATAGATTCTTGGAAAAAAGCTAGAGACATTATATCTAAAACACAATGAGAAAAAAAAGATACATGACACAAGCTGAGCTAAACGCTTTAACAGACAAGTCTCTAAACGCTTATGTTTTGTATGATGATGGTAAAAAAATATATGTAAAGCCAGAAAACAATAGATTTTTTTCAAGAAAAGAAATTCATTTAGTAGTTGGAGATGATATAAAAATAACTCAAGGAGAAAAAAATATGTTAGTTCTGCAAGATTATAAAGGTAAAATAAAAGAAAAACTATTAATTAGAAAAGACCAAATAAGATGATAAAAGACACTGATATAAAAGAATTAGAGTTACAATGTGTAGACTTAGTAAGTAAAACACTTGTGGAGTTGGGACAAGTCAAAGACGAAAAACATATAGTTGTATTAGCTAAAAGTCTAGCTTATGATTTAAAAGAGGATTTTAGTAGGTTATATTTTGAAGATATACAACAAGCCTTCAGACAAGGAGTTAGGACAACAGAGGTCTTTGTATTGAATGTGCAGACATATTACAAGTGGATAAAATCACACAGACAGCTAATATGGAATCAGTCAGACAAAGAACCAGAAAGAGTAGATAAAAGATTGAGATACAGAAGTCGTACAGGAACAGGTATAAGTAAAATAGGTAATAAAATAAAACAAATAAAATGACACCAATAAAAATCAATTTATCAACAATACCCACAGAAAATAGATACACTATTTTGTGTGATGGTACAAACTCAGCAGTTTACAAAAGATACTTACATATATTTTATATTAGAGTGTCTAGAGTATTTACAGAATATGAGGTGTGGACTGAAGTGGTACAAGAATATGACAAACTTAAAAAATTATAATATGATATCAATATTAACATTTGTATTAGGATTTGTGTCAGGCATGTATGTTTGTACACAGATAGAAAATAGTATTAACCAAAACATTAAAAAAAATGATTAGTTATATTGGAGGTAAAAGCCGTATGGCAAAGTGGATATGCGAACATATACCACAAGACATTGAAACCTATGTAGAAGTTTTTGGAGGAGCCTTTTGGGTTTATATAAAAGGAGACATACACGAAAAGCCAAATCTACAAAAGATAGTTTACAATGATAAAAACAGATTTATGGCAAATATGTTTGAGTGTTTCAGAGACCCTGAGTATATGTTAGTGGCTTTAAAAATGTATGAATCACAAAATAAAAAAACATTTAACACTTTACAGTCCTATCTAAACACTATAGTAAGAGGAGAGGTAGATTATCCTTTAGGAACTTTTCCTGTAGCTGCACAATACGCATATTGCGCAACACAAGTGTTTAGTGGTAGTAAGATATTAGAAAGTAAATTTGTTGATTTAAAAGGTAAGTATGGTAGTAAATACGACAGCTTGATAAACAAATTAAAAGACCCTAATATAGTGGAAAGATTAAAAAACATTACTCATGTAGAAAACCTAAATTATACAGATATAATTATGAAATATGATAGTGATAAAACATTTTTTTATGCAGACCCACCTTATTGGCAAACAGAGGACTATTATTCTAATCATAATTTTGATAGTAACGACCACGAAAGGTTAATAACACACTTAAAGATAATTAAAGGTAAGTTTGCTTTGTCTTATTATGACTTTCCAAAATTATCAGAATGGTTGCCTAAAAAACAATATAATTGGATTAGTAAAGAGTTTAACAAAGCTGCTGGAGCTCAAAAAGGAAAGAAACAAAATAAAGGAACTGAATTACTAATTATGAATTATTAATTTATATATTTGCTATAATGAAAGAAAAACATAATAAATACTATTACGAGTTTGACAGGAATATGTCCTCTACATATCCAGTAAAAAAAGACAGTAGAGTTCCTGAATATTATAAAGGTAAAGAGGGTTATGAAGCTCGTAAAGTGTGTGATAACTTTGATTTATCTTATCATTGTGGAACTGCTGTAACATACATATTAAGAGCATATAGAAAACATGACACCCCTGTAGATTGTTTAAAAAAGGCTATAGCTCACTTAGAATTTGAATTAGAAAAAATTAACAAAAATTAAAATATGACTACAACTTTATACATTATTTGTGCAATTTTATTACTTTGGCTTATCGGAGTTGATGTTAGATACTATCAATTAAATAAAAAAATAAGTATTATGCATAATACTGATAAGAATCTACTAGAACTCATCAACACTGTAAAACAAATGTTAAATGAGAAAAAAGAAGATAAACCCGAAGTTAAACGAAACAACAAGAAACGGGTCGTTAAAAAGTCAAAGCGAGTACGAGCTACAAAAACAAGTAGTTAGATATATACAACTACGATATCCAAAAGTAAAGTTCTGTGCTAGTTTAGGTGGTATTAGAACATCTTACACACAAGCTGTAAAAGCAAAAGCTAGCGGTTATGTAAAGGGTTTTCCTGATTTACAAATTTGTTATCCTACAAAAAAATCAAGTGGTCTTTTTTTAGAAATTAAGAAAGACAAAAAATCATACGCTTCTAAATCACAAAAGGAATGGATAGAATATCTAAACAATGTTGGATATACAGCTGTGGTATGCAAGGGTTATGATGAGTGTATGTCAGCTATAGATAAATATTTAGAGTATGAAGAACTATAGGAGGGGGCCCCATAGGGGGGGCTATAGGGGGGAGGTTATGTCTATAGCGTGTAAATCTTTTATTTTTAAATCAAAAATAAAATAAAAGTTATGATGGAGATAGTTTGTACTAAGTGTAGTAAAGAGTTTGAGTTGTTAAAGAATAAGAACTATCTTGGAATGCCTTTTAATGTTGGTAAAGAAGAAGAGTTTGACCCACTAAGTGATACTGAGTTGATAGCTTTATGTTCCAGTTGTTATAGTGTAGAACTTTCTAAATTAAAAAAAGAACAAGACAAATACAGAGAAAGAGATGGGAAAGATTAAAAGAGAGGACAGAAAAGACAGGAGAGGTGGAGGATATTCTAAAAGAAAGTTTACTTACGAACAAGCAGAGAACATTAGAAAGTTATATAAAGAAATAGACATCACACAAGCAGAGCTTGCAGAAGTTTGTGGAGTTAGTCAACCTATTATAAATCAGATACTTACACACAAAACATATACAAAAGACTAAACACTGTTGAAACTGTTGACCCCTTATAATATAAAAAAA
>CEON01071538.1_pt1 | contig 20374 bp, 34 predicted proteins | sample 530291 | NCBI WGS metagenome assembly CEON01 (sample SAMEA2619888, study PRJEB7988) | marine metagenome | biome: marine biome (ENVO:00000447); feature: surface water layer (ENVO:00002042); material: "saline water (ENVO:00002010), including plankton (ENVO:xxxxxxxx)" | depth 5 m
ACAAAGATATTTCCTGTGCCACTTGATGGAGCTTCTGTAAATGTAAGATTTGTACCATTTGGAACTGTAAATGCGTCTACACTCTCTTGAACAACCCCATCTACGCTGACTATAATGTCCTCTTGAGCAACTGTCTGATTCAAGGTAAATATTGTTGTTGATCCATCTCCATTGAACTCCTGCGTTGCAGGTCTTGATGAAAAACTAGAACCAACTTGACTTCCAATGTAAGGCATTATGTTTGCTCCATTATTCCAATGATTGTATCAAGACTATTCGCTGAATTAGATGATACTTGCAGAACATGTCCTGCCTGCATAATTGTTTTATTTCCTGCCATAAATTCAAAAGCAGATTCAGCAGGAATTGGAATATTAAAACCAAGAAATCCAGTTTCATCTCCAATAAGTTTGATCTTTACATTTATTTGACTCGTTGATTTGTTGCAAAGATTTATACTAAGGACAACTGTTGTTGTGTTTGCAGGACAAGTATAAACAGACACAAAAGAATTTGCTGAAGTATTGTTTCCATTCTTGATCTTGTTTTTAAATGTATTAGGCATTTATATTCCTACTCACTTACATCATCTAACAAAGCACAAACTATAACCTCTGCTGTTGATGCTGATGATATTGCATGAATTTCTGCTACAGTACAATTTGGCAATCTAGCCATGAATGACTCATTAGGTCCAATAGTAACTGCATCTGCAAGAGATGCTGACGCTGTTCCTGCATCAAAACACACATAAATGCTTCTGCTGTTTGTATCGACATTCTTTATAAAAAGAAACTTAACCTTATCTCCTGTTGCAACTGCTGTAGGTGCTGTATCATCATCTACTGCTGTATAATCTGTAAAATTACCTGCAATCAAGTCAGTGCTTGAATTTGAGACACTGGTTAGCTTGTAGTACCATTTGTCATTTGCATCATCAGGAGTAACTGTTGTTGTTCCTGATATTGTTTTTGCAATCTCATCTGGAAGAACTGTTGCTGTTACTGTTGCAATTCCATCATCTGCCATTTATTTTCTCCTTTATCCTAAAGCTATGCTTAACGCAATAATATCGTCTGTTGTAGCCGCTCCAATGTCTGATGACAATTCAGCAGTAGACCTACTCTCAAGTCCATTAGCTGTAAACTTTGCAAATTCTCCACTTGCTACAGAACCACTGTCTATTTTAACAGCATTAGTATTTGCGATCCCAAAAGTCAATGATGCTTGACCACCAATGTCTGATAAAACTTCACTTGCACTTCTTCCCTCTATTGAAGTGCCATCTATTCTTAAAAAATCATTATCTGCGACTCCAGAAGTAAATGTCCCTACATTACCACTGCTAATACCAGTTGTAAGCAGTTGTGATGTCAATGCTAATGTTCCAGAAGATGTTGGCATGTCAATGAGAGCTTCTGAATGATTTATCTTGTTTGATCCAATGATAACTGCATGATTTCCCATGTAAGCATGAGATGAGCATTGATAATAAAGAATGCTTGGTGTGTCCTCTGTCACAATTATCTGTGTATAAGCACCAGAACTACCTGCTGTTCCATTTGTTGTTACATTTGTTGTATATGCTGTTGTTTTATCTGCATCTAAATAGAATCTCAAAGGATGCCCACTGTTTGATGAATCTGATTGATCAAATCTATAATAATATCCAGAATCAGAAGTGACATTGTCCACTCCATAAAGTGTAAGAGCAGGAGCTTGTACTCCATTTATTAAATAAGCTGAACTGCTTCCATCCCCTTGATATGGGTGTCCTGATTTAGATGCAACTGTTACTGTGAATGTAAGAGGAGATGAAGAGCTTCCATATCTTCCTGCATGAGAGGTTGCAGAACTAAGAACAATGTCCTCAACATTTTTATCTTGTCCATCTAGATCTCCTCCTAATTGTGGAGTCGTATCCTCAACAACATTACCAATTGCTGTACCTGTTGCCAATCCTGCAACAAGCGTGCTTCTTGTAATCTTCTTTAACCCACCACCAGAAGTATCAACTGCTAAAAGAACATCATCACTCGCAACTGTTGATATTTCACTCAGCGATCCAACAGCTACTGAGTTAAAGTTGGTGCCATCTGCAATGAGAAGATTTCCTGCTGTATTAGTTCCCATTGTGATGTCATCTCCAGAAACTGTCAAATCTCCTGTTATTGTGCAGTTACCGCTTGCATTCAGAGTTGTAAATGATCCTGCTCCTGCTGATGTCCCTCCAATAGTTACTCCATCTATTGTTCCTCCATCAATGTTTGCAGTTGTAATATCAATTGATGCTAAAACATCTTGCTCAATTGCATTGTTTAGCTCTGCTCTAGTGATTTTCTTTGTAATATTGGTGCTTGAGTCAACTACAAGAAACAAATCATCTGTTGCTGTATTTGCTCCTGTAATTGCTGTCATTTCAGATATTTTTTGAACTGGCATTAGCTAATCCTCCAAGATGGTTGACCAGAGGACTTACTTAGTTCTGTCAATCCCCACACGAGGGCATCAAGTCTATCTGGAGATGTACTTCTTATTCCAGTGTAACTTGTCATTTGATCTTCCAGTTTTGAGAGAACTCCGACATGGCTAACCTTTTTTTGTTCATACAATGCTGATATAGGCTCTGCCCTTACCATCTTTCCTCTGGTAGCATGCACTGGCTTGTAAGAGACTTGTCTATCTATACCCCTGATCAATCTCTCTACCAAGTCTCCTCCGTTATTTGTCTCAGCGACTATCCTGTCAGCCTGATACAAGTAATATAAGTCAACTGCTTTTCTTGCCCATGCATCTGCACTAAACTTCCCAGAACTATCTTCCAAAACATAATAGCGATTATTGTGGCATTTGCCAACAACTAATATTCCTGTCTCATCACTATTCGCATTTGCTGTCACAGCAGGATCAAGTGATACAACTATTCTGGAAAGTTCTGGTAATTGCTCTTTGTTTATTCTTTGTTCATCAATCATTGCATGATTCCACAATGCACCCTCTAATGAATCAAGCACTTCTGCGTAAAGCTCCTGTCTTCCTAACTGAGTTCCCTCGTATCTTTCTTTCAGTTGTTGTAATGCTGATGGAGCTAGATTCTGCTCATTCTCAAATGTAGATCCTCTCGTAAGTATGACATCTTTCCCTGATCGCTTGACTAAATCAATTATCAGAGGAGATGGTCTAGGAGTTGTTGTAATTATGCATCTTGGATCATTACCAAGTCTTAATCCAAACATCAATTGATCAAAAGCATCTGTATATCTCCATGCCGCTAACTCATCACACCAAGCTCTATGGAACTGCGAACCTCTTAATCTGTCAGGTTCTATTGCCGCAAATCCCTGAATCAGTGATCCATTAGCTAATCTTATTTCAAATGTTGATCTATTGAATGACGTTCTGTTTCCTTTGTAGTAAAGATGTTCAGGAATACAAGAAAGCAAACCACTTACACCCTCAAAACAAACTCTTCGCAAATCCCCTCCAGTTGGTGCGACAACTGCACAGACAGATTCTGGATGCATAAGTGCATAACAAACAAGATCCTCTGCACCAGTTCTTGTCTTTCCCCATCCTCTTCCTGCAAGAATAAGCCATATACTCCAATCTCCATCAGGTGTTCTTTGGCTTTCTCTAGCTTGCCCCTCCCAATTAATGTGTTTGGTTAGACCTGCTTGATTGTCTTGGGAAAACGTTTCTGACAAGCTCGTAAGCTCTGTGAAGCTCTTCCTTAACTGATTCTCTTGAGTTATGTATGGTTGCATTTTCTGTTGATTCTCCAAATGCTAATCTGCCAACTTTCTGTGCTTTCTCTAATGCTTGAGATAAACTGTTAATCTCGCTTGCTTTTAGTAATTCTATGTCTTGATCATTCGTTGCCTGTTTCTTTCTTGCATTCTGATTGTCAATTGTAAGAAGATTTGCGATTGTGCCCTGCAAGGATCTTGCAAGTTTTAAACTGTCCAGATCAAACTGCACTGATTGTTGAATAATCTCGTTTCTCTTTTGAACGTCTACCTCTTTCTTGATTTTTGATTCAAATACTGCTCGTTCATCTTTCCAGTTCTCATTCTTTGATCTTCTATGAATGGTATTCCAATGAATATCATTTGACTTTGCGAGTTGCTCAAGAGATGGGTGTACCCTGACTCCTGATGCATTCTCATATCCCTGCACATAGAGGTTTCTAATCTCTAACCACTTTTCTGATGATAATTTGTTTTTTTTCTTCTGAACCATATGATAGATTGATAAAATGTATATACCCTATAAAAAACACAATCTTTCAGAAAATCAAGTGCAAAAGTTAATGGAGTCACTTCCAGACTCAATTGATGAGTCAGAATTCCTTGCTATAATATTTATGATGATTGATTTATATGGCTTTGATCCCTCTATCGTTTCTGCAATGTGTGATAGAATGATTGAAGATTTTGAAGATGGAAAGTTTACTTCCATAAGGAATCGCATGAAAAAAAGTATGCATTAATCCCACACTTTTTCCACACATTTTCCACACTTATTTATTCCTCTATTTCAGGCTTCTTTCTCAATCTACCTTTTTCAATTATGTCAACTAGTGTGATGTCATCTTGGGTATCTGAGGTTTCTTCATCTACTGGTTTGATGCCTAACAGTTCTCTGACTATATCAATTAAGTTTCGCACATTCTTTCTCCCAAATTATTTTTTCTCTTTGTTCCCATCCATATGAGTCCATGCTTTTTCGCATTATTCTTTCAGCAGTTGGAGTCCATACCATTGCAGTTTCTTTTGCATAGATCCATGCCCACAATTCTTTTGCTATGAGATCAAGATCTTGATTGTCTCCGATAATGTGTCCAATCTCATGAAGAGCAGAAACATAATACCCTGTGTTCTTAGTAGGTCTGATCTGTATCTCTCTCTTCTTTTTGTTTGCCCAGTATATTGGCACAATCTCATCCATGCTTTGATAATTTACTTTTATTTTGTTCAATGCACAAATCTCTTGAATGTGAACTGCCATATCTATTCTCTTTACTTTCTGCACTTTTAAATCCTTTTCTTTGTTAATGTGTAAACAGATTATGGTTTGTTAATTTTATGTCAACTGAATTCTGGCATAGAGAAGATTGAATTTTTTACTTCTCTTCCAAGTCCCCACTGAATGCGATCTTTGATTTGATCTAAGGTCTCTGTTGCTTTCATCTCATCTCCTTGATGATCAGTGCCACATATCACTCCCTTGTTTCTGAGGATGATTGGCTCTTTTGAAAAGTTTGTTTTGATCGTCCAGAATTTTATGTGATCTCTGAATGCTCCCTCTTCATCCACATAAACATGGTCTTTCTCTTCATTGAAAGTAACTGCTTCTGCCCAAGGACACTCAATCAGCTTCTTTATCTCTTTGAATAATCCATGATTCGAATCAGAGGTAATGGTTTTTTCTTCTATGGTTCTTTTGCTTGGGTCAACCAGAATGATATCAAGCGAACACTTTTCTTGGTCTAGCTCCATGATTTTTCCTTAATTATTTGTTTTTATTAGGTAAATAGTAAAAAAAAGTGAAAAAAAAGTCAATTTATTTAAATTATTTTGTGTTAATGGGTTGACAGAGCATATTATATGCCCTATATTGGATACATAAGGAAGAAGAAAGGAAGTTTAAAATGACACTAACAATAGAAGATTTCAAAATCGGAGGAGAATGGGAGTTCATCAATGTTCCAACTAGACAAGTGGTTGAGCATGTGAATTCAACAACTAATGTTCCATTTCATTTAGAGGGATATAATCACAATGTTCCTAGAGGATGGAAAGTAACAACTGACCAAACTGTTTCAAGAAATTACAGCTTCGCTTCTGGAGAGGGAGAGGGTGGAGAGATTGTTTCTCCGATACTTAGAGGACAAGCAGGAATTGATGAAGTGACCACAGTTTTTAATTCTGTCAATGCCCTCATGGGATCATATGGATCTGGTAACAATATCAATAGAGAATGTGGATTTCATGTTCATCTTTCTTGGAGAGGTATGAATGTTGAACAGTGCAAAAAGATTTTTGCTGATTGGATTGTTTATGAAGAAGAGATTGATCAGTTCATTCCAAGATCAAGAAGAGCAGACAACAACAGATGGTGCAGATCAAACAAGAATTCTCCATCAATTGCAAGAGCAGTTCAAAATCTTACCACTCAAGATCTCAGAGGAATGGGAACTTGGTTTGAGAGAAATGCCTCAAGATATGTCAAGTTGAATTTTTGTTCGCTAGCTCGACAAGGAACAATAGAATTCAGACATCACTCTGGAACAACTGACCCAAAGAAGATTACTAATTGGATCAAGTTCCTTATCAATTTTGTTATTGCTTCTGTGAATGGAAGAGGTGCAAGTTTTGATGCAACTCAATTCAGAGTAACAGACAAGAAAGTTTTTTCAGATATGAGATCTGCCCTAGCTTCCCAAAATTGGACATTGAAGTCTAGACAGAGATATTGGGATTTCATTGATGATGCAGGAAATGTTGTAGCAACAAAGACCTATGATGAATGCTTGAATTTTTATGACAATAGAACTTCTAGATTTGATATCACAGGTAAGCCAACAAGAAACATTCGATTGAACACTTCTTTTTCAAACTTCCTTACCTCAATCGGATTTGTTTCAGCTTCCTCATCATCAATGGGAGTTTATGAAAATCAAGATCAAGATACTATCAATTATTTAGAAGAAAGAAAAAGGAGATTAGCATAATGTTATATATAGCCTATGGATCAAATATGAACAAGTCGCAGATGCAAGTGAGGTGTCCAAAAGCAAAACCAATTGGAGCAGGATACCTCAAAGGATGGAGATTAGTTTTCAGAGGAGTTGCCGATATCATATCAGACAAGGATGCAACTTGCCCAGTTGCCATTTGGGATCTTACTGATGAATGTGTCAAAGCTTTAGATCTTTATGAGGGTGTACCAACTCTCTATGAGAGAATTACTTTGAAGAACAGTAAAGAGAAATTCATTACCTATGTCATGCATAGAAATGATTATGCTTTACCAGTGACCCCATATTATGATGGGATAGAGCAGGGATATAGAGATTTCTTTGGGAAAGACTTTGAAAAAGCAAATCCATATCTCAAGGAAGCTTTACTGTATACCCAACACTCAAAATCAACTGATGGATATGGAGGACACTTCCCATTGAGATTTGCTAGATCTCAAATCAAATATCCCCATTCTCCATAGCTTTCTGTTTGGCAAGGAGTTGATGTTTTGTGACCCAAGATTTCGAATATTCAATATTTGAAAACAACTTGGAGAAACCAGTTATGTGTTTAAGTCTCACAATTTCATCAGCTTCCATGCCTAGATGATTACAAATCATTGCATCATCCCAACCATTCTCAAGCATCTGGAAAACCATACTGCTCATCCCCTTGATCGAGTGTGAACCTCTTGCCCTATTATGTCTCACTGTGGATGCCATTCTGTCATTTATGGATTTATCAATAACCACACATGGGACTTTTCCATCTGTTGATTCAAGAATGTCTTCATTTTTCTTTGCCACAAAATATCTGTGGAATCCATCTACAATGACATAACAATCTTTTTCTTTATCATGAATTACAACTATTGGCTGTGTGTATCCATCTTGCTTAATCGACACATAAAGGAGTCGCATTTCAGTTGATGCCACAGAGTTTGGATTGTAGTCATTTGCTTGTACTTTCTCAATAGGAATCCATTGAACATTATTTACTGGGTGTTCATTCACTGACATTATAAGCCTCATCTGGTATGTATCTTCCATATTCTCTTGGTTGCTTGAGATGTTTTTTCTTACCTCTCTTATATTCTAAGTATCTAATAACGTAAGGATTACCTCTCCATGCATCAAGCTTTGTAAAATCAACATCATTGGCAAGAACCCACTGACACTGACGTTTGTAAAGATCCTCTTTTCTCAACATATCATCGTATTCAATATCCATCTTTGAAAACAGCTTTCTGAATTTTTCTTTATGCTCATCAAGAAGAGTAAGATTCTCAATAAGGTGTTCTCTGTATTCAATCCAATCATTGAACATATAAGGCAATTCTTTGATCTGAAACATTTCACTTTTTTTAATATGTCTTGTTTGATTGATGCCTTTGAGTCTCAGAACCAACTTATCCCAAGTGTCTCCCTCCAATTCCTGCAAATAAAAAAGAGCATGAACAGCAGTTTCATGATGCAGATTTGACACTCGCATTTGTCTAAGTGGTATACCCTTTCTATAAAACTCATCATATATTTTGCAGTAGCTCCAATCATTATCATGAATTGCTTTCCAAACATCATTGATTGACCAATCATATATCGGATAAAAATTATATTGATCTTTATGTTTTTTAGATCCCCAAGTGATATGTTTGTAGGTAACACCACTCCCTAAACCAGTAAGTCTCTGAGGACTCTCTTCTGCTCTCATGCCGACAATATAACAAGCTTTCTGTTGTGGGAAATAATATCGCAATATATTTGCCCATAGCGGATGGAATCTATCTGTACCATATTTGTTTTCATGTATAGAGATTGATTCTTTCTCTCGCATCCATTCTTTCCCCTCTTCCCAACATTTTAGAAAAGGTTCGCCAGTTGATGTCGCATTCTTGAGAAGAATTGGTGCCTGTATCCAATATGGCTCAACATCTGGATCGGTCATTATTTCTCTTATGTGGTCGACCACAGATTGCCATTCAGCTTCTTGATCTAAAAACATTACTTTCATTGGAAGTCTGTTTTTCTCTTTAGCGACTATTTTACAAAGATTGAATATAACTGTGCTGTCTTTACCACCTGAAACACAGACCATTATGTTCTCAAACTCATCATACAAATATCGTATGCGATCAAGTGCGGCATCATACACTGTTTGATCGTAATAAATTCTCATGCAAATTCTTCAGTTACAAATTTCTTTTCTCTTGCATATTGTAAACACTTTTTTATGCAATCCTCAGGCTTCTGTGGCTCATGGAAGTCAACTGATACTGCAATGTTCCAAACTGCTTTTAAATTAGCTGTATAGACCTGATGAGGACTATGAGTGTCCAATATGTAGAACAATCCTCTCTTCATCTCCAGTGGCTCATTAGAAATTCCTTTTACATAGATTCCTGAATCAACTCTAAACTTTAAATGATGAGAAAATCTTGGATATTTCGGATCAATGTGAAGTGGCTGTATTCTTCTCTTCTGAAATTGCATGCCAATCCAATGAGGATCATCTTCAAGCTTTCCTTTTGTCCTACCCCATGTCATAAGATTAATTGTTGGACGAGTAAATACTTTGTAAAGCTCATCTTCCTCTGGATAAAATTCATCTGAAAAATCAAGATATTCATGGTAAACCACAGGATTCTTGACCATCCCCTCTCGCAGTGGAGCATCTTTTTTCCAATCCATTTATTTCTCCTCAAATGTGTGACTAATTCTTCTGCTTGATCTTCTTGAATCAATCATTGAAACTGTTTCTCTATGTTGTACTAAACTAGGACAATGAAGCCAATACTTTTCCTTTCTTAACTGCATCCATTTTCTCATCATAGAATCTTTTGCTGATGTTGGTCTATTTCCATCATAATTGATATCTGTCCAATAACCATTATAAAAATCAATCAACTGTGATCCATATCCCTTTGGCAAATAAAAGCATTGATTCATGGAAAACCATCCATCCCATCTACTTCCCTTTTGAACATCTGTTGGTCTTATGGAAAAAAAATTTATTATGTTGTTGGGAAAATAGCTGATGACTTTATTTGCTTTTTCTTCAAAATTCTCGGTCAAAATTATATCTTCTTCTAAAAATATTGCAGGATCATCTTGCGACATTCTTATGCCACGAAAATATGTATCCATTGCACTTCTGTTTTCATCATAACAAACTTTTACATTTGGTAGACGATCAACAAGATAATCAACAAAATTCTGTCTCTCTTTCATAGCAAGGAGAATTATTTGCATTATCCATTACCACTGATTTCAAATTTCATATCACAGTGAGGGCAGATGACTTCTTTCACATGAACATTTGTATTTGTAAGATCATTTTGTCTTTCTTGTGCTTTAAGAATGTCGGATTGAGATACCTCTGAAAAATCAATGTCAGGTATATTCGGAGTGAAATTTGAAAGCATGGAATTATCAAAACCAGTAAGATCAATGTCAAAACCTGAATCAGCAAGCTCTTTCAGTTCAGCATGCAGTAAACCCATGTCCCAAGAAGAATTTTCTGAAATGCGATTGTCAGCTATTACAAATGCTTGCTTCTGTTGATCTGTCCACCCTTTAGCGAGAAGAGTTGGTACTTTTTTAATTCCCAAGTTCTTTGCCGCTCTATACCGTGCATGTCCTGCAATGATCGTATTTTCCTCATCAACAAGAATTGGAGTTGTCCATCCAAACTCAGTAATTGATTTTTCAATTTGCATAATCTGACCAACAGAGTGAATTCGTGAATTTCTCTCATATGGTTTAAGATTTTCTATGTTTTGTTCTACAAGATTTTCTGTTGCCCAAGAATCCATAATGACTCCTTTCAGTTGAAATATTGGCTACCCTATCTTAGATAATGTCATCATCCTTTTCAATATAAATGTGTTTTGCAAGATCATAATGGAATCTACATAATCCAATATTTCCATATAATCCCTGCTCTCTAATCTTTCTTGTAATTACATTAGTGACATTTTCTTCAAAATCTCTATGAACAACTAATCCTACATCTGCCATATTGTTCCAGTGTGCAGATCCAGAAACATCATATAAACTAGGAGCAGGAATAATCCCATCAATTCTTGACATCTTGTGAGGATGAGCAACCATCCACATTGTAACTTCATGCGATCTACAGAATTGTTTACATGCAGAAATAAGATTTCTGATATGAATATCTTCTCTGACATCAGTTGAATCTGCAATCTCGTTGTAAGGATCAATAATAATTCCTTTTACCCCATTCCTTATACAAGCTGATCTCATCTTTTGCAGAATCCATTCTATTGTTGGTACTTCATCAGTGTTTTCCACAAAATAAAATTTATGATCTAAAAAATCTAATGCTGACTCAAGCTCATGCTTTGTCATTCTCTGATTAATCCCATGATCAAAAGGTTTTTGTATAACTTTCTCTGCAAGTCTTCTTATATGCATTGGAGTTGAATGTTCAGGAGAAAAAATAGCAAAATTCCAACCCTCATTTTTTGCAAGATTAACTGCAAGCTGATCTATAAAATTTGACTTTCCATGATTAGGAACTCCAGTGACAAGATTAAAAGTGCCACTCATAACTTTATAGATCTCATCTAATTTTGGAAATCCAGTTGATATTGGTTTCTTTATATTTCCATCATAGATATTGAATACATCTTTTCTAAAATCTCTGATTGTATACAATCCATCAATGGGATAAGGGATTGCACGATCAACAAGCTCTCTTATCTTTGCTTTTCCATATTTGATGAGGGTCTCATTTGCATCCTTACAATCTTGTGGGAACTCAACATACCAACACTTATCTTTACCAAATCTATGAGCAAGCTCCATCTCAAGAGACTTACCACTTGGATCATCATCAACAGCAATTATAATTTTCTCTGCTTTCTCCAGATCCTTATGTGACTTCAATGCAGAAAATCTCTTGTCATCAGGGTTATATTTTGCATCCTTTGGTGCACCATCAGGAAGAGAAACTGCATCTATGTTGCATTCTTTCATTGCCAAAACATCCATCTCTCCCTCAACAAAGATGATTGTTTTCTTGTCTTGCACATTATCGAAATTGAAAAGAGTTTTATCTGCACCTTGAACTTGTTTAAATCTTTTGTCCAAACTTCTATATTTGACATTTGCAACAGAAAAATCTCTGTAATAGGGGAAAGCAATGCAAGGAATTTTTTCTGCACCAAAAGATTGATAATCTTGATATATCTTGAAAAACTTTATTGTCTCCTCAGATATTCCTCTTTCATGAAAAAAAGCTTTAGCTTCATCTCCCAAATTCCATTTTCTTTCTATCTGCACAACTTTCCTATATTTATTCTCAAAGCTCTTTGAATTCTTTCTTCCACTGAATCCACAATGATGACAATTGAAAACTGCATTATCTTGTTCAACTGTAACAGAAAGACATGGATCTTGCTTATTTCTTCTCTGTGATGAACATTGGGGACAAACTGTTTTGTAATATCCGACACTGTAATTTCTTAGCTGTATTCCTATTTCATTTAATTCTTGTCTCATATTTTATCCTGCAATTTGATTTAGATTTATTTTTTGATTATTTGGTCTTTCTTCAACAGTTTCAAATCTTCTTTGATTTAGCCATGTTGTTGCATGGGGAATAAATTTAGATTCTGTTCCATTGATCGAAACTTTGAACATTTTTGTGAATTCGAATAATTTTTGATGGGAAATTTCTTTATCAGTAATTTTTTTCCATAGCTCAAAAGCTTTTCTTTTTGATCCATCTTTTCTAGGATATAAATCCCACCACTGATTGAATTCAACAGTATAATCTCTTTGTATAACTCTTTTAGTATTGAGTGTTGATTTTGACACCCCCACAGTGTTAATTTTGTCATCCCTACACAAAATGAATCTATTAGAGGTCTGTTTTCCATCTGAATTAAATCTAACTTGCTTTTTCAAAAGACCAAGAGAGATAAGAGAATCTATAGATCTCATCACTGTCCTTTCACTACACTCACATATTTTTGCTAGATGTTTATATGATGGATATGAAGATTCATTCTCATCTGAATAATTAGCCAACATCAATAAAACAAGTTTATTTGTACTGTTTTGACATTCCTTTTTGGATGCCCAACTCATTGCATCAAAGCTCATATTTTTTCCTTTTTTATTTTTAACGTACAAAAATCAAATTTATTTTCAAGATGATTTTTTATATTTTTTGTTTTACATTGTTTACATGATAACAAAATCTTCTTTTACAGTTATACTCATGATGACTCTTGATTATACGTCATTGGCAGAGTGTGAAGCTGTAAGCATGCATATGTATAATGAAAACAGATGTTTTGAAAGTAACTATACATTTGCTCAAGTTCCTCTAAGAAAACCAGAAAACTTTCAGAAACTTTATGATGAATATATTAAATTTCATGCCAGAAAATAATGAACAGCTTGAGTTTAATTTTCAGGATCAGGAGGATGATTATGATGGAGAAGATGAATACTGGCTCCTTTATCTTTGGATGCAGTTGCCAGAGTAAAATATAATAAAGAACTTCTAAACCAATGAAGTCTTGAAACAGATCTTCTTAGCTTTTGTGTTTCCAATTCATCAAAAATAAATCCATGAGATGAAAATAAGTTAATGACATAATCATTATTTTGCTCATTGAAATGACCAGTTCCCCCTTGTCCCATTATTGCCCAACTGATGATCAAGTGTTTTTTGCAATGCTTTAGTAAATTAGAAATATATATAATCTCATATTTTTTTGGAATGTGTTCCGCAACTTCAAGAGACAAAACCAAATCAAACTTTTTTTCTAAATCAAAAAAAACTGATAGATCTTGTTGCTTACCAAATCCATCTGATATTCTTGCAACATTAGGATTTCCATCATAAGCATCACAGTATTCTAAATCTTTGTTGTTGAATATATGTCTTATATAAGATGCATCTCCACACCCAAAATCTACAACTGAATCAATATCTTTTGTATTACAAAAATTTACGAGTTCTTTTTTAAGTCCAACATCTGTTTTATGGAAAGGATTTTCTGTCTGCCAATATCCTCTGTCCTTGTTTACTTTCTTTGACAACTTCTTCTCTTATCTTTCTCAATAACCAATCTCTGTGCAATCTTCTGTTGCAGAATGTTTTATGCCATCTGTCAGAATTATTTTGTACTATATCACTTTTTTTTTCGATCAATTTTTTTTCTTCTCAAATAAGCAAGTATTATTTTTTTGCAATCAGTATAAATCTTTTTTGGCATTAACCAAATGGGGACATCAAGAATACTTATTCTTGTTTCTCCTGCTTCTTAAATGCATTGGATGCAATGAAAGCTCCAATAATGCCCATGTTCGATATGACCCATGTGGATGCGATACTTGAGAGCATATCTAATCTATCAAGAGGAACTATTGGCAACATTAAAACAACTATAAATGCTGTAACTGATAAAGCAGAAAACCAAACCATGTATCTCTGTTGATCCTCCTTCTTATCTTGATTCTCAAGACGTATCATTCTTTCTCGCATTTGCAACTCTTGGTCACTGACAATGCCATCTCCATTGCTATCAGCTTTTTCCCAAACTGACCCCTTTTCCAATTTCTTTTGACTCATTTATCTCTCCTTTATTTCTTAAAACTCTCATTTATTGAATCAACTACACTGTCTATATTTGGTTCTTGCCCATTCGGCTCGTATTTGCACTGAAACTCTATCGGACACTGACCTTCAACTACCAATGTGTATGTATCATTTGCGCCCTTATACAAACAAACTTCCTGTCCATTTTTTGCTTTTCTCCTCTTATATCTTCTGCATGTTATGTATTTTGGTTCTTCCCTTACTCCTCTGCGTATCTCTTGTTCCCATGTCCAATCACTGAATTTTTTAAGAAAGCAGGAAAAACACTGAATAATATTTTCTGATTGTGCGAGGAATATTTTATTTCCATCAACGCATAACCACTCAAATGTTTCCTGTCCTCCATCTTTGCGAACACATCTATCCCCACCATCCTCTGTCAAACCCCATGAGTGAGTAGGTAAACCCAATGAGAACAACAGAACCAACAGCAACAACAACAGATACTGCAACCCATGTGATAACTTTTTCTCTAAATTGTTGCTTATCATAAATCTCCTTTTGTCTTCTCTTTCTAATTTGTCCTTCCATTTGCAGTAATTCATCCCATGCTTTTGACCCATGAGTAAACATAAGATACTGCTTCAATTCATATCGTTGCTCTTCAAGCTTTTTTTTTGCGGTAAATGCCTCGATTGCTTCTTGCTCAATACTGCTCCCTCCAAAAACTTTTCTGATCAATGAGGGATTCTTTGCTGACTTATGAGCATTATCAACATCACTTACAGCACCCATCCATCTTGACAAGTCCTGTGACATAGATTCCAAGTCTCTCCCTGCTTGAAATGCTCTCTTAATGCCATTAAAAGCTGTACTAGCAGTTGCAACAGCAGTTGATATAGTTATGGGGTCAAACAATGAATTACTCAAGCTCTGATGAGCTTTTTATTAGCTAGATAGCTATACCTCTGTAATATACACTGGCTGTTCTTGATTTTCTAGTATTTTCTTCTTGAGTCGGTATACTGGTGTCTTTGTCGCTTTTGACTTTACATCCTCAACAATCCACATTTGTTTTGAGATATCAAAATATCTGAAGTCTGCTCTGTAAGTCGCAATCTTTTTCTGATTGATTACAATATCGAATACAGGCTGTCTCTCCATATTGCTTATCAGAGAATGCTCCTGCATCAATTTTAACTCAATATATCTTGTTGCTTCTTTCTTAGAATCAAACTTTATTCCATCAACAACTGTCTTGATATTTCTATATTTATTCATTTTTCTTGTTATCTTGTTGACAAGCATTTTAATTGTTGTTAATGTACGAACAGAAAAGGAAAAGATATGTCACCATTTAAGAAACATAAGATAGATTACTTATCTCCGTCAACTCTAAATAGTTTTGTCGAATGTCCACACATAGTCATGCTGAAATGGATGGGGATTACTGATGGAGAAGCAGGACCATCTGCATGGAGAGGAATCGCAGTAGAAGACTCTCTCACAAAGCTTGCTTTTAAACAAGAAGATGATTTGAAAACATTGGTTAGAAGTGCTGAAAAGAAATTTAATGAACTAAGAGACAAAGCAATAGAAGAACACAACAGAGATAAAGTTCAAAAGGAAAGAAAAGATATTGAGGGATTCATAAAGTCTGGTTATGAACTCTATAAAAATCTTGGAACTCCAGTGGCTAGCCAAAAGAAAATAGAGCTACCACTTGAAGAATATGACATACCCATCATAGGATATTTTGATCTTCTATATGATGATTGTGTGAGAGATATCAAAACTGGTTATGCTCGATCAGCTTTACCAAATGGTCATGCAAGACAATTAAGTCTTTATGGATCTGCTTTGAGGAAAACACCATATGTTGATTATGTCAGTAAATCAAAAGTAACTTCATTTGAAGTAAAGAATTTAGAATTCTATGTGCATGAATGTTTTCAGATTATAAACAGTATGGCTAGAATTTTATCTATTTCTGATGACATAGTAGAATGTTGTCAGTTTTTGCCATATCCAAACAAAGATCATTGGATGTTTGGTACAACAACTAAAGATGCCATGAAAGATATATGGCAATAAAGAAAGAGGAAAAATGATACAACTTTTAAAAGCAATTGAAGAGTCAAGAAAGAATTTCAAAGAACTTAAAAAAGATGGGAAAAATCCCATGTTCAAGAATGCTTTCTCAACAATTACCAATATATTTGATTCATGTAAGTCTGCATTAGAAGAGAATGGAATAAATGTTTCTTTTCATACATATGTGAATGAAAGTTTGCAAAGAGATATTCTTGTTCTCACTTTGACCCACTTACCAAGTGGAGAATCGAAATCAAGCGAACTCATCCTGCTAGATGACACAAAAAAAGGTGCCCAAGCAGTAGGAAGTGCGATCACATATCATAGAAGATATATGTTGCAAGCTATGCTGAATTTGGAAGCTGATGGAGAAACAGATGATGATGGAACACAAGCATCACATACAACAACCACTCCAAGAAATATCCAAGCAAAAAAATCATCTGAATTAAAAGCAGGAGATCTTGTAAAAGACTATTCATACAGTGGTGCACCATTTAGAGTGTGGAAAAATAAACAAGACATGGAAATTTTTTCAGAGTTAAGACCATACTCTTTGAGACTTCAAAAGCTTTTCAAAGATGCTAAAGCAGAATCAGATGAAGCACTGAAGACCTTAAAAGAATGCAATGAGAAAGAAGTTGATCGCATATCAAAAGATATAAAAGATTATCAAGATAAAGATCAAGAATGGAAAGATAAAGCCACTGATCTTCTCTCTAATATTATTAATATGTAAGGAACATCAATGCATATAATATATATTACCAAGCTTTGGAAAGGACAATTTCTTTCAGTAAGAGACAACCATCTTCTCAAGGGAAGTTATAGTGGAGGTCTTATTGTAAGACATAACAACAAAGAAATGATCATCTCTGCTGAAGATTGCAAAGAGAAATATTTCAAGAAAAAAGAGATTGGATTAAAGATGCAATCAAAATATGGAAAAGCAAAACCATATTACTTAATAGATTTTCGTTGGCATCCAACGGAAGAAGAACATAGGCAGGGGGTTCTTTTATGACTTCCTTTTCTTTCTGCCCTCTGTCTATGCTCAGTTGTGAGCAATAAATTATTTAGGAGATAACATGGAAAATAATGATAAAAAGTATGATAACAACAATAATGGAATATTGTTTAATCAAAATAATGGATCGCTTGAGGGGAATATAACTCTCAATGATGTAAAATATAAACTACGAACAATACCAATTGATGATGAGAGTGCTGACCTTGTTATCCATCTTGGTAAAGTTTTTATGAACAGCGATACAAAAGTTGGAGACAAACGACCAAAACTAAGAGGATCTGTGTATCTTGATGACAAAAAGAAAGATTTTGCAGGATGGTCAAAGCTTTCAAAAAAAGGGACAGAGTTTATATCTTGTCAAATCAAAGAGCCATACAAGAAAGAAGAAACAGATGAATATGGTAATCCAAAAGATCTTGATGATGACATTGGAAATATATTCTAATGAGCAACAGATTTTCTTCAAAGAAGCATCTTGAATTTGTTTCTGGCAAACCTTGTTGTGTTTGTCAAACCACAGAATCTATACAAGTCCATCATCTACTAAAGCCTTGGGATGGACAAAGAGGAACTGGCTTGAAATCAAATGATAGAAATGTTGTACCTCTTTGCTTCACACATCATAGTGAATTGCACAGTAAAGGTAATGAGTTGACTTTCTTTGAGTCGCATGGATTCGCACCCTTTCATGGGAAAGGAGTTGCTAGAGTATTGTGGTATCAATCTCCTGCATTTCCTCATGACGATATAGAAGCAGAAGAACAATTGTTGGGATGGGCAGACCAAGTATTAAAGGAAGATGAATGACACAAATATTGAAACGAGTAGTGAAAGGAACGTATGCCGATTTCAGAGTTGTAAAGACTCGCAAAGTTTTACAAATGGTAATTGAGATTCCTATTGAGCAAGCAGATGATTTTACAAAAAAGTTTGGTATGCCTAATCCATCAATAGAAAAATGGGTTGCTGTCGCATACCTGAATGACGAGGAAAAGAATGTGCCAGATGAATATACAAAGATCGTTCAAATGGCAGGGATTCTCTGCAAGACACCTAAATTTGGAGAGTTTATCAATCACAGATTCAAGTCTGAAATAAACATAAATGATGGAGAAGCTATTGCGAGTGCATTGAGAAGTGTTTGTGGTATTGCCAGTAGAAGCGACTTATCCACAAATGAGATCGCAAGAAAATCATTTTTGGATTTACATACTGAATATAGAAAGTGGCTTGAAGAAATACAAAAATAGGCTATAAATATACTGACACTTTTTTAAAGTTTCATATTTTTCCAAACTTACCCCCATATTACATGGGGGTTCTTTTGTTAGTTTAGAATTGAATGCCCTCTGTTTGATAAGCATTTTCTCATCAAAGTATCTCCATCAACTAATCTTACTATAGAGTTGACGTTCTCCTTAATTAGAGATTCGCATTCTATTTTATCTCTAATTAATTCTTTTGGATGTTTACTGGCTCTTGGATCTATAATATAATCAGAGCAAGAGCATAATGATAAACTGACTAACATCATTAATTTTTTCATATATTTCCTCCACTACCCCCAAGTAAATTGGGGGTTTCTTTTTCATTGAACCACTCTGGAATGTCTCGCTTCTTCCATTTCGCAAATCTTCTTTTGTATACCCTGTAATAATTTCTGTAAGCTTCAATGCTATCTTGCCCCTTTACATCTTCAGGCATACATTGTGGCATAGGAGTCATATCAGAAATAGGTATGTTTTGGGGATAATAACACAAAGTCCATTTGATTAAATTTTGTGTAGAATGTGTCTTGCCATATCTGTATTGATATTCATTGCATAGTCCACAAGCGAGCTGAAAAAGATACTGATAGTTTCCAGATGTTTCCCTCGTCCACTTGGTAGATGGATGATTTACAAAAGCTTTCTTGAAAAGATCATGATTATATCCAACTCGTCCTTTGAATACATCTACCTCATTTAAAATATGATGAGCAGTTGATAACATTTGAGCGGACTCTAATATCATTTTACACACATGCTTGTCACAGTGATATTTTGCACATTGATGAGGGTCTTTATCTAAATAAAATATATTCATTGATATGGTGTCCACTTTTCTGACTCAGAGATATATCGTAAAGTTGCATTGATCCAAGTCTTTGCTTCTCTGATCGTATTGACATATTCGATATTGCCCAATGTATGCTCGTCACTTTTTACTGCATACTGATTGAGTTCATCATCCCACTCAAAGGTAAACCCTTTGTATCTATGAATGTTGCTCATGAGAAAACTCCTTTTGATTTAAGCCAAGGTGTCAATCTTTTGCAAAGATCAATCTTGAGATTTAGCTTCTCATTTTTTGGTATTGGATAATTGTTTACAACGTAATCTCTAAAAAACACATAGTCAGAATGATTCGGCTCACTGTAGTGCTTTTTGAATTTTTCGATATCGCTTAACAGCTTTTCTTTAAGTTTCATTTTGTTTTCCTTTTCTTACTATGTCACTATATTAACATAGTGTTAATAGAATGTCAATAGGTAAAAAACAACAAAACACCAAAAAAAAAATAAAAAAGACCCTTGACTACCCTTTGAATGTGTGTTAATCTGTTAACATAATCAGAAAGAAAGGAAGAAAATATGATTATAAAAAACTTTGACAGGGAGAACTTTAGAAATGCAGATGGCATTAACCCATTTGTTTCTAACTTCGATCCCAAAAAATTGAAAAAGTCTTTTTTGAGAGATATCGAAAATTACAAAAAGAAAAAGAACTCTGACGAAAAAGCTTTTCGACAATGGTTTTCAAGGATGTTGACTAAACACAACATACCTTTCTTTGATAGAGTAGATCTTCAAAGATGGCTTGAAACACAAATTGAAATAGAAATCAAAAAAGGTTTCTAAAACTAGGGGGGGAGCGATCCCCCCTCTTTA
>CEON01021406.1_pt1 | contig 20303 bp, 31 predicted proteins | sample 530291 | NCBI WGS metagenome assembly CEON01 (sample SAMEA2619888, study PRJEB7988) | marine metagenome | biome: marine biome (ENVO:00000447); feature: surface water layer (ENVO:00002042); material: "saline water (ENVO:00002010), including plankton (ENVO:xxxxxxxx)" | depth 5 m
CGATTTCACTTGACATATTCTCTGAGTTGCCGTATACTATTTATACAGTGATTGAGAGATAACCCAAACGAAAGGTGATTATGGAAAACGAAATCAACATTATTGACTTCAACGATGAGGTCGCAATCTCTGAGGCAATTGACGCGATCATGGAGATCGAAGAGGCTGAAGACGAACTGTTTGATCACTTTGCTAACTTTGAGGTGTAATATGGCTGAAGAAAGATTCTTTGTAGGTGACGAAGTCAAGTTGGTCGGAATCAACCGACATGGTAAGAACAGGGTCCGTGAGAACGGAGAGTGGTGGGAAGTTGTCACTGTAGATGGTGGTGACTCGTCCATTCTGTCCACCAAGATTTGTGTGGAACCTATGTCTGGAACTGGTAACTGGAGATGGATTGACATCCCAGAAGATCGCGACATGAGAATTGTCGAACACGTAATGTAACCCAAAACACTATAATAGATTTATGAATAACTATGCATATGGGGGCGACCTCAACCACGATGTTGTCCTGAATGAAGATTTTGATGCTGCTCACGGCATTGTCCTTGAAAAGATGGAATACGTCCAAGGAGACACAGAAGATATTGCCGAGATGTTGATTCACAACATGAATGAACATAACGGAGTCGGGATCACTGCATCCCAGTTGGGTTACAATATGTCAGCCTTCGCATTCAAAGAATACGATGGAACTAAGTTCACTGATAAAGTAGCCTTCAACCCAGAGATACTGTCCTACAGTCCAGACCAAATTCTGGCTGAGGAAGGTTGTCTCTCCTACCCAGGCTTGATTGTCAAAGTCAAACGTCCTGCTACTGTCCGTGTAAGTTACATGGATTCCCACGGCGAGACTGTAGACACTGTCCTTGGTGAGTTCACCGCTCGTGTATTTTGTCACGAGTATGACCACACACAGGGTATCGACTTTCGAGACCGAGCGTCCCGCCTTCATCTTCAACTGGCCCGTAAGAAACGTAAGGTAAACTTGCGTCGTATGAAACGATTCTATCAATCCCAACAACGTCAAGCCGAGACTGCATAATGACTACTAAAACATTGAAGAAAGTAACTATGAGGAAGACCGCGAAACAAATCACGGAAGATATGGCCTATGGTCCTGAACCTACGAAGAGTAAGAAGTTCAGTATGGCCGACGCCCTGAACTGGTATGCTCGTGCGAAGTCCTGTGAGGACGCGATGAAGTATCTGGTTGAGTGGGCGATGGAGAACGAATACAAGGACTGGCAGATCAAGAAACTGAAGAAGTGTCCTAAGTATTTCATCCCAAATGCGTATGGGTGGATTGCCCGTATGGACATGAATGGTATACCGATGAAACACAAGGAACTGTCACGAATGCAGGCTTGGATCAAGCGTGGTATCGATCAGTCCGACTACATCGCTGACCTGAAAGAACAGGAAGAGAAGACCAAGGAACCTTCTACCAAGAAGTCATTTGCCACACTCATCAAAGAAGGTATTGACGAGAAGGCATCCAACATCATGTCAGAGATTGACGGATGGGTAGACGATTTCATTGACGATGGATTCAAAGGTGAGTATGACCTGTTCACATTCCTAGAACAGTCCAACGCAAAACCCAAACACGTAGAGATCGTGACTGATCGTCTGGGTATCTACATGGCTGAGTTCTATCTGGTTCAAGAGGGACTGGACAAGGACTTTTGTGAAGCGTACGCCCATCTGTCAAAGAAACAGATCATCGCTCTCCTGAACTTCCACGAGAATCTGAAGACTCAGGCGGAACAGTATGTCAAGATTCATAAGTCCAAGAAGGGTCCAAGGAAGGGAACTAAATATAAGAACATTGGCAAGCTCGTAGAGAAGCTTGAAGTGATTGATATTGACGATGCAAAGAGTATAGACAAGGTCAAGATTATCGGTGCAAAAGAAGTCTGGGCCGTTACTCCAAAAGGTGACATTAAACGATTCCTTTCTGAGTCCGTTTCTGGACTCTCTATCTCAGGTTCCACACTTAAAAATGTTACCAGTCAAGAATGGTACAAAGCCCCTCTACGTTCTAACAGTGACAAAGAGACATTTCGTAAGTTACTCCTGAAGGGTGTGACAAAGACTGGATTGAAGTCAGTTCTCAAGAAGTTCAAGACAGTTGACAGTACGAATTGCCGAATCCACAAACATTTAATCTGGTACGCTAAATGAACAAAGAGTCAGACGCATACGAAGTACGAGTGCAACTGATGGAGATGCTATCCAAGATGGATTCCCACTTTGATCTCAAAGACCTCAAAGTGGTCAACATCAAAGTCGAGATGGATTTCGATACATCTGAGCGGTTTGAGTTTATCTATGATACGACCACTGGTATGAGAGCGCCAGAGGTCATGATTCGTAAACTAGAAAATTCTGAGATATACGACTATCAGTATACACAGGATGGACTAGGTGAACCAGTTACAAGAATTGTACAATGACAGAATACTATGTTACAGAGATTGCATATCCACGAGTAAAGAAAACCTACAACTACGACATCAGTTCAGAGTGGTTGGAAGAGAACAACTTCACTTGGGATGAATTTACAGAAGCAATAGATGACCCTGACCATGATCGTCATATTGATGCTACTGATCAACTGTCTTACCTAGATAGAGACTCAGAGCAAGAAGACATTGACGAAAATGGAGATGGTGACATCTACGAGATTAATTATGAATATGGCGAATACGATGAGTAAAGACATACAAAGAGTCTATACAGACAACTGGGGTGACGAGTTCACAATACCCCAGCATTCCCATGAGTCCCATCCTGCGTACAACTCGCTAGGTGGAAGTGAACTTTACACTATAAATTTGTATAAAAACGTACCCAAGGAATTACGTGATAGATTTAATATTATCGTCAGTAGATGGGTTGATGAGGTCATTGAAGACTCGCGTCCAACAATTTATATTCTGCAGGACTTGTATAGTGATCCCATGTATGAACATCTCAGGACAAATGACTGGGAGTCAGACAGGATTGAAAAAGTTATATTCGTATCTCACTGGCAGCGAGAAATGTTCCAGAGGTACAACTATAATATTCCTGCTAACAGAATCCTCACCATCCACAACGCAGTAGAATACGTTGACTGTGACGAAGACAAATGGACGTTGAACGAAGACGCCGATGGTAACTTCAACATAGCCTACACTTCCACACCACAACGTGGACTTGGTATTCTATTTGAGGCTTGTCGTGCATTGAGACAGAAGAGGTCAGACTTTACACTGAACATTTTCTCAGGATTTGACATCTATGGTTTTGATGATAACAACAAACCATTCGAACCACTGTTCAAGGCTATCGGTGAGTGTGACTGGGTCACTAACCACGGAGTCCAACCAAACGAAAAAGTCCGTGAGTTCCTGAAGACAAACCACATCTTTGCCTATCCTTCTATCTGGGAAGAGACATCCTGTATGGCGGTGATGGAGGCGATGTATGGTGGAAACATGATCATCGCATCAGCTCATGGTGCATTACCAGAGACCATTGCAAATTGTGGTATCTGTTACGATCAGCCTGGTTCACCAGAAGAACACGTTATGAGACTCGCAGGTCTACTTGACCATTCAATGAACACCTACTATTCGCCTGGGGCTGTCGATACGATGAAGTTTGGACGGGCTTATGCAGATAGGTTCTACGCGTGGAAGAATCGTGGACCACAATGGGAAGCTCTATTGAGAGCTTATTCGGCTCAGTTGGATCAGAACGCAGAGAAAGAACTCGCGGAAGAGGTCGCTGAAGAAACATTAACAGAGGTGGAAGAAGCAGCTTGATTTTAGTTGACGCAACACAAATCTCTGTCGCATCCCTTATGGTGGCCCAACGACAAGGGTCACTAGAGGATGAGGCATTTGTAAGACACGTGATACTGAACTCGTATCGGAACATTCTGAAACAGTTCAAAGAAGAATATGGTCCTACCATGATTCTCTGTTATGACGGAAGTAATAACTGGAGAAAGAAGTATTTCCCTAACTACAAAGCCCATCGTAAAACCAAACGAGAGTCAGACGATCTCGACTGGAATCTCCTATTCAAATGGATGCACCAGATCAAAGACGAGATAGCCAAGACTTTTCCGTATCGTGTCATGCATCTAGATGGATGTGAGGCTGACGATATCATTGCAGTCGTGAGTCGCAATGCGAACGAGAAGGTTATCATCGTTTCATCAGATGGAGATTTTGCTCAACTACATAATGATACTGTCAAACAGTACAACCCAATGTTGAAGAAGTACGTTGAACAGAACGAAAAGAACGACCTAACCAGAAAGATATTCTATGGTGATACTGGTGACGGAGTCCCGAACATAATGACAGACGATAATGTATTTGTCGAAGGACGGAGACAGACACCACTATCCAAGAAAAAGTTTGAAGAGTGGAAAATGTTTGAACCTCAAAAGGTTCTCAGTGAAACTCTCTACAGGAACTATCTTCGCAATGAGATGATGATAGACCTGACTAAACAACCCAAAGAGGTTGATGCTCAAATAAAAGAACTGTACTATGGTGAAGCGGTACAGGGCGATAACTCTAAAATTTTAAACTATTTGATTGAAAAACGTCTACCCACATTGCAAGAAAATGTTCAAGACTTCTTTGTGGAGGCGTAAAGGATACTATGGATTTACCAATTAAAACTGATGATGTAAGGTTCTCCTTACCAGAAGTTCTGGACATGGTGAGTACGGAGAAGTTTCACGATGAAAAGATCAAGATACTTCAACTCAACGAGAATCTAGGACTTTCTATTTTTCTCAAAGCACTATTGCACCCAAACATCACATTCAAGCTCCCACGCGGTGCTATCCCTACTGTCAAGTCGGTAGAAGAGGTAGAGGGTGTACCTGCAAAGGGTCTGTATCAATTAAGTGAACTTCACAAGTTCATCTCTGGAACACCATCCTGTGAAAACCTGAATGACATCCAGAGGGAGAGACAGTTCATGGCTCTGTGTGATACGTTGACTGAGACAGAACAGGACGCACTGACTGCACTCAAAGATAAGGATCGGTCAAAGTGGCCTGGTATCTATGACCAGTGTGTCGTTGAAGCTTACCCTGAGATGTTCTCAGATGAAGAGAAAAAACTACTGGACCCAAACATTCCAAAACCAAAGACTGGTCCAAAAATGAAACCAAAAATTCCACGTACTAAATAGGAGACAATGTGGCACAAATTGAATTGACAGTGAACGCAATCAACGCGAAACTGAATGCTAGATCAGAACAGGCGAGACTTCGCCTGTCTCAAGCAATGGAGACTGGTGATGTCGATGACGCAGTCGACAACCTAGAAATTCTGGGACAATCACTTCAGTCTGCACAACTACTACAAAGTATGATAGAAAGACCAAATGACGGATCGCCAGCGTCGGAAGACGGAACAGGAAATTAAAGGTATCATTAGCGAGTTGAAAGGACTCCGAAGAGCCATGAAATCAAGTCGCTCGGTAAACAAGGAACTGAGTAACATTGACTTTCAACATTCTGTTATACGCGACCTAGACAGGTCTGGTAAACTGCCGCGAATAAACTATCCAATTGGTGATGTAAATGTCTGTGACCTTGCAAAGGATGAAAACTCCGCATGAAAGATTATCTGAAATAGTCGGTAATCTTGAAGTGAGGGGGGCTTATGCCCAAATAGGGTTAGGGACAGGTGAGTCTGCACGCACCATCCTACAATCTACCCCCTTAGATAAAAAGCTCGTCATCGTTGACCCATACGGAAGTATGGGGTATCGCATGATGGATGACGATAAGTTAGGATATCCCTCGATCAAAGTTTCGAGGGATAATAACGTCCAAATCGAGATACTTGCTGGTTTGTATAAACTGGCGTTGGAAAGTGAAAAACACTTTCTATTCTATCCGATGGAAGACATAGAATTCTATCAACGCTTTCAGACAGGTATATTTTACTATGATGAAGGTGAACAAATAAGAACGAATGAGTATGGATTTGTATACTTTAATGCAGAGAACTGTATTGGAGACTTGATAGAGGGAATTCGTTTTATGAACGAGAGAACTCCGAAAGACGGAGTCTGGATCTTCAACAACATCAACGACTACAATACCCGACAGCAAGAACTGTTGGATGAGTTGATGGAAGAAGCGAATATGGACGCTCAATGGGAAAGTGACTTCCTAGTAGCGACAAAGACAATAGAACCCTCAGACTGTTTGAAGCCAAAACAGGAAGCTTATGCTGAAGACAACGAAACACTTACTGCTGACGTTAGCACTGATCCTAGTATTACCTATCATTAGTGGGAACGCGACTAATACGGAAGAATTATTCCAACCTGTAAAAATGAAGACTGCTCAGATTCTCGATGACGAAGTCGATTGCCTGGCACGAAACATTTATTTTGAGGCTCGGTCACTCTCCACTGGTGGAAAGATGGCCGTAGCACAAGTTACACTAAACAGAGTAAAGAGTGATAGATTTCCTGCATCCATTTGTGATGTGGTTTACGAGGGAAGACATTACTACAATGCAAAACTAAGGGACTTTGTTCCGATAAGGAACAGGTGCCAGTTCTCGTGGTACTGTGACGGAAAATCCGATGCAATACGTAACGAGGAGAAATTTAACAAGATAGTCGAATTCAGTAAATACTTTGTAAACGACTACTATCACAAGGATCATGTCGACATTACAGACGGAGCCTTGTTCTACCACGCATCGTGGATGGAGAAGTATCCAAAGTGGTCTAAGACTAAACGAAAGTTAGCTCAGTTCGACTCACACATTTTTTACAGATAATGCCAAATTACGATTACGTATGTGAAAACTGCGGACTTGAGTGGGAAGATTTTACCACCATCGCAGAGAGACACAACCCACCAAACCCCCCTGACTGTGAGACTTTTATCAATGGTCAGGGACACTGTAAACCGCAGTTGAAACTAAACACACCAGCTTTCGCTGCGGGATATGGTTTGACCAAACGTCGCCCCGATGAAAACTTCAAAGACATATTGAGAGAACAGAAAAGATTCTACGATAAGGCCGATGCTGCAAAGGAGGCGAGGGGTATTCCTCATAAGAAGAATACTCTTGGAAATATGTTATGAATAAGTGAGAAACATTCATACATAGGAGATAGATGCAAAACTTGAAAGAAGTAATTGACGCGTCCTTGGGATGGTCTAGGTTACTGAAAGATGCATACACAAAAGATGACCAACAGCTAGGGCACCAAGAGTTTACCCCTTTCTGGAGGTTACAGAAGAAGTTCAATCTTGCTGTAGACGATTTCTCAGCGATTGAAAGTGACTTGAACAACATGGACTGGCCGACATGGGTTGAGTTACTTAGATACGTTGAAAGTGACTACTCAGATGTTATCGACCAGAGAGATGCGACTGAAGTTTTGGTAGGTTGTATTCAGTTGTTTGTAGGACAGATGAGACTTTCAGGTCTCGCTGATGTTGACTTAGATGAGTGGTCTCCACCAGAACCACCACCGCCTCCACCACCACCTGCAGATGCATGGGCCGAAGGAAGTATTGCATCCCTTGGAACACCCATTGACGCAGACAACCCTGTTCCAGCACATTACCATTGGCACTGGCCTACAAAACCATCGATGAGTATTGCGATGCACGATGGACAACTGGCTTGTGCATGGGTATCTGGTGAAGAAAGTACAATAAACTATCCTACACAATTGGGTGGGAGTATTTTCGTTTCACTTTTAGAGTCGGATGGTCAGGGTGGATACACAGCCAAGTCAGAACACAAACAGATACCTTCACTGGGTCACTTGATGGGAATGTGTTCAGATGAAAGAAACCATCTGTACATCGCGACCTGTATTGACGAGAACCAAAAACAGTATGAAGGAATACGAAAGGTTCCACACAAAGACGGAATCATAAACATCGTAAAACTCGATACAGGTGGAAACATCATACAAGAGTCGACTGTAAACTTGGAAGGCAAATATGGTTCGTCCGTTTGTAGTCCCATGACATTCGGTCAGGCTTCACTTGAGTATGGTGGTGGACTTCTGTGTCTACACTTTTCCAAGAACACAAACATCGCTTGGGATGGTAAACGACACCAACATGCAATTGCTGTTCAGATAGACGCCGAAACACTTGAGATATCTGGAAGAGTCCATACAGGATTGTCACACTCCTTTAACCAAATGGTAGTCTGGGATGGTGAGCGTTTTATAAACGCAGAAACATCCGATGGAGCAAGAGGAGTACAGATAGGTGTAGTAGGAAAAAGGTTTGGAGTGACTGGACCATCCTACGAAAAAGATGGACACACCTATTCCCAGTATTCAAGTAGGTCACATTCCTGTGTCTGGGCCGCCAAAGGTGGAAAGAAAGCACCATACAGAGCAAGTAACACTCTGTATCAAGTCACCCACTGTCATACAGGTGGTATCGCCGTAGGTGATGAGGGATACCTTGTCGCTTTCGCTGCTGAGAATGGTGACGGAAACAAGACAGACCAACTACAGGGTGAGTACGTCAATCATATATTTGGTTCGTACAACATCGCACTGGCACACGTGAAGAAAGACTTCATGAATGGTGACCACTATGACTTTGAGTCTCAGTACATTTCACGTGCTAAAACTACAGACAGAAATCCTAACGCAAAATCGTATACTCAGTTTGTTGAACATCAGTGGCACGCACACAAAGACCGCCTTGAAACAAACGAGGGTATCGTTTTTCTCACGACTCATACAGGTGGTGAAAACCATGCAGGTCAACCACGTATCTGTAGAGTCAGTGATGGTTACATCGTAATTTGGCAAGAGTATTCTATGAAGGAGTGTCTTGGTGCCAAGGCGATGAAGGTTGATGAATTTGGAAACGAAATTTTACCAGTTCGTCCGATTGATGCCACTTGGCATAAGGGTAACTATCCAGTGGTTCATGAAGACAAAATGGTTTGGATGCATGGAGAAGACTTCCCTGCAGGTATTATCTGTTACACACTAGACAAGGAGTTAAACCTTATAAAAACGACTATATCATGATTTCGTGAGCTGAACCCATTTGACATGATTGAAATAGTATGTTATTATGTAACACTAATGAAAGTCACGATATGGCAAAACGAAATCGAAAGTCTCAGGTTATACACCATGACTTCAGGTATGGACAATTTTGGTTAAAGAATCTCAAACCCAAGACTTACAAGCAAGGACAAGTCATCCAGTCATGGACAGACGGAAAGAATCTTGTCCTCTCTGGGTTTGCAGGAACAGGTAAATCGTATCTAGCCCTCCATCTAGGATTAAGTGCGGTAAGGGCCAATGAGCAGGAACAAGTGGTCATCGTTAGATCAATAGTTCCTACTCGTGAAATTGGACACCTCCCAGGCTCGGAACAAGAGAAAATAGGGATATACGAACAACCTTATTGGTCATTGTGTCACCAATTGACTGGTGAAGTGAATGCATATAATGAGCTGAAGTCTGCTGGACAAATCGATTTTATATCAACTTCATTCATTCGTGGTTTGACGCTAGACAATAAAGTTTTATTTATTGACGAGTTTCAAAACTTAAACGGACACGAGTTGGATTCCATACTTACACGTGTAGGAAGAAACACTCGTTTGATTTTGAGCGGCGATGTATTCCAATCCGATTTTCGGAACGATAGAGAGAAAGCATCTAGTGTCGCCGTTATGTCAATTCTTAACAAATGTGAATCTTTTAATATGATAGAGTTTGACCAGTACGAAGACATTGTACGATCAGATTTTGTACGTGAATACATTATTGCAAGAAGAGAATTGGCAGCATAACCTTTCGGGGGCTCAAACCCTGAGCCCCCCTATTCCCCTAAATACTATGAATAATTTTACGCATATAGGCCATGATTTACCCGATCTCACAACTAGGACCATCGATAGTAAGAGACATTACATTATCGATTGCGAAGGACCAGATCCAATCGCGTATCCCAGTATTACGAGTATCCTCGGTTGGTACTCCGCCAAAGGAATCCAACAATGGAGAAAACGTGTCGGCGAAAAAGAAGCGAACCGCGTCAGTACGCAGGCAAGTAGAAGAGGGACCAGTGTACACCAAATCATTGAAGACTACGTCAACAACAAAGAAGACTATAGTCGTGATTTGATGCCGATCCATCTTGAGGACTTCAATAAAATCAAGACTGAGATCGATGAACATCTAGACAACATACGAGGGTTGGAGGTTGCCCTTTACTCACATAAGCTTAGGTGTGCAGGACGTTCTGACTGTATAGCCGAGTGGAAAGGTCAACCTTCTATCCTTGACTGGAAGACATCACGAAGAGTCAAGAAACGTGATGAAATCTGGAGTTACTTTGTGCAGAGTACATTCTACGCCACGGCGTGGGAAGAACTAACTGGTGAGAAACTGGAGAACATCGTCATTGTGATGTCACCAACTGACCATGACGTTTTGGTCTTTGAAGAAAAGGTTGAGGATTGGTATGACCTAACCGAACAGAAGATAGACCAATGGTACAGAGAAACAAAAGGGATGACTTTGAACTAGAAACAGTTCTAGAATACAAACACGATGACGGCACACGAGGGTGGCTAGTCGAAGTAAGGAGCAAAGATGAAAAACGACAACAAGAGAAAGGATAGTCGGGAGCATCAAAAAGGTGCTCCCGATTGCCTAGCATGACACCAGAAGAGATTGAACACGCGAAAAGGTTATGGGAACTAAGAGGTGGAATGTGAGCGAAGACAAAGAAACACTACACGGAAATCCTCATGGATACGGACAAGGTATCAAGGGGAAGGATGAGAAACAGCAAAAGAAGGCATTTGATAAAAATAGGAAGAAGGCGGAGAAGGGAGATCCGTCAGCTTATGAACCTACCGCCATTGACAAAAAAGTGATGGCGAAGAGAGAGAAAGGTGAGATGCCAAAGGCAAAGAAATCCCAGTATACAGAGGCGGATGGACCTTGTTGGCCTGGGTATAAGGCAGTAGGAATGAAGGACAAGGATGGGAAGAAAGTTCCAAATTGTGTCCCTGAACAAACCTACAAAAATCTAACAAAGATTGAAGAAGACTCCGACAAGGCATTGGCGAACAAGGCCAAGGAGTCAGGTGAACCACTTGGAGACCTGAAGAAGGTATACAAGAAGGGACTCGCTGCGTACGCATCTGGTCATCGACCAGGCATGACTCAACATCAATGGGCGATGGCTCGTGTCAATTCCTACATCAAAGGTGGAAAGGCACGTGAGGTTGATGCTCACATACGCAAGGAGTCCAAACAATCATTCGCTAAGTTCAACGCCAAGATAAGAGAAGAAGAACAAATTGACGAGGCTGAGTATCAAGGTCGAGAAGTCAAACTGAATAAACCAATGCAGGGTGATGTCAAGAAGTCCAAGGTTTATGTAAAGAATGAAAAGGGTAACGTAGTCAAGGTAAACTTTGGCGACCCAAACATGACGATCAAAAAAGATGATCCAGGCCGAAGAGCATCATTCCGTGCAAGACATAACTGTGATGACCCAGGCCCCAAGACAGGAGCCCGTTACTGGTCGTGCAAAGCGTGGTAGGATGATTACTTTCAGAGAATACAATCGTATGAAGGATGATCGAACCGACAAGTATGTCGCGGACGAGATCAAGAAAAGAAAACTGGCGACAGTGCTTGTCAATGCTACAGATGATCGTAAGATGATAAAAGGTAAACCTGCGTTTACCATGCCACATCATACTGGTAGTTCTACTATCTACGTGTATTTGAGAAAGATGAAACCAAGTGGTGGAGTTATGGCATACAATTACGAGGTAAAACTGTGAAACCATTTCTACAAGTTCTAAGTGAAGGAGTATACGATCCTTCCATTCTAAAATGTATCTTCATGGCAGGTGGACCAGGCTCGGGTAAGTCATACGTCCAGTCAAACGTAACTGGTGGTCTGGGATACAAGGTCTCCAACTCAGATGAAATCTACGAACTCAAACTATCCAAGTCCGTTGGTCTGGACTTCACAAAGTTTTCAGACGAGGACTGGGAGAAGTCACAGGAGATACGGGCTGATGCCAAACGACTGACCAACAAGAAGACTGAGTTGTGGTTGAGAGGTAGACTGGGTATCATCGTAGACGGAACTGGTAAAGACTCTGCGAAGATAGAGAGGTCTAAAGCAAAGTTTGAGAAACTTGGATATGACTGTTTCATGATCTTTGTGAATACCACGATGGAAACAGCTCTCAAAAGAAATGCGATGAGAGCCCGAAGACTCCCAGATGACGTAGTCAAAAAGATGTGGGAAGGTGTTCAATCTCAGTTGGGTACTTACAAGAGACTGTTTGGTCCAAGACTGGTTGTGGTAGATAACGATGACCAACCAGAAGAGGTATCCAGACAGATACTACAGAAGGTCTACAGACTCATTGCAAAAGCTTCCAAAAAGGAAGTCGGTAATCCTATCGGTCAGGCATGGATCAAGGCAGAGAAAGAGGCCAAGTCACGTGCAGCTGACAAACTCATGAACTCAGACGATTTCATGGGTAACCTACATCACTGGACTGGTAAGGAAGAAAAAGAATACATCACGGAGTTTGACAGTCCACACATCTACTGTGACATGGACGGAGTGGTGGCTGACTTTGTCGCGTTCACCACGAAACATCTGGGAAAGAAATTTACTGACGATGACTGGGACAATCTTCCAGACGATCTGTTCGCCCAGTTACCCAAGATGCCTGACGCGGATCAACTCTGGGGTTTTATCGGTAAACACAAACCACACATGCTCACTGCTATTCCTAGACCAGGCCGTGGACCTATCTCACAACGTGCCGCAAAGGACAAGACCAAGTGGATGAAGAAAAACTTCAACGTGAGTCGAGATCGTGTCTACTGTGTCCAACGTATCAACAAAGCCAACTTCGCCAAAGACGGAGTCGATGGTAGACCTAACATCCTTATCGATGACCACATGAAAAACATCAAGGCTTTTCGAGACAAGGGTGGTATTGGTATCCATCACACATCCGCCGCTAAAACTATCGCAATGCTCAAGAAGATAGGTTTTAAGTGATCCCCTTCAATCTATTCGAAGGTCTCATCAAGGCGCCCCCAAACATCTACAAAGACTTCCGTGCATTCACATTAGGACATGCACTACGAAGGTGTGCAGAGGACTGGACCTCAAGGACATCCAAACAGATTATCAAGAAGGTAGCTTCATCACTACAGGTGAAGGTTCCTTCTCGACAAGCCAAGGTAAACAAGTATCGGTATTCAGATCCACATCTTGATCTACCACCACAATATCAACATGATGAAATAGACGATGACCCACGTTATCTGAACCTACACGTAGTTACTACTCCATTCCGTGACAGGGCAGACTATGATCCCAAGACGTTGACTGTCACTATATACCTAGCCACTTATGTCGAAGAGGTTCTTGGCGTAGTGGATGATGAGTCAGACTTGGAAGTAGAACTGATGAAGATGTGCTCGATCATCGAGAACGATGTCAAACATGAACTTATGCATTATGTTCAGGATGTCTCTCTAGCGTACAAACATCAGAAGCAGAACCAAGGGGCAAAAGACCCCAACAATAAAAAGCAATACTTCTTATCACCTCAAGAGTTTGACCCAACAATTCGCAGTGAAGTAGGGGAGTTTCAAGCTAGGGTACAAAGACCTTACACTCCCGCTAAAATCAAAGATTATACTTCTAAGAGTGAGTTCTTCAAGATACTCAAGAAACACGACAAGAAAAGGTATCAACTCGCTATGAAGAAGTTTGGAACAGAAATAGGTAGATAATGGAAAAAATTTATGAACGAAGTGATAACACACCGCAATACAGAGCATTTGTACAAAAAGAAAGAGGACAGAAGATACCAGAGAAAAGCCCTATGTACTACACGGGCGAAGCGTTCGCTGTCCCTAACGAATCGCCGAACCATCCAAAGGATATGTGGGGCAAGTCCTACTACGTTGTGGGAGTTGGTGATTCCCCTGTACCTAAACAAGTTAGATTCAGACTTGCGTGGGAGAAGGAAAGAAGAAAACGACAAGCCGAACAGGAGGTTCCAGTGGCGACACAAAGAGAATATCCTGTAATAGACCTCAAGGACTGGACAACGTCTGGACATCTCAAGGTAGCCAAGTTTATACTAAACAAAGATGGTGAGTATCTGAAAAAGATGGTATCCACCTTTGCAAATAAAAAAGATGTCGAAAGACTATACAGACACCAAGAGCAATCGGCAAGAGTACAGGATGTAAAGGGAGTCGACCAAGATGACGATTTTGCATCCTATTGGTTACCAAAACTTAGAAAAGCTTACTATATAATGAGGTCACCTAAGAGTGACGGAAAGACTGAAGCCGTGGCGATAATAAGTTCAGCCCGTGAGAGTCTTTCAATACCCAATCCAAATTTAATATGAGTAAAAACGCGACACGGATTTCTGTCAAGGTTGAGTACGGAAACGTGAACAAAGCAATATCAAAATTTAAAAACAAAGTTACCAGTGAGGGTATCATCAAGTCCGTAAAGGACAGGCGGTATTTCGTCCAACCATCACTGGCCCGTAATCTGAAACGTAAGAAGGCAGAAGCCCAAAGACGTAAAGATGAAATCAATATCATTCAGCAGTATTACGCTGAACAGGAAGAATGGAATAGGCGGTAAATGTCTTACTATCGTTGGTCTTACTCGAACTGGTATGCCTTTTGGTGCTCGAGTGAGACCGAAGATTTAAATGAGGAACTGCTCGCTTTATGGTGGGGTATCGGCGGACAAGTCGAACAGAACCACATGCGTAAAGACTTACCTATACCTACGTTTGAGCATGTAGATCATTGGCTTGACAAAACCTATGGTGAATGGTATAATGAAATGTCGATTAGAGATAAACATGAAGCGTTAGTCGCTATAACTGAGTTCCTTGAAGATACGGATAGACACCATGCTGAAAAAATACGTGATCGTATTGACTCTATTCCTGACGGCCTGCATGGCACCGAAAGAAGAGTCGAAGACTACGAAGTTTGATCTAACACACCCACGAGCAGCTCGCACTACAGACGAGATACCTACACCCACATCCGAATTCATTCAAATAAAACAAAAAGGCACAACCTACGTCTGGGACTCTGGATGGTTAGACTCCAGTGGAAAGATTAAGGTCACTGTCCCACTTGAAACCTATGTCTACGTTGAATATGAATCATACCAGTCACCTCACACCGAACGCTTGGGAAGCGGGACTTCTAGAGAGTTTTTTATTACAAGTGCAAGCCCAGATTCCCTCACTATTGGTATTCCTGTTATGTACAATTCTGATCATCCTTACTTTGAAGATACACAAGATAACACAACGGATAATGAAACGTGCTGTGACAACGAGACAGAAATCACAGTCGTTGGAGATAAGTTCTCGTGGTCAGATAACTTCACTAACGGACAAAAGGCGACAAGCAATCAAATTAAAAAATATCAAGACTTCTGGGACAATGTATCAGTTTCCGATAACTGGTCCAAAGTCTCATTAGGCAGTCCAGAAAACCTCGTTTCCTGCGATGACCCAGATAAAGTCATTACAAATTATAAAGCCGAGAATGATGTTGCATTCTCTTGTAATGGTCGTATGTGGCGTATAGGGAGATGTGGTGGGGGAATGAGTATCGCAGTTGGAAGCACTGGCGACTGCTCATGTACCTCAAACGCTTGGACTGTTCGTCCCGCTATTGGGAACTATAACTGGGGTGGTGTAGGCAAAGAATGTCGTGCGTCATCTCAAAAATTAACAGTCATTTTCGAAAGGTAAAATGAAAAAATTATTATTATTGATGGTATCGGTAGCCTTCGCTTTTGGAGCTTTAGCGAAGGATGTTTCTATTGGTTATGTATTAGTCGGTCCTAAAAACGATGGTGGTTGGTCCATGAGACACGACCAAGGTTTTCAATCGTTGAAGAAACACGGCTACACAGTTGAAGGTGTAGAGTCGGTAGCAGAAGCCGATTCAGAACGTGTATTCAAGAAACTGGCTCGGAAGCACGATCTGGTTTTTGGTACATCCTTTGGATACATGGAGAGTATGGTACGTGCGGCGAATAGTCGGAAGAAGACCTTCTTTCTCCACGCGACAGGTTACAAAGGTAACGACACAAACATGGACAACTATGTCTGTCACTCATTCCAAGCTCGGTATCTGACTGGTATCGCTGCAGGTATGATGACCAAGACAAACAAGATAGGAGTTGTCGGATCTCATCCAATCCCTGAGATCATTCGAAACATTAACGCACTTACTATCGGTGCAAAATCCGTCAATCCAGATGTAGAAGTGTCAGTAGTATGGATTAACTCTTGGTTTGATCCACCAAAAGACATGGACGCCGCCAAAGTTCTCGCAGACCAAGGGAACGACATTCTGTTCACTACTACCGACTCACCTAGTGTGGTCACTCTCGCCGAACAGCGAGAAGGAGTCTGGAGCATGGGCAATGATGCACCTATGGGACAATTTGGACCTAACAGTTACATCACTGGTATGATGTTCAACTGGAATGTCCTGTATAAACACATAGCTGATCTCTACAAAGCTGGTAAACTTCAGCCTGGTCAGCGTTGGAACTGGGGAATCGAAAAGAACTGTGTCGGTCTCTCCCCTTGGGGAAAGAACGTGCCAGGCGAGGTAGTCAATAAAGTTGAGACTATCAAGATGAACTGGGTCAATGATGAACTGGACACTTGGTTTCCATTCTCTGCAGGATTCACCAAACAGGATGGATCTAAGGTTGAAGCAGGAGTTGTCAAGCGTCCTGAGATTGAGACCATGATGTATTACGTTGAAGGTGTAACTGGAGAGTTCCCAGTTAAGTAACACTATATAATAAGATGTGCTCATTTTGGGCACATCTTAACCCCTTATTGAAAACTACCAATGAACCAGAGGAATATTCTACTAGACTACGATAATATGAGGAGGCAGTAATGTCTCTGGGGATTTGGTCTTCTTTGGAGTTCCAATGATATCCCCATCTGATTTTTCCTTTGTTACCCATAAAATGAGAGACTTCTTCAATGAGAAAGGTTTCCTTGAAGTCCACACACAAAACAGACTGTCTATATTGGCGGCCTGTGAAGATCCCACTACAGTAAAGACCTACGACTATTCCAACGAAATATGGCCGTTACCACAAACAGGACAAATGTGGTTGGAATACGAATTACTGAACGATCCTGACGCACCAGGCTTTTACTGCTTATCCACATCCTACAGACAAGAACAGAATCCACTGCCAGGCCGACACGAACAAATCTTTCCCATGTTTGAGTTTGAGTCGAAGGGTGGTTTCCAAGACCTTATCGAACTTGAGAGCGAACTGTGTACCTATCTTGGTTTTGATGCAGGACACAAACGAGCACCGATAGATGGTATTGACTTCCCAGGCGGACATTACACTGGAATGATGGCTAAGTACACAGCGGACGAACTGACTGCGGAACACGAAGAGGATATGTACAAGGAGTATGGAGATGTTTTCTTCCTCACACACTTTCCGTACTCAACGTCACCATTCTGGAATATGAAACGCAGTGAGACACCAGCTTCAAACGGACCACAAGTAGCGTTGAAGTGTGATGTGATCATGGGCGGGATGGAAACTATCGGTAGTGCAGAACGAGCGACAGATGTAGATGACATGAGGGAACAGTTTTATACCATCTCTGATGGTGAGTATGCAAAACTCCTGTACGATATGTTTGGTCAGGAACGAGTGAAGAAGGAACTGGACGAGTTTCTACAGTTTGACTTCATTCCTCGTTTCGGTGGTGGTATCGGTGTAACACGTATGATCAGTGCGATGAAACGAGCACAACTGATGCCAGTAAATTAGAACACACTCTGAGGTGATGAAATTGGTAGACATGGTACATTGTTTATGTATTGTCCTGCGGGGCGTGTAGGTTCGAATCCTACCCTCAGAGCCAAAACGGATTTGTTATGTTTAGAACTTGGAACGAAGCACTCAAAGCTTATAGTAAAAATACTATTCGATACACTTACATCAAGAACTGGGAAAGTCACGAGGGAATCAAGAAGTTCATTGAACTCATCAATGCATCAACTCTTGATACTGTCATTCATCATGGTGATAACATCATTGAGATTCAGTCCTCAAAGTTGGACACTTCCCTAATAGACCAGTCAGTCAAAGAAAGGTTTCGTAACTTTGCATTGGATTACGGAATCATGGTCACTGACTGGAATCTTGATCAGTATAGATACATTGAGAACCTGAATGCACCAGAACTTGACCTACACTTGGAGTTCAACGAAGGACGAAAGAGTGTCAACAAGAATGGTGCTCAGGTCACGATTTTTGCAGGGTCAGGATCAGATGACCACGAACCACTGGAACGTATCAGAGAAAGAGTCAAGACCGAAGAGGTTGAGTATACTTTGACTGGATCAGCCCTTGAGAAACTTGAGGAATGGTCAGGTAGAAAGTTCCACTGGTACAAGGAAGATGGTAGATTGTATATACTGAACTCACGAATCATGTCGATCATCTATGAAGAGAATAGAGTCGGGCTGGTAGACAAACCTGACCTAATACTGGAACACCCTGCACTGATCTTCCGTAATGATTATTCTGTAGGTGGTGGTAAGAGAGTTATGAACTGGGAGACTGTCAATTCCAAGACCAACCTATGGAACGTAGCTGACTGGGATGACTTTGGTCCTGTGTGGGACAATGTCAAATACCTCACAGGAGGCAAACCCTACCCAGGCATTATTTGCAAATTTTCTGAAGAAAATGAAAAAAATCGAAGATTTCACTTGACAAATTTCCTAAGATAGACTATACTATAATCTGTTGAGTGAGAGAGAAACCCTTTCGGAGATACGAAATGATTACAAAAGAACGATTGACATCAGAACTTCTTCACTACATGAGAGAGACAGAAGCGTTGAGATCAGAACGAACTAGGTTGGAGATTGAGTTGAGTAAGACGAAAGACGAACTTGAAAGATATCGTAAATGTTGGGAAGAGTCTTGTTACTCTACTGACGAATTATCAATTCCTTTAGAAAGGGTTTAATATGGGAATGGTCAAAGAAGCGTGCATCGAGCACGAAATTGGTTTGGAGTCGGTCAAAGCTGGTTTGGAATTCATGACTCGTTACGGAGTCAAAACCTTCAAGGACCACACAGGTGAATGGGTAGAGGTCCGTTGTGCAAAGGAAGTGGACCTGTTCACTGGGGAAGAAACCCCGATTCCTCATTTAGTTGAAGATTTCAGTTGACTTTTTGATTTATTTGTAGTATACTTATTACTGTTGGGTGGGAAGAGAAATTCCCCTGTGACAATGAGGTCACTGATCCCCGACACCCCCTCAGTAAGTCCTTTGGACTGACTCGCAGTGTAACTCAGATCACATATCTGGGTGAGACCGATCAATGCGACAGAGGGTTTCCCAACTTGGTGTGACAAGGATGGGAATTTCCCAACAAACCTTTTTCAAAAGGATCACCAATGAGTATTGATGGCCGAATGAAATAGGGTGAACTGGGGCGGACACCCCGCTAGTCTCCACCAACGTAGACAATGATGTCAAGGTGACGGCTGATGAGACGGCGAGGAAAAGAGAGGAACGTACCCACCTGTCATGGGTGGCCATAGTCCTCGTGGGTTATAGGTTGAACCTTCGCCCCCTTTGAAAAACCTAATTCCTGAGAAGGTCTGGATTTTCGGTTTTACCAGTAGAGAACAAAACCGCTAAAAAACCTCTTTCCCAATAAGAGGCGGTCAGCGTAGGCCACGACTGACTTCCCAATAAGAGGCGAGGGGTTTTTTAGTAGGTGCATAGTTTAATGGTAAAACTACGGATTCCAAATCCGTCAATCTGGGTTCGATCCCTAGTGCGCCTGCCAACTTTACTTGACAAACTCTTTATTCGTGGTATAATTATGAAACTGTCTGAATTGAAAACATTAGATGCGGTATTGAGAATGACCCGCTTCAGTACCAAGAAGAAGGGTTGTGACAAGAAACGCAAATCCAAAAAACTCTGTCGTAAAAAGGTTTCATGGGAATGATGAAAGACCAATTTATTGATTATTTGAATGCAAAAGAACTTGATGAACCGCTAGCTCAAGGTGAGCTGGCCCTCGAAATGGTCTCAGAGGAAGACGAGACCATAACCTTTCGCGTCGTGAAAGAGAGTGATGAAGATATCGCTTAGAAAAGCCCACGACA